>Ga0082212_10003707_pt1 | contig 21513 bp, 16 predicted proteins | sample TergutNt197P3_FD_71548 | JGI IMG/M metagenome (GOLD analysis project Ga0082212, IMG submission 71548) | Neocapritermes taracua P3 segment gut microbial communities from Petit-Saut dam, French Guiana - Nt197 P3 | ecosystem: Host-associated > Arthropoda: Insects > Digestive system > Gut ... | reverse complement strand
TGTAAATCTTCGCCCTCATACCAGACCTCACAATACCGTACATTTTTTCCGGTATGTAAACGTAGACCCAGACTTCATCATTGAGCGATAATGTTACGATGGTTTGCCCTTGATTGACTACTGCACCCGGCTCTTCAACACGGGTCAGCAAAATGCCGTCGTTCGGACAAATCAGTTCAGTATCATTAAGTAAGGTTTGCAATCGTTTGAGGTTTGCCTTTGCCTCGGCGAGTTGCGATTCTCCCATCGCGATATCTTCCTGCCGAAAACCTTCAAGCAATAGGTTCAATGTTTCTTCGGAAAGTTTTTTCGCTGCGATTGCCTCGTCGCGCCGAGCGATGGAGGTCTCATATTCTTCTTGGGTGGACGTTTTGGAGGCGAGAAGTTGGCTCACTCGTGCGTAATTCGCATCAAGTATCTTCAAGGTTGCCTCCCACTGATCGACTGACGCTCTGGCTTTTTCGATTTCTTGAGGACGGTTGCCTGCTTTCAACTTTTCGTAATTTGCCTCGGCTGCCCGAACTTGGGCTTGAGCAACGGCAAGACTATCCTCGAACGGCTCTTTGTCGAGTCGTGCGATCACTGTCCCTTTTTCGATTTTATCCCCTTCTTTGAACTGGATTTCAGTAATTCTTCCCGAAACACGAAAGCCGAGATTAACTCGCCGGATTTCAACGTTTCCATACAGCGTCAGAAAGTCGTGTTCCTCTTGAAATTGCACTTCCTTCCAATGCTGCCAATGGAAATAGCCGCCGATTCCAACAACCATAAGCAGTAGCAGAATGATAATTTTTTTCATGGTTGTTCTTTCAGTTGGTGGAAAAAGGTTTTGATAGATTTCCCTAACCCGGATATTTCATACGGTTTTGAAAACACGAGCAGATGATTTGATGTAATTTGTTGCATCACAACTGGTTAGGTTAATTTTATGTGTATTTTTCGGGTCACCAAAAAAACAAAAAACAGTGTTTTTTATGGCAACCATTAATGTTAGCAAAAATCTCTGTAAATCGTTATTTCAAAAGAGTTATGCCAAATGTTTTACGTATACTCTCATCGAGTGAATTATCCGGGTTAGAGTGAGGGTTGTGTGAGCAACGCCACTCCTGACCAATTTTTAACACGTTCTAACGCTTTGGCGGTTCACTGCAAAGTTGGACGAACGCTTCCCGAACCATCGCAATATGTTCAGGATTAACAATCATATAACGATGTTTGCCTCCTGCTTTCGACGTAAACGTTGTTTGTCCGTCGTCTTGTACCGTAACCGTGCCAGGAGCGGAAAGTTCAAAATATCCTCGATTCGGACGCACAGCATAAAGCACACTGGTCAAATCATACGTCGGTTGCGAATTGTCCAAGCCGCGGTAAAAATGGTAAGCATCTTTGAGCGGATGGTGTTCTACATAACCGTAATCTTCCTTCATACTTGCGCCGGGATGCTGAATCTGACGACCGATTTCATGTCCGCTGAAAACCATTTCAGTCGGCCATTCGGCAATCACCTTCTTGGCACTCGGAATGTCGATCACCACGTTGTATTCCGTGAAGCCCGGCGGTTCATTGAACGCCCCCGCCATCAGGGAGAGAAGTTTGACCTTTTTGGCAATCAGTTCCTTGCCGGTAAGCGGCGAAATGGCATCCGCCGGCGTGTCGATCAGCCGGGCAAAGTTGGTGAAAAAACCAACCTGTATCATCACGACCGAACCATCCGGTTCGTTGGCAAGCAACTTACGTAAAAACGGCACCGCATCGGGCAACTTGCCGGAATTCTCCGGCAGGCGGGTACGCGGATAGCGCAATTTGCCGTCATCGTCTTTCAATTCGAGGACTTGGCGATTGTAGTTGCCGTCTTCTGTGGTCATGCCGTTTTTCACGACGGCAATCGGAATATCCGGTCGTCCGTAGAAAATATTGAGTAGATCAATCATCGGAGCGACGAAGGGATTGTCCTTGGTCGTTGTGATTGCCAACAGTTCACATTCGCCGCGATTTTGTAACGCATGAATGACGGCGAGTGCCATGGAGTCATCCACATCATTGCCGAGATCGGTATCAAAAACGAGTCGTACCGGTTCTGCCGCATAAATGGAAACGGCAAAAAACAATGTCAGTACAATGAAAATCATTCGTTGCATGATTGAGTTCCTTTCGTGGGTTAGGTTGTATGGCGGCATCACCGCCGGTTCTTTATAAACTATCCTCTTTGTGTTCGATTTTTTTCCAATAGGTATCAAAATCGAAATGCGGTGAGTTGTTGCCGTCGTGGCATGTCATACAATGTTTTTTTGCTGCTCCCCCCTCTACGGGTAGTCGAATTGCCTTGCGGAGATTCTCCTGCAACGTTGTGTTCGGTCCCGCTTCGGCACGAGCATGATTCTCGCCCGGTCCGTGACAGGATTCGCAACCGACGGAAACCAAACGCGGAGTCTCCTTTTCGCTCAAAAAGCCCCCCTGGTACGGCAACTGTTCCGTTGCATTCCAACCCACGACATGACATGCGATACACTCCGGGTCAAAGTTCCGGGCAGGTTGTGCCATTTCGGTAAGCGATTGCCACGCCTTGGCATGATTCGATTTCCTCCAAACGCTGTTTGACATTTCGTGGCAATCAGTACAAGATTGTACGCCGACATAATTCCCTAACGTTTCCAACCGTGCGTTCGGAATCGGCTTGATGCCCAAACCGGTTAGTCCCGATTTTTTTAATTCATCCTGATACATTTTCATCATTTCCATAACCACTGTTGAATTTTCGTATCGGGCATCGAGGGGAATACGTTCATAACGGATCGGCATTTTGGGGTCATCGAAGAGTCCAATTGCAATGGCATAGCGTCCTTTTTCGCCAACTTCGAGAATCAGGGCGTTCCCAACTTTTTTCGGTTGAAGCGGCGGTTCGGCTGGGGTGTTGCTCGGTAAAATAAAATCGAACTTCCCCGCACATTGATCGAGCAATTTGTTGATTTCGTTATCTGTTCCATGAATGATGAGAACGGTTTGGTCGCATTTTTCGGCGGTCAGTTTCGGCAAGACTTCCTGCTGTAATTTTATTGCCGCACTTGCCGTAATGATGTCCTCGTTGTTGAGATTTTTGAGGTGTGAATCCCCCAAAACGGAAACGACCCCGATTTTCATACCTCCCTTTTCGAGAACTCGATAGGGCATCACGATTTCCGGGTTGAATTCCAACAGGGTGATATTTGCCGATGTATATCGCTTGGGATTGCCCGGTACATCGACGGTATAGAGGAACAACGTATCTGTCGGAAATTGCAGTTCTCGGCTCCCGATACCGGCGGCTCGATATTTCATGAGCCGGTACGCTTCGTCGATGACAAAATTGAATTTTAATTCTTCTTGCAATCCGAATCCTTTGTTGAGATTTCCAGCATCAATGGGCAGAACATCCCAACCTTTGCGTTCGAGTTGCTGGAGACATGTGTGTCGTCGGCTCAATCCTCCTTTCATCTGGTCGGCACCGGCGCAACCGCAGGGTTCGATGTACCCATCGAGAAAGCCGGTGAAAAATAGGAGCAATTTGGGTTTTTCCCAACATTCAAACGGCTCTTCGAGAGCCAGCGACTGTGTCGTCGTTCCCGAGAGAAAAAACAAAACCAGAAACAATCGTGCGATCATGGAGTCAATCGTAATTCAAAACGAGGAAAAAATCAAGAGAGAGGCAACCAATGAGGGTAAATCACTTGACATACCCCCAGTTGACAGTGGAACGATCACCACTTACAATGCCCGACAGTTAAGGCATCAATTTTGAAAAGGAATACTCAATGAAACATTTTTTCCATACGCTGTGCGTTCTCTTTTTGTTCAGTTTCGTAGTGTTTGCTCAAGAGCAAAACTGGAATCAGTTCCGTGGTCCCCAGAGCACTAATCACTCATTCTCGTCAGGGATTGCGAAGTCGTGGGGAACAGAGGGACCGAAACTTCTTTGGAAAATTGAGACCCTCGGCATCGGCTATTCCAACATCAGTTTTTTTGGAGACATGATGTTCACGATGGGAGATGTGAGCGACCAATGCTTTGCGTTTGCCTTGGATCGTAAGACTGGCAAGGAAATTTGGAAACAACCCTTCGGAAAAGCCGGAAGCGGAATCAGTGCTGGAGGTCAACCCGCCCGGAATAATTCAGTGGGAGCCCTGAGCACTCCCGCCTGCGACGGAGAAGCGGTTTATGTTCTTGGTCAGTATGGCGATTTTGTTGCCTTTAACATGAAAGACGGCAAAATACTCTGGCGTAAAAATATCATCAGTGATCTGGGCGGCGACATCATGTCCGGCTGGGGACTATCCCCGTCGCCGATCCTTGACGGCGACAAAATTCTGCTTCCGATTGGCGGCGACGGCGGAACTCTGGGGGCGTTCGACAAGTCGGGAAAATTGCTCTGGCGCACGAGTGAAATTAAAGAGCCGATGGCATATACTTCGCCCGTTCCCGTTGAAATCGGCGGAGTTCGGCAATACTTATTGCTGACTGGCACCACTATTGCCGGTATTTCACCGACCGATGGTAAGGTGCTATGGAAAACAGAGTTTCCCGGAAGGGTTGCCGTCTGTTCCGATCCCGCTCTTTGCGGCGATGTCGTGATGGCAGGTTGCGGATATAATGTCGGTGCCGGTTTTTATCACATTACAAAGGAGGGGAACGCTTTCCAAGCAACTCAAATCCACTTTGACGAAACACTTTTCTCGCATCATGGAGGAATCGTTGCCGTTAAGGATCATTTCTATCTGCTTTCTGACAGGAAGGGACTAACGTGTGTCGAAGCCAAAACCGGTAAGGTTGTCTGGGAAAACCGTAGCGTCGGCAAGGGTTCATTGACGTATGCCGACGGCAACTTGATTCTTCGAAGCGAATCCGGCGACGGCACGATTGCGATGGCAGAAGCAACACCGGAAGGGTACAAGGAACTCGGCAGATTTGACCAACCAGACCGGAGCAGCAAAAACAGTTGGACGTACCCCGTGGTGGCGGACAAGAAATTGTATATCCGCGACCAGGGCGTATTGCTCTGTTACGAATTGAATTAGAAGCATATTGTTTGCTCTGGTGTCCATTGTCGTCCCCTCTCCCAGAGAAAGAGGGTTTGCCATCATCCCTCTTCCTCAGAGAGGGTGAGGGTTGCGTGAGTGTACTGCAAACGGGGACAGATGGGACGCTTCTTTCCCGTCATTCCGGCGCAAGCCGGAATGACAAAGATGATCATTTTCACGCCGTTTTCAGTATATCATTCCAACGGATTGAACACGAATCCTGCAATCAGTTTCGGGTAAAAATACGTACTCTTGGCAGGCATTCGGTCCCCCAAAAGACTCAACGCTTTAATGTGGTTAACCGTTGCTGGCATCACCAATGCCGCCAGAGAATAGTTGCCTGACCGCAGTTCCGATACCACTTCTTCGACCAGATGAACATACGTCGGCTTCGGCGGCTCTGGAGTTTCCAACAGCGTTTCGACAATCAAACGGTGCAACAAACTCACCCCCAGTTCCCGCCACTCAGGATGATGGTCTTGGGCAATCTCGTCCATTCGTGCCTTGCCCTCTTCTGTGAGTGCGGTGAGCGACCAAGTTTGATCCTTCGGAGTGTAAAGACCGATGGCATCTTGCCGATATTCCTTTTCAATTCGCTGCCAAACTTTCTGGGCTTCGTCCGCTCCCTTGCCGACGGTTTCCAAGCGGAAACATTTGTCCAGTTTTGTTGCCAATTCTTCGCTGGTCAAGTTTGGCAAGCCGGGAAACAAGCGGTGCGTCGGCATCACAATCAAGCCGGGGTCTTCCATAGCAACGCAGACCATCAACACATAATTTGCCGGATGCTTGCTGTGCAATAAACCCATGTCGTCGATTTGCTGCCGGTAGGTGCATGCCGTTTCGTAACGGTGATGTCCATCCGCAATGAAAATCGGTTTCGGTGCCATTGCCGAAACGACGTGCTTGACGGTCTCCTCGTCCTCGACCACCCACATTTGGTGAACGACTCCCAGATGGTCTGTCGCACTTGCCGATTCCGTATATTGACTCTGTTCCAGAGCGTTTTCCAAGACGGACTGCACTGAATTTTCCTCGTCGGGATAGAGCCCGAAAATCTGGCTGAAATTCATTTTACAGGCGGTCGTGAGCATCAACCGGTCGAGTTTGGGACCGCTCATCGTGATTTCGTGTGGATAGACCATGCCATATCCGAACGGTACTGCCAAGCAACCGCACATGAAGCCTTTACGGACATGTTTTTTGCCTTCGACTTCGTAAGTTTGATGGTAAACATACAAGGCGGGTCGTTCTTCCTGCTTGAGTACACCATTTTTCTTCCACGTTTTAAGCGTCTTGGCGGTTCGGGTATATCGGTTATTCGTTTCGCAGTCCGTCGGATACAATTTTTCCAAAATGAGCCGAATGACATTATTCGGATGCCGACGATAGAGTTCATCCTGAAAGGTTTCGTCGATCACATCGTAAGGCGGAGCCGTCACGTCATCGAGGGTGCCGATTTTTTCGAGATCGTAGCGGTAGCCTGCAAAGGGCTTGATTTCCATAGAAGCAAATTTAACAAAGCGAAAGATACGGATAGTATAATGGAAATGCAAGTGGGGGCAAGGCGCACAGTCTGCTCACCAGTTTTTCCCATTATACAAGACTGACGAATCGGCGGACTTACGTCCGCCGCTCTTGATTTTGTATCCTCACTTTTCAACGACGGTAACACTCATTTTGTGCAATGTAGTGCCGACATCGTAATTGCCCGGCACTTCCCAGCCGATGTTCAAACCGTCAAGAACCACGTCATCAATGGTCGTGTTGACAATAAAGCCGTTTTTGTGGGCGATTGCAATCGCCTCTTGGAGTTCATCCCGGATATTGTAACGGATCGTTTTCCGCTCGCCGACTTTGACCGGCGTGTCAAAAAAACGTTTCGTACCAAGTGAACGAATAAAACTGCCGTTACCGTGTGTGTCTGGATTGAAGTCCTGCATGGCATAATCGGGGACGAACTCGTTCCGGCTGTCGAACATACTGAGACCGAACCAGAGAAAATCGCGAAATCCTTTCGATTCCGGGTTGGTGTTTTTCAGGTATAAGAACCACGAAAGTTGAGCGGCATGAAGTCCGGGGTCATTTTTGAGTTTAGGGTCATTTTCACCGTGATCGGTATATCGAGTCAACTCAAACTCAACTTCAGCCCAAATTTCAGCGGCTTTATTCACCTTGATCGGCTTTTGAAAGGGGGACAGTTCCAGTAACAAATGGACCCAGGGTTGTGATCCTGACGTACGCGGCGAATCATATTCTTTCAACGTATTGGTCGTCAAGTTGATCGCTCCCGTCTTGCGATTGAGCGTTACCGACTTGTAATCATCGGTCATTTTTACGATGTCATCGTCGATTTGCACACGATCCAGCAGACCTTTGGAAGCCCACTGCGGCATCCGCCACACCGGCGTTACATCTTTTTGTCCAAAGTTCTCAACACGTTGCGGTGCCTGATGCGTCGGACCGGTCAACACGAATCCTTTGGCAAACTTCAGATCGGTCAATGCTTCCCAAGACTTTTTCGCAACCTCTTCTGCAAAGAGCGACGCACTGCACAATATACTGAAACAGATAAGGAAAAATAATCGAATCATTGTAATTATAGGGGTAAAGGTTGGTGATGTGGTCTATCATTTCACAGGCGGTGTTACCGTGATGTCAAAAGTCATACTCCGTTTGACCTCACACATCAATTCAGAGGTTTCCGGCGACGTGTACTTTTTATCCACAAGTTCAACAACCGGTCCAAGCGGTGCCCCCATAGGACTGATTCCAGGGAATATCGAGGCACCAGTAATATAAACCTGATATGCCCCCGGCGGAAGCCCGTCATTGGATTTCAATGTCCCGACCTGGTAACTCCCATCTTCTTCGATGGGTGCCTTGGACTGGGTTGCCCCGGACACAAAAATCACCATCCCGGTCGTGAGCGGAGAGCCGTCTTCAAAAGACACTTTTCCTTTTACCTGGACGTTGGCTCCGCAGCCTGTCAAAAGCAACAGTCCACCTAAAAAAACAACGGCAATGCAATTTTTCATCAATAATCCTTTCTGAAAATGGGTACGGTGGTAAAAGTGACATTTACGGCAACGAGACAGAATTACCGTCATTCACCGTAGCCAGGGAAATCAGGATGTCAATACTTGTTGTCACAGAAACGCCCCGAACGGCACCATCTCCTATGGTAAATTGGCAGACACCGGGATGGGAACTTCCAAAGCCGTAATGCCACAAAGGACCACGGTTATCGAGTTCATAAATTTTATCTCCTTGCGAGGCGATAGGGAGTTTAGTTCCGGGATCTCCACCGTAGAACGAGCGTCCCATCCCACCAGCATCCCAGCCAGATCCGCCGACAAGATAACTACAGTCAGCGGCATTAGCACAAGCCCCTCCTGTATCGGCATGACTACATTGCCCCAGACGATTTTTCGGAATATGCTTCTCGCCAGTGAGAAACTGATTGCTTGTTCCATCTTGCCACCATGACATCGTATCACGGCACGTCCAATCATCCGTCGCCCAAGGTTCGGCTGAAGAACCTTGAATGGCACCCCGGAAGGGTCCGCAGGCTTGCGAAAAAGTGGGATCAGCAACGTGCATCGTCCACCACGACGTATCGTTGTTCGTTCCCGGTGCTTTTATAGCGACAATCGCATAATCACCAACGGGACCCAGCGACGTTTCCGCCGCAGAACCACTCGGCACTGTGGTTGCCGTCATTTGCACTCCCGAACGGCGGCTCGGACACTTCATATAGGGCACCGATCCGAAATTTTCCCGCGTCACAGCACTGAGCGGGACACCTTCGCCAGTCTGTGCCCCCGGTCCGAAACGTTCGTCCCTGTCCCACCAATCCCAAGCGACCCAATAGGCCCAAAACCGTCGCGTCTTCATGTAGTCGTACAACGCCGCTTGTTCTGCGTAGGGAAATAACTGAGGCCAAAAGCCTGCCGAAAAGTGAGCGATGGCTGCTGCAGGCAGTTTTTCGTGCGTATCGTGGTGTAAGTGGACTGTCAGTCCGATTTGTTTCAGATGATTCGAACACTGCATGCGCCGAGCCGCTTCGCGTGCTGCCTGAACGGCGGGCAAAAGCAGGGCGATGAGCATGCCGATAATCGCAATAACGACGAGAAGTTCGACAAGTGTGAATCCTCGCATTTTCCGTAAACTCTTTTGGGTTAAAGGTTTACAATACCCCCCCTCCCCCCCATCGGAGGTATTAAAAATGATGAGATTTTGCATGGTTCAGTTTTCTGTTCAGGGTAAGCACCGACAAGCACTGACTGTCGCTAATGTAACACGGGCAAGAGAATATGTCAAGGAATATCCGAACCGTCGAACCGTCGGGACACAGTCCGTCGACAGGACAGACGATACCCATCAAGTTAAAATGGTTAAAATGGGCGATTCATGTGTGTTGAAAGGGTAAATCGGATTCCCCGGTGGGTGTTTATTTTACCCGGCTTCTCTTGTCGATATGATCAGCATGCCCAGGGAAGGTGGTTCCCACAACAAGGGACAATGTCATGGACAACGTAGCAGAGCGATTGATGGAATTGGATGTCCGGCACGGTGAATTGATCGACAAATTGGCTCGGCTTGATCAGCAAATCGACGACGTTTTGAAGGAATGGAAAGTGACGAAAGAAGTCCCATCCGAACTTTCAACGTCCGCTCTCTATGCAAGTTGAACACCCTTATTCGCTGGGTGCAAGGTGGATTCATACTACGCTTGACGCTCCTTTGGAAAACCATTGGATTAACATAGTGGGCGGCAAGGTTGAGTCGGTCTCCAACAAACCGGCTCACGTAGTGACTCAACATCTTGGCGAAAACAGCGTTCTTCTCCCCGCTACGATCAATGCTCACGCCCACTTGGAATTGAGTCAGTTAACGTCGCCGCTCAATGTACCGAGCCGCTCCATGTCCGACTGGGTCGCCACGTTACTCGACTTCCGCCGAAGTGCCAACTACAATGCCCAACGAGGAATACAACAGGCACTTCGCCGACCGGAATTTTTGGAATCAACGATTGCCGTTGCCGACATTGTGCCGATGGAGGCGGCAGACAGCGAACGGCAGGTTGCCGCAGACATCCGCCATTTCCCCTTTACCGAACTCATCGCTTGGCAAAAGGCACTCGTCCCTGAAGATATTCCTCATACATTCGGTTTATCCCCGCACGCCCCGCATACGGTTTGTCCGGCATTACTGGAGAAGGCGATTGCCCAAAATGTTCCCCTAGCGATGCACCTTGCCGAAACGATGGAGGAACTACAACTGTTGCGGCACCATACCGGTCCTCTGCTTGAAATGATGCAGCGTACCGATTCCGATTACGCTCCAAAGTCCGTGCTTGTGGGCAAACGTCCGATAGATTATCTACAACTGCTCGTTGCCGCTCCCAGTGTGTTCATCATCCACGGAAATTATCTCGACGACGAAGAATTGCGGTTCCTTGCGGCACATCGGGAAACGATGTCGGTCGTCTATTGTCCCCGATCCCACGCCTATTTTCGGCATTCCCCTTATCCGCTGAAAAAAATGTTGGACTATGGCGTTCGGGTTTTATTGGGAACGGATAGTTTGGCTTCGGCACCGGATTTGAGTCTTTTGGAGGAAATGCGATTTGTTTTGAAGCATCATCCGGCGGTCTCGCCGGAGATGGTCTATCGGATGGGGACGTGGGAAGGAGCATCGGCACTCCATTTGCTCCGGGAAGGATTCGGCACCATCCAACCCGGCAGTCCCGCCCGGTTTGCGGGTGTGTAAAGCCTTTGTGGATGAATGTCTCTGTGCCGTCCCCTCTCCCATTGGGAGAGGGTTAGGGCTTGCTGGAGGCGGTTCAAATACCGCATTGCTCAAGAGCGGCGGGCACAAGCCTGCCGGTTTCGGGCGTGTACGGCGCGAACGTTTGGAACTCACCGGGGGATTGACATCCTCCGCTCTTCGAGTTGCTCGATTCGGCAAATGCGACTGCGTTTTCGCTTGTTTTGAGAGGAAATTGAATTGGAATTGTTGCCAAAAAGACGATTAACAAAGCGGAAAAGTGTGGTCATGGGTCGAAATTGCAACGTTTTTGACGAAGTCAACACCGCTTTGCCATGAATTCGGACAAGATTTCAGAAACTTTTGTGCAGATTCGTGCTTTTCCCTCAACAATTCTGAAAACGCTCTACTGAAAGGAAAAAATAGGTTTGTTGCAATCATGGAACTCTTGAAATTTCGCCGCCGTTCATGGAACCGAGTGCTCCCCAGACACCAAAGGGCGATTCCATGCCGAAGCCCGTATTCATGTCAAAAAAGTTGTTGTCCTTGGAGGGAAACCACTCCCCCAATTTGCCGGTGTCGATGGTTTCAGAAATAAAACGTCCAGAACCGTCTGCCATACAAGCATTGACTCCGCCGGGATGAAAACTGGTGGGGGGAAAAATCGCTGCCTCTGTTCCAATTAACGTATCATCGGTTCTTGAGCAGGAAGGTCCATTGGGAGCAATGATCGTGTGGAAGAAACCATTTTGGAGCGTGTAATAGGCAAAATTGGTCCCACTTCCCCCCTTCGGCTGACCGTCGGGAATGTAGAGTCCACGCGTTCCTTTTTTTGCGAGGCAAGCAGAAGCGAACTCATTTTTCTGATCGAAACCCTGCCCCCAAACCCCTCCTTTAATGTTCTCTACGATTTGCGAGCCGTCCCCGGGTGTGGCACAACGTTCGCTAAGTATAATGGTATTTGAAGTGCCATCCACGATACTGCGCATATTGTATGCTGAGCCTTTCCCCAAATTTCCGACTACCTCTGCCGCCCAATTCGGATTATCAGGGGAAGGATCGAATCTATCTTGAATACTGCTGACGTCCATCCCGAATGGAGACCTATTATTACCGGCTTCTCCATACCAGTAGCGTACCCAATCCGCCTCGGAAAAACAATAATTTGTTGAAATCCGATTCTGATAGCGGTCTCGAACTCCGCTATCGGAAGGACACTGTAATATACTAATGGAACCCTGCCAACAATCGTGATTACTGCGTGGATCGCTATCAGGAGTTTCTCCTATTTCACGAATAATGCTCCATCTCGCCCCTTCGCCAAAATGTTCCAACAGTGGAACAAATGCTGTCCAGTTTTGGTAGTATCCTCCCCCACCTCCTGGAAATTCTCCATTTCCACGACGCTGATATCCATGATAGTTTTGAATGGCAATCCCTAGTTGTCTCAAATGGTTGGAACATTGCAATCGCCTTGCGGCTTCGCGGGCGGCTTGAACAGCTGGCAAAAGGAGAGCGATTAACATGGAGATAATTGCAATGACAACGAGAAGTTCAACGAGGGTAAACCCTTGCTGTCGCCGCAAACATTTGCAGGTAGAGAATCCGTATTCCTCTCCCGAACTCCAACGAAAAGTGGTCAAAACGGCAAAATTTTCCATAACCGGAACTCCTCTGTACAGTCTATAATCGCTCTGATTCTATGATACCATGTCAGAGAGGGAATTGTCAAGAGTAATGCCTTATTGCATATTGCGTAACCCCGCTGGGATTCCGTCTTTCGCCGGAATGACAAAAATTGACCATTTTCATACCGTTTTCAGTGTATATTCACGGACGATTGCCGATTTCGTGAAATTTCTGCACCGCTTCTTCGCTCTTTTGAAGTCCTTGATGCTGAATAAAATAGAGCAAAACACGACCGTTATTCGTGTTCACGAGGGCATTGGTTCCAAAGGCACCGCCGTGTCCATACACGCCGTTATCGGTAGTAACGCCCAATCCGTAAGGTACGTTGAGCGAACTGGTATGCTTGGTTTGAATCTCCTTCACGGCATCTGCCGAAAGGATTCGTTTACCATTGAATTCGCCATTGCCTCCGAGCATTTGGAAAAATTTGACCAAATCGTTTGGAGTAGAAAAGAGTCCGCCGCCAGGTTCGGCATAACGGTCCTTATCGTCCGGTGAAAACTTCACGAAATTTGCAAAACCGATCCGAGCAGGAACAAGTTTAGACTGCCCTTCATCAAACGAATATACCTGTGCCAACCGTTTCAGTTGTTCCGCACTGGGAAAGAACGTTGTGTCCGTCATACCGAGCGGCTCGAAAATCCGCTTTTGTAAAAAATCCTCGAACGGCACCCCCGCGACCCGCTCTACGGCGGCTCCGGCAATGTTGATGCCAATGTTGGAATAATTGTATGCCGTTCCCGGCTGTGTCCTAAGCGGAGTCATAACGGCAGTTGTTACGTACTTGGACATCGGCAACGAGTCGATTCGATGCTGATCTTGGAACAGAGTCAAAAATTCCAAACCGGCAGTGTGACTCAACAACATCTCCAACGTGATCGGTTTATCGACCGGCACGAGTACGGTGCATTTATCCTCTTTGACGATGGCAACTTTGAGGTGCGCCAGTTCCGGCAGGTAGGTCGTGATCGGTTCTGTGAGCGACAGTTTCCCTTCATCGACGAGGATCATGACGGCAACTGCGGTAACAGGTTTCGTTTGCGAGGCAATCCAGAACATGGTATCAGACTTCATGGGTCGATGCGTTTCAAGATCGGCATCACCGAGGGTATCGACTTGCAGGATGGTATCCTTATTGGCAATGATTGTGACCACGCCGGGCAATTCGCCATTCGTGATATAGGGACTGAGGGTTTCCGCGATGGGAAACGTATCTGCCGCCACAGCGACCAGTGGAAATAGAAAAATCGAGCAACAAAGGGCAAAACGTTTCATAAAAATTTTCTTTGAACAACAGGACTGGCACCTATTGTACCATGCAATCGACATAATCACACACAAGGGGTGTCCCCGCCCAACATTGGTTGCCGAGAGGGCGAGAATAGGGGACTTACGCAAATTGCCTCCGTGTGGTAAATTCTACGTTCTTGTTGACAAAGTTTATCGTTTATCGATGCATATTATTATTTTTGAAGATCACCACGTTCCGCATCTTTTTCCGGCAACGATTGCCCGACCGGCATTTGCGATCAATATCGGCACCTATCGGCTCGTCGATCTTGCCCAACGCTTTGCCAATCAAGTGGAAGTGGTGGTTCGACCCTATCTCCGGGAAATCGTCAAACTGGACTATCCCAATCTGTGGACTTCCGAAAAAGGAAGACTTTCCAAGCCGGTGCTGGCTCTCAACGCCCGAGTCGTGCCGCACATTGACCTATTTCAAAAAATTCAGGAAATTGCTAGACAGGGACAATCCGGCATCGTCAATACGCCCAATGGAATTGCCTGCGCTCTTTTTGCAAAGGACAATCCCTTTCCCCATGACCTCGTTGGTTCCGCCCAGTTGACCGGTATTATTGAAGACTTGAACCTGAAACCGCTCGATCTTCAAATTCCGATGTTGGAATATGCACACGATATTGTCCGGCATCAGTTGCGGATCATGAACGACAATTTGAATGATCGGCTCAAAGTCGGCTCGTACAAAGAAATTGCTGACGGTGTGTTCGCCGCCGAAGGAAATCCACTGGGACAGTATTGCATTACGGACAGTAGCGAAGGTCCGATTGTGTTTGAAGAGGAGGTCAAAATGGGTCCCTTTTGCTATTTCAAGGGACCCGTCTATGTCGGCAAGAAAACAAAAATCAACGAATATGCCGCCTTAAAAGATGCAGTTTCCATCGGTCATACGGCAAAGATTGGCGGCGAAGTCGAGGCGGCAATTGTGGAGTCCTATTCCAATAAACAGCATCACGGTTTTTTGGGACACAGTTATCTCGGCAGTTGGATCAATCTTGGAGCAGGAACGAGTAACAGCGACTTGAAAAACACTTATGGCGAAGTCGTGATGGAATACGGCGGAGCAAAGGTCAAGACCGGAATGCAATTCGTCGGCAGTTTTATTGGCGATTATGCCAAAACCGCCATCAACACGAGCATCTTCACAGGGAAAACAATTGGCTCGTGCAGTATGCTGTACGGATTCATTACGACGAATGTTCCGAGTTTCGTAAACTATGCCCGAACGTTCGGACAGGTTACGGAAACTTCTATCGAAACGCTTGTCTCAACGCAAGCACGAATGTTTGCCCGGCGAAATGTCGAGCAGCGTCCATGCGATATTCAACTGCTTCGGGATATTTACGAGATGACAAAACACGAGCGGCAACTGGCGAGCGAACCGTTGTCGCTCTAGAATACCCAGCGACGGTCGACGCATCATCGCGATAAAAGAGCGGCAGACTTTCATTCAGGCTTTCACCGAAATGACAAAAATGACCATTTTCGTGCCGCTTTCAGTATAACACTAAAAAGAGGAAGAGTTGACCGAGTGAGAGCCGGAAAAATGTAAAGGTTACACAATTTTTACCATCAACGGCAATAGTTCACAAATGTGCATATCAATCAAAACAGCATCGGATTCCACCTTGAACGTTTTGAGTTCCTTCCCCTGAAAATTCATTGCCGCAGCGTGCTTCGGCGGGAAAAAAGACCGTAACGCAAAGTGCGCCCGGCGACCCTCCGTTTCTTGAAGATAAACCATATAGCCTGTTAACACATCCCCTTCCACTATCGGCTCCCAATACAATGCCATGACATTATTGGATTCAATTTGAAAGAGCCACGCCGCAGAATTTTGGGGCTGGCAGGGAGCCGGAAATACAAATCCCTCTTGTCCCAGCAAAAAATCACAAGATAAAAATGCGGGATTCTTTGCATTGACGGCGATGCCAAGCCGGAAATGTTGCTGTGACTCGCCTTTGACCATCAACAATGAGTCTAATTGCCGTTCTCCACTCCGCCGATGGAACGGTAAACCTTCGGATAAAAAGGTGAGAGATTCCGACTTACTGCGCAAGTCAATAAATTTCGGCGAATACAAACGTTTTCGGTCTGGAAGTTCATGCACGCCGTCATTCAAACCGCCCCGCATGTCCAGTGTGTCATCGTTCCAAGCATATCGGACAGCAATGTAGGAGTTCCATCGGTCTTCATTAAATTCCCTTGCGGGTTCGAGTGTCAAATCGAATTCAAGCAATCGGCTCTGACTGCGAATTGTTACCGTCTCGGTGAATCGGGCGGCAACTTCGCCGTCGGGACAGACAAGCCGACCAGCAATTTTTATTTGCCCCACTTCGGCGGTTGCTTTTGTAATCGTCATTTCATCGGCGGCTTGAATCGAGTACGTTTGGTCATCGCGGAAAGCAATCTGCCGGGAAAGTTGATTGAATCGGGAACGGTTCGTGAAAATCGACCGCAACGTTCCCGAGAGGGCATCGAATTTCGCACTGAAATACTGGTTTTCCAAAATATAGACCGTCCGCTTTTCATTGCGTCCTATATCTTCTATTGTCTTACGTGCCAAAAGCGGTCCGTTTTTATTTTTTGCTCCAAAAATTCGTCCCAAAATGGTCGATTGCGACGAAGAGTCACGAACGCCAGAGAGAGATTCTGGACTCGGTGTTCCTACATAAGCATAGCCAAGCGGCGGAACGTCCACGGCAATATCATCCACGAACATCTTTCGGGCAAAACTTAATGGATTGACAACCAATGTGCCCCCGCCCTCCGGGTGTGAGTTAGAGTGTGAGGCGGGCAATACCGTCTCAACAAACTGCTGAACCAAGTTACTATAACCGGAAGGTTGTTCAATGGCATCACCCTCTTCCGATTGCGGACTCGTTGACCGATTCAACAATTTCAACAGCATCTCCAGCGATGATTGTACAAGGCGGTCGATGTTTTTTTGGTAGAGTTCATTCCACTGTGAAATGGGATTCAGACCGGATTCCATCAATGCGTTGACCGGATATTGGTCATAGCCGAATCGTTTCAATGTACCGGAATAGGCGGTGTTGCGAAAATACTCTTCGATCTCCACAAATTTCCCCAATCCTGAAGAGAAACGGGACATTCGCCGCAAGAGGGGAAGCCAATGGCTTTGCTGACCGGGAAAGAGAGCAAAGACCGAAGTCGGAACGTTGTCTTGGCTCATTTGCGAACCGAGTTGTTCCGCTAATTCAAAGAATCCGAGGAATCGAGACGCATCAATCGGATACCGGGCGAGAGCATCAATGCTGGTGCTGTCCGTCCCCTGCCAAACGATTTTGCTCTGCTCTTTTTCGTTGATTCTCCAACCGTCAAGCGGAGCAAAATGGATCACACCGCTGAATCCCGACAATTTGAGTAACTGCGGCAGCACAGGAGACAAACCGGATGTGAGCCGACCATACACTTTGGGAGAAACATTCAAAAGTTCGCGATAGACGGAAATCCCTTCCAAAATATGGTCGGCAACATCAAGAATCGGTAAAAGGGTCAGCGATTGCGGTTCGGTATCATCGGCAATGAAACGTATTTTGTTTTGCTCGACCGCCGATTTTAGTTGTGAAAATGTTTCCGGGTCCTTTTCCGTGAGCGCATCCAACACACTGCCCGGCATGAATAGGTTGATGGATGCCGCTTCGTGCAACAGTTGCCGGAGCGGTTCGCCAACCGTTGTTTCGGTAGCGAGGATAAGTTCGATATAATAAATTTGTGTTGGATGATGATAATCTTTTGCCGTCGCAATTTCATCGAAAGTTCCTTGGAGTGCCTGTTTTCGGGCATCTGGATCGTTGTCATGTGCGGCTTGAACTGCATCGGTCATCAATGATTTGAGTCGAGCCTCGTCCGGTGTTTTAAGGTAATGCCGATTCCGGTTATACAGGGCGATCAACAATCGGGCGACCGCGAGGGCATAACAGTCGTTGATAAATTCCTCGTCGAAAGGATGCGCTGGGCAGTTTCGTGCAGCGAGAATTTGATGAACGATTTCGTTCCGACAACTGGCGTTCCGAACGAGAATACAGTCGGCGGTTTTTTTTGTCCAGTCGTCGCTCCAAAACGATTCGCAACATGGCGGAACGATGACCACGTCCTGTTGCAAGTTGAAAGGTGGATACGAAGCGGTCTCCCAGCGGGGGATTGCGGCATCTTTCTCGAACAGTGCCGGATGATGGGCGGCGGTCCATGCCTCGAAGAGTTCTTGCGTCTCTGTTTCGGTGCGTCCAGACGTGATGTAGTCGAATTGGGAACAAGGATAGAGAACGACAACAGCCATGATTGCACATTGGAAAATGACCCCACATATTATACTCCAAGTGAACGCATTGTGGTTTACCTACGGTACATCAGTCCGCGACGGGTTTCATAGAAGTGTATTATAAACTTGCAGTCCGACTGATGACATTGACCATCCAGGTCGATTTGCAAGTTTCAACATGGGTTGTCATTTCGACCGTTGCGGAGCGGAGGGAGAAATCTCACCCAACCGATGGAGTCAGGAATTTCAGACATTTCGTGGAGGTGAGATTTCTCCCGCCGATTTATTCGTCGTAAAATACAGTGATACCGAGTGAGATTTTCATAAAGTCTTTCGTTCAAAGGACTTTATGAAAATAAGTCAAGGAAAGATTATATCCCACGTCTGGATTCCTGCTTTCACAGGAATGACAAAAATGACCATTTTCATGCCGTTTTCAGAATACAAAGAGTCCCAACAGCAACATTCCTGACGTAGAGAGAGTGCAAAAATACCGTTTGCAAAAGTGTCGTTAAGGGTTAAAATGACGGTGAAGCAGATATGTTGACTCCAAATAATGTCCTTTATACAACTGCAAAATAAACGTTTTTTGGTTTTCGGTGTGGCAAGCAAAAAGAGCGTTGCGTATCAAATCACGGCAATGCTTTTAGGCGAAAACGCCGTCGTTGATCTTGTTGTACGGGATGAATCGGTTGCCGAAAAAATTCGTCTCCTGTTTCCGCAACAGAAAATTTTTGTCTGCAATGTCGAAAACGAATCGGAAATTGTCCAGTTACGGCGCACCCTCGAAGCCGAAGGGGATGAACACTATGACGGGCTCGTTCATTCCATTGCTTTTGCCGATTACAGCGGCGGCATGAAGCCGTTCCACGAAACACCGAAAGAGGTGTTTTTGCAAGCATTGGATATCTCCTGTTTTTCGCTTATCTCCATTTGCAGAGAACTTGCCGGACTATTGAGTCGCACCGCCTCCGTGGTAACGATTTCGATTTCCACGACTCGCATGGCAAGCGAAAATTACGGTTTTATGGCACCCATCAAGGCGGCTCTCGATTCTTCGCTCGCCTTCCTCACGAAGTCGTTCAGCCGATTTTCGGAAGTGCGATTCAACGCAGTGGCACCGAGTCTGCTCAAAACTTCTGCCTCGGCTGGCATACCGGGCTATGCCGATTCGTACTTGTTTGCGGAACAGGTAATTCCTCGCCGCCGAGCGGTGCAAACAGAAGAAGCGGCGGCGGCGGCAGTCTTTTTGTTGAGTCCGCGTTCCAGCGGTATCGTTGCCCAAAAAATCATCGTCGATGCCGGTATGGACATCAACTATTTCGACAAAGAAATCATCCAAAAAGTTGTGCGGTACGGTACAACAAATCTTGACATAATTTCGTGAAATCGTTATCCTCCGTCCGTGAACATTGTACGTTGCATTACTGTCGTCTGGGGATTGTCGATGTTTACCGTCAGCGGATACGGTGAAACTCTCGAAACGATTCGACGACAATTTGAAATCTATCATCGGCTCTCCGGCGAAATCGAAATCTTGTCCTCCGACGATGCCAAAGAAATCGACAACGTACTCAAACGCACAGAAACGAAACGGCTTGCCGTCCGAAAAGAATTGGATAAGGCACTGACCGAAAGAAAACCTGAAAAAACTTTGCCGTCCCCTCTGTTTGCCGAAGACTATGCCGCCGCTTTTTTTCATTATGTTACCGTTGAACGTGCGTTTGCCCAGCGGTCGTTGCAACAAGGCAAGCCGGACGAAGTGATTACTTCCGTCCGGTATGTGTATCGTCTTGCCGATGAACTTTCTGTTTCCGGCTCGTTAGAACTGCGTACCGTCGCCGCCCTCATCCGGTTGCAAGTGTTGGAAACCGCCCAGTTGCTTATGCTTCATCCGCTCTGTAAGCAGGCACACCACGAATGTCTGTACAAAATTCTTGAAGATCAAATCAATAACAGAACGACAGACTCCGTTATTTGGACCCGCTATCGGGACGAGGGAAAACGATTTTTCGCTGATATTACCCAACATGGTCTCGGTAAAACGGTTTCGCCGAATCTCTTGAAAGAACTTATGGAAAATAGAGCGTTTCGTGAATATGAAAAAGCTCCGGTTGAACGTGTGGCTCGTGACCAGTCGGTTTTTCTTGAGGCATTGGTGGCGATAGTTGAATCGTGTTCGGAGCCGTTTTTCCAGCGTCAACCGATTTTACGGCAACTGAATCAGGAGATTCGGGAACTGCAAGGTACGGACAATGAACCGGTGTTTGCCATTTTGTTGTTGCGGGACGTTTCTTCAGTGATGCAACTCTTTGCACAGGAGCGGTCGGGAATCGAAGCGGCATACATTGCGTTGTCCTTTTCGCTGGGCGATCAAAAACGATACAAAATGTTGAACTTTCTCACGGGCAACGAATACGAAATCCGGCTCATTACGGACGGTATAATGTGTACCTACGCAGGAAATGTCAAACCGTTTTACGTTCCGTACCGGTAACAGAACCGCCATTGAGTGTTGCGCTTTTTAAGGGCAAATCGAAAAAAATTCAGCAAAACTCAACGGTTTTTGGTATAGTATAGTAATTCGTTACTGAAGGTTTGAAAACAATGGACGACAACGGCTTCATGCGGCAGGCTCTTGAACTTGCCAAAAAAGGAGAAGGATTCGTCGAACCGAATCCAATGGTCGGTTGCGTCCTCGTTCAGAACGGACTCGTCATCGGTCAAGGTTATCACACACGATTCGGACATGCTCACGCCGAAGTCGAAGCGATCCGCTCTGCCAACGTCGATCTGACAGGGGCAACATGTTATGTAACACTCGAACCCTGCTCCCATTACGGCAAAACACCGCCATGCGTACAGGCAATTCTGCAAACCGGTATCCGCCGAGTTGTCATGGCAATGCGTGATCCGAATCCCTCGGTCAACGGCAAAGGAATCCAAATCCTTCGAGAGGCGGGACTCGACGTAGCAGAACACGTTCTCGAAGAAGAAGCCCGATGGCTCAACGCTCCCTATCTCACGTTGCTCGAAAAGAATCGACCGTGGATTCACGCCAAGTGGGCAATGACGTTAGACGGTAGATTGGCAACCAAAACACACGATAGTCGGTGGATTTCCAGCGAAGAATCCCGAAAAATCGTCCATCAATTACGAAGTCGAATGGATGCCATCGTGGTTGGTTCAGGAACGGCAATACACGACGATCCGATGCTGACCGTCCGACTCGATGAGTCCGAACGTTGCGGAAACAAAGTGCCGTGCCGAGTCGTTTTGGACAGGTCGGGCAACCTTTTGGTGGAGAGTCAACTCGTTCGGACTGCACGGGAAGTGCCGGTGTTGATCGTTACCGAAACAGAGGACTCGGAAAAACGCAGACAGTGGGAACAAAACGGATGTGAAGTTTTGCATTTATCT
>Ga0082212_10003706_pt1 | contig 21515 bp, 9 predicted proteins | sample TergutNt197P3_FD_71548 | JGI IMG/M metagenome (GOLD analysis project Ga0082212, IMG submission 71548) | Neocapritermes taracua P3 segment gut microbial communities from Petit-Saut dam, French Guiana - Nt197 P3 | ecosystem: Host-associated > Arthropoda: Insects > Digestive system > Gut ... | reverse complement strand
CGTTGTATCATTCGGATCACGGAAGGAAATCCCGTTTTCATAACGAATCTCGGTGTATGGAGTCATATAAGTCATCGGCGCGGAAGAGCGAATATCATTGGTAATATCAACACGAACAATGGTTCCTACACAATTCTGAGGACAACAATGCGGCGTTCCTGTAAAAACGTATTCGTTTGTATTTCCGGGAATATTTCTGGCCATAATCATGGTCGTCGGCGTTTGAATGTCGTTTCCGAATACTTCCGTTGAACTGGTTCCATCGGGATTCATTGCCCAGAGACATTTAACCGATACAGCACCTTTATCAACATATTCCCAACGCGTATAAAGAATACGTCCATCAGGCAAAATTGACGGCGTATTCTCGGAAACGGAACTGTTGGACAGTTTTTTCATATTTTTGCCATCGCTGTCGATACGATATAATACGGTAGTTGTAAATTCGTCGGGTGCATCGCACAGAATGCCGAAACGGCAACGGGTAGAAATAAAAACTATCCCGCCATCGGGCAGATAGCATGGATCAAGGTCTTCCGTACCATGATGATAACCGTTAACTTTGTATTTTTTAACTGTTTCTTCTTCATCATCCGGTGAAAAGGTCAATTGTCGTAAACCTTCGCCATCAACACCTACTTCATACAGACGGTAACCCGTGTCTTTCGAGGCTTTGTAAGCAAACACAATATGTTTGGCATCGAATGAAACATCAAAGGCGCCGAATACGCCACCCGCTAACGAAGGAACCAACTCCTTCGTTTCACCTGTACGAAGCGAAAGAAGGTATAGATTACCGCCCGGTTTCCATGTTGAGTTGAGGTATTCCGTATAATAATGGTTACTGTTATATGTAAACCGTTTTACAAAAACAATTTCCTCAATACCTTGTACGAGCAATTTATCCCAGACGATTTTTTCTTCTTTGTTGGGAACATATATGTCAGTGACGGGAAAAGGCCTGTTCAGGTGAACATAATAACTGCATGTAAGCACACTAAGTATTAGAAAAGTCAGAGGGGAAAAGTATTTCATAATGGAGTAATGAATCAATATTTTTCTTTTCCATAAAACCTATTTTCCCAAGAAGTGATCATTGATAGATTTAACTTGGTGTCGTACCGTTTCGTTGTTATGAACATTGGCTACCTCTGTGATGATAGCGCCTTCCATTCCGGCAAACTGCCAATGGTGTGAATACATTCGGGAAAGTGGGACAAATTCGCCGGGAACTGTTTTGATGGCATGTTTTACTGAAACGCCGCCTTCATGGCAAGCCGGAATTTTGATGTCGGGGAAAGAAGCCAGATTGTCATCGCCTTCACCAACAATGTAACTCATACCGTTGCGCACTAACCATCCTTCCATCTTGGCGGGAAACGCATCCGGTTTTTCGTGCCAGTGTTCGGGAAGCATCTGGTTGGGAAGAAGAAACATATCCTGTAACATATACAAATCTTCCGTATCGTTGGCATACATGATGGCTGCCAAGCCAAGTTCCGTAAACCGACCGGTTCCATAGTCGCTTACCCATAGTTGTGTCCGTGTTTTTTCCGTAACCGGATACCGGTAATAGTGCATCAAACTGAGGACAGCATCTTTGGCCGCTTCTTCATTAAATTTTCCGTTTGTATAGAAATCTGCGTTGTTGAATTTCAACGATAAGGATTCTTTTGTACAACAAGCATTTTCGTTTCTTTCGCAGTTCGTTATTAAAACGTATTCTTTACCTGCTTCGGTCATCAGGTCGTATTCCGTTGTCGTGTGAACAGCCGGAGGATTTAATTTTGCCTCATTTGAAATAATTGGAGCCGGTATTTCAGGCGTTTTGAAAAACGGGTTGGGGTTCAACCCTTCTGCAATCTTCAATTCACCTGTACCGGATAGCGCCAGCGGTGTTGCTGTACGTATCCGCAGGTTGCCGCCCAACAGCGATTTAATTTTTAAAGTTTTGATTTTTCCATTTTCCCATTCTATATCTGTCTGAAAACCTCCTCGAGCCCGTAAACCGCTGATTTTTCCATTTTTCCAAACATCCGGAAGGGCGGGTAGGATGTGAATAGCGCCATCATGACTTTGCATCAACATTTCGGCGATACCGGCCGTACAACCGAAGTTTCCGTCGATCTGGAAGGGTGGGTGCGCGTCAAACATATTGGGATAAGTTCCTCCGCCTTTATATTCTGTTTCTTTGGCGTCGGTCAATTTCAGCTGTTCCGAGATCAGTTTATGCGCCCGGTTACCATCCATGAAACGCGCCCAAAGACATACTTTCCAGCCCATTGACCAACCAGTGGCAGGATCTCCGCGATAATTCAGCGAGGTACGCGCCGCATCGAAGAGTTCGGGAGTTCGGTAAGGCGATATTTGATTACCCGGATAAACGCCATACAGATGTGAAACATGCCGGTGTTTATCATTCGGGTCGTCCCAGTCAAACAGCCATTCCTGCAACTGGCTGTGACGCCCGATATGCATTGGGGCAAGTCTGGCACGAGTTTTTTTCAGCGTATCGGCAAACGCCGCATCCATCCCCAAAATTTCAGAAGCAGAGACCAGATTGGTGAATAGTTCAAACATCAACTGGTTGTCCATCGTAATGCCATAGCCATTAGTAATTCCGTGCTTTCTGTCGAATGAATTTTCGGGCGAATTGGATGGTGCAATCACTAACCAATCGTGTTCCGGTTCTTCGATGAGGAAATCGAGCAGGAATTGCGCCGCGCCCTTCATCACAGGATATACTTCTGCTAAATAGGCTTTATCTCCCGAATAGAGGTAACGTTCCCACAGATGCTGGCATACCCACGCTCCACCCGTAGGCCACATACCCGGAGCGGCATAATCAATGGGTCCGGTGAGCCGCCAAATGTCCGTATTATGATGCAAAACCCATCCTCGCGTACCATACATGACACGGGCAGTGTTGGCGCCTGTTACGGCTACTTCCTTCACCATTTGGATAAAGGGTTGATGTAATTCCGATAGATTGGTCAGTTCTGCCGGCCAATAATTCATCTCGGCATTGATGTTGGTTGTATATTTGCTGTCCCATGGCGGAAGCATCAAATCATTCCATATTCCTTGAAGATTAGCCGGTTGACAACCTGGTTGGGAAGAAGAAATCAGCAGGTAACGTCCAAATTGGAAATACAAAGCCGCCAGCTGGGGGTCATTGGTTTTGGCAAATTCAAGAATACGGATATTCGTTGGTTTTTTGACGGCGCCGGTAACGCCCAAATCAATTTGTATGCGGTCGAAATAGCGCCGGTAAAAGGCGATATGTTCGTTGCGCAATTCGCGGTATATCTTTACTAAAGCGCCTTGCATATAGTTTTTTACACGTTCATCGGGATTTGCGCTTATGTCATGGTAATTGACAAAATTAGTAGCCATCGCTACATATATGGTTGCAGCATTTGCGCCGGAAACGATAAGCTTTGACTGTTCGGAAAAGAGTTCTCCTCCATCGGAGAGTATCTTTACTTGGGCCGTAAATTTAACCTTTCCTTCTAATCCTTCATGAGCGCCCGATATACCTCTCAGAAAAAGAGAATTGTCCTCAACGACAGTTTCGCTTTTTTGAGGACTGGTCAGCCATGCCGAAAAGTTAATCATTCCTTTCTGCGACGCAGTAAGCCTAACCACGATTGTTTGTCCGGTAAACGATGCAAAGGTCTCGCGGGTGTATTCCACGCCGTCGACAGTGTATCGGGTTGTGGTTATTGCTGATGATATATCTAATTCACGATAATATTGATCACTCTCTTCATGACCGGTAAATGAAAGGTTTAAATCGCCAATGGGCTGGTAACACATCCCATGATTGGTTTTGGGGATGATTTTTTCGTCAACTATTTTTTGCGCTTCCTTATATTTTCCTTCAAACATAAGTTTACGTACTTCAGGTATGGCAGTCAACGCATCAGGATTGGCATTACTGTTCGGTTGCCCGGCCCAGAGGGTTTCCTCGTTCAACTGTATTTTTTCTTGAGCGGGATTGCCAAAAACCATGGCGCCAATGCGGCCATTTCCCACTGGCAGGGCTTCGATCCATTTTTCAGCGGGTTCGGAATACCATAATTTCCAATGATTTTCTTCCTGTTTTGATTGGCATGAAAAAAACATCAATATGCCACACAGGATAACGCTTAAAAGATTACATTTATTCATGATTTGATATTTTTTATTATTGAATACGAAAACTATTTTTAATAATACCTGCCGGAATTGTAACCGCATTTTCTTTTTGATTTCGGAAAATAATCATTTGCTGGTCTTTTTTCAGATCGGCGTTGGCAATGGCTTTGTCCAAATCATCCAGGTTATTGACCGGTATTCCGGCAAATCCGAGTATTACGTCATTCGATTGCAGGTAGTCGCGCAGGTGCGTTCCGTAAGCAGCTATGGCAACGACATAAACGCCCCGTTCCGAATCCATTCCGGTGGCTGAACGTTCGCCCTGTGTTTCCAGGTTTTTAATCTGCACACCGTTCCAGAAAAGTACTTCCGAACTGATCTGATCGGAGTTGAAAACCGGAACCGGCATTTTCGGTTTTTCGGCAATGGCCTTCAAACGTTCGGAGATAACGCCGAAATTGTCCATATCGAAATTCTGAAATCCCGTCTTAAAAATGTTTTCGGAACGTTCGGATACACGGAAATCGCCTTCGGCAGAATTAACAAATTCCGGTTTGAAAACAATGGAATGATTGTCTGTACCATATTCTTTCGCTATTTTCCAGGAAACACTGTCCGTAAAAATATTATAATCGATCAACGCGCCTTGCGTGTCCCGTCCGGCAGGTCGCTCATACGGACGCATCACGATGTTTCGCGTAAAGACGGTACTGTTCTCCGTTAGCCAGGCATGTCGGTAGAAGGAATTGTTGATGAGGATATTATTTTCCACAACACGGTAGTATCCTTCTCTGAGTTTCAGTCCGCCATTGAGACAGAGATTGTTGTAGATATGGTAATTGGTGGAACCGTCGTCCAGGTCAATATCCCATCCGCGATCACAGCGAAAACGGTTATGACGGATAACAACGGTTTTAACTGCATCAGCTAAAACCAGTTCCCTGTGTCGTGTAACTAATAGGGAATCGAATGTTTGGCGTACAGGATGCCAGAAACGGTCTCGCCCCCAGGAATTGAACGAACCGTGATCGCCCGTTTCGCGTACGGTGTTGAACACGTCGTTAAATTCGAGGATATGCCCGCCCCATGTACCTTCACTGATGTTAATGCCGGCACGCGGCGTATCATAAATGGTATTATGACTGACGGTAATCGACTGGCACATGGATAATTCAACGCCGGTAACCTGTTTTTCGAAAAGACCGATATTGTGAATCAGGTTGTTATGGGCGCGGCATAATGCAGGATAATTATCCGATTGGGGGCCGGGCGTCCGGTCGAGTTGTTCGGAAGGCACAAAACTATGGTATTCGAAACTTGGCGAACGGACTGCGTTCGCATCGCCGACGAAGCAAACGGCGCTGGCGCCAATGTTCGTGAAGTGTGAACCGGATACTTCACAATGCTTATTGTAATTGCTGAAAAACACAGCATTTCCGCCAAGGTTGTAAAGATTGCAGTTTTTCAGGATACAGTTTTCCGCTCCTTCGAGGATGACGGCGGCGCCACGGTAAATCGTCCAGTCGGAACGAAGCAGGGGTTCATACGCTTCCATAAACGTGCGGACGGTTTGGGTCAGGTCAATCCCCTCTATTGTTATGTTTTTTACGGGCGTCTCCCTGTTTCCGCGTATTTCAATCAGGCGCTTGATCTGAGGGCTTTCAAAGACAGCCGTATGTACATTTTCACCTGCTATCGGAAAATAGTAAAGCATTGACTGTGTGGCATCATAATACCATTCGCCGGGCGCGTCCAATTCTTCAAAAATATTTTCTACCATACGTTCCTTATCGCTGATCCCATACCGGCGATTGTTTTGCCAGCCGCCTTCGAGCATTAGATTCCCTTTTTTGTCCTTATCGGTAATGCGATAGTGGAAATCGCCCCAGTCGCGAACGTGCATGGCGTGCAAGTACCCTCCGGCAGGATTTTTCCATGTTTTTACCCGTTCAGGCGAGATAGCGTCAGCTGCTGTCCCGTTGAACCGGATCGCATGGGGATCATAGTTCGGATAACGCGCCTGAACCCGTATTTCGCCATTCACCACCAGCATGTCCATCACGGGCGAACCGGTGATAGGGGTTTTCAGGATACCTTTCTTGTACGGTTCCCATTGAAGATTCTCAAGTCGGATACTTCCTGAAAAGACAACCTTTTCGCCGGGGTAGGCCCGAATCGTTAGCTGACAATCCGCATCACCGCCATCTTCAGGCGTAAAGATCAAAGGTTCGGAAAACCGGTAGGTTGCTTCGCGCAGAAAAACTGTTCGTTCGCCTTTCAGTTTCCGGATTTCCGATGTTGCTTTTCCGATCGTACGAAAAGGCTTTTCCATACTGCCGTTACCGGCATCATCACCTGTCGGTGAAACATAAATATGCGGTTGAGAGTGAAGCGGTTTTAAAAGAATGAACTGTAACAGGATTACAGTAATCAGAGAGAAGGCTGTCCTCATTGGGTTATGTGTTTTACGAATAATTATTTAGTCATAAACCGGAAATTATATCCGTCGAACGACCACGCTTTACTGTTTTTCGGCAGTTGGACTTTCCCTTTTTTCTGTCCTTTTTTGTCGACTTCCACTGTCAGCAGGATACGGCTGTAATCGCCCTGCTCGTAATCGAAGGTTTTCCCGTCGTCGTCGTATAATGTGTACGCGGCCGGTTTATGACCGTAATGACGTACTTCAAGCGGGTATTTGTCGTCGCCGGTAATCTTGGTGATCACCGGCCACATCGGAACAATACCGCCATCTTTTACATAAACGGGTATCCTGTCCAACCCGGGAGCGACCGTGATGATCTCGCCTTCGCCGACATATTCGCCCGTATAGAAATCATACCATTTGCCTTGCGGTAGAACGACCTGCCGTTCTTTTTCACCTGCAAATAATGGCGCAATCATTAAATTGTTTCCCGCCATGTACTGGTTTTTAACTTCTTTCCTGACAGCAAGCGCGTAGGGATTTTCCGTCGCATCCAAAACCCCTTCTTCTATTTTGTCCGTTGCGTGGTAACCTTCTTCCAGATTCATTGACCGGAACGGAGGAACACCTTCAAAAGCGTAATCGGCAAATGCGGTGTAGAGATAGGGAATCAACTGCATCCTGAGCTTGGATATTTCATTTACTTGCTTTTCCACATCGGGAAACGTCCATGGTTTTGTCCCGTCAGACCAGGCGTTCAGCATGGCAAGCGGCGAGAAACAAACGGTTTGCATACGTCGCAGCCATTCTTCCGAAGTTTTGGAAGCCCGTACTTCCGGCGTCCACAGTACGCCTTCGGGAGAAATATATGGATTAAACCAGGTATTCACTTTGACATGTCGGGCGCCTAATTCACGGACAAACGCTTCCGGTTGCGGAAAACGCACGGGGTCCCATTCATAAGTGCAGGGATAAGCACGCGACATCCAACCCGGTTCCAGCCCGATGACCGTTAAGGGGAAATCCCGTTTTTCAAATTCGGCCACTTCTTTCCGCACGTCGTCGGCTGAATAACGTGTCGGCGTCCTTTGCCAGAAACCCAACCCCCAGCGGGGTGGCAAAACACCGCCACCATTGTACAGGTTAAACCGGCGTACGGCATCCAGCATGGTTGGGCCTGCAAACAACAGTATTTCAACGCCTTCTGCCGGAACAAGAAATTCAAGGTTGTCGGAATATTGCTGCGACTGCCAGTCTTTGTCGGTAGTCCGGTCGCGCACCGGTGACTGGTCTTTGCTGTCTTTGCGAACAGAAGCGCCTACCCATACATCCATATAACGCGCCGAATTAATTAATGCGCCATATCCGCGGGACGACACAAAGAAAGGCACCGGTGCATGGTTCCTTCCGTCATCCTTGCCTTCATAATGGTCAACATGCAATCGCATGATACGTCCACGCTGTTCTACCGTCTTGAAGTTCAATCCTAACCCGAAGATTTTTTCATCCCTTTCGAGCGGAAAACGTATATATGTTTTGCCATCGACGATTTCCAGACGAATGTCGTCCTTTGTCAATGGCAGGGATGCTTTCTCCAATTTTTGGATGGCGTCCGATTTGGGCGTTATATGTAATTCGCTCAGCAGGTTTAACTTTTCAGGACTTCCGGCAGAGAGATTCCATATTCCTGACATTATTTCAGTCCACGATACATTCACCTTCGCAGGTTGGGCATTTATGGTTACAAAAAGAGGTAACAACAAAAAAAATACATTTTTCAGATAATTTATCATGTCAACAATTGGTTTAATATTGATTTATTTTTGTATTTTAAATACATAAGATATGTTATTTCGTTTTTGAACAAAATCACGGTCGGGTCGTCTCCTTCGCGATAGGTCGGATTTCCTTTAGGTTGAAACATGTAGCTCATGTTGACCGGATTGCAGACTGTCTGATAATCTTTTTCCGAACGATTGCATCCGACGAAAAAGATGAAAGAAAACGTCCAAAAAATACAAAAAAGAATAGATTTTTTCATACTGACAAAATTAATAAAATTCTTTTAATTCTTTCTTTTTTCCTTTTTCCATCTCCAGTTCGATTTCCCTGTCTTGATATACCACTTTCAGCCGATTTCCGGAGACGTTCTTTACCATTGTCCGAATGAGTTTTCCTTCAGACCATTCCAGATCAAACTCAAAACCGCCACGCGAACGCAAGCCGTTGACGGAGCCTGATGGCCATATCGAAGGCAAGGCCGGTAACAAATCGGCGATAAAAAATATTTCGCCGGGACGGGACGAATCGGTATAGGTGCGATGACTTTGCAAGAGCATCTCGTTCAGTCCTGACAGGAACCCGAAATTGCCGTCAATCTGGAAAGGCGGATGCGCATCAAACAGGTTGGGATAGGTACCGCCTCCCGGACCATAGGTCGTTTCGCCGTTCGGGTTGACAAAACGCAACTGGTAGGTCATCAGCCGGTAAGCATGGTCGCCGTCAAGCAGACGCGCCCAAAAGTTGATTTTCCAGGCCAGGCTCCAGCCGGTTCCGTCGTCGCCCCTTATTTCAAGCGTCTTTCGCGCGGCTTGCGCCAGTTCGGGTGTTGTCTGCGGTGAAATTTGCTTGCCCGGATGCAATGCAAAGAGGTGGGAAACATGCCGGTGATGGATGTCGGGCGCGGTCATGTCCACATCGTCTGCCCATTCCTGTAGCTGACCTTCCTTGCCTGTCTTGAACGGCAGTAACTGTTCACGCGTCTGTCTTAACAAATTCCTGAACGCTGTGTCGCAGGCCAGGATTTCCGATGCCGCCATCGTGTTGTCGAACAGGTCGCGGATGATACTCATTTCCATCGTTCCGCCTTCGGTAACGCATATTTTGTTGCCATCGACGACATAGTTGTTTTCGGGAGAAGTGGAGGGCGACATGACCCGGTAGCCATCGGCGTTTCTTGTCATGGCCGACAGATAAAACTCGCAGGCCGACTTCATGACGGGATAAACAGAGCGGAGATAATCCCTGTCCTGTGTGTAGGCATAGTGTTCCCAAAAGTTTTGAGCAACCCAGCCGCCACCTCCAAAGAAACTGCCCCATGCCGAATGCCAGCCGGGAGAAGTCCATCCCCATGCGTTTGTTTGCATGGCCAACACCCAGCCGGGCGCGTTGAAATAGCTTTTGGCCGTCTGTCGTCCGGGCTTGACCAGGCTTTCGTTCAGCCGAAGGGCGGGGAGATGACACGCGCTGAGGTTGGATGCTTCGACACACCAGTAATTCATCTGGTAGTTGATGTTCGACTTGTAATCGCAATGCCACGGCAATTCAAAACCGTCGCCCCAGATACCCTGCGAATTGGATGGCAGGGGATTGTTCTCGCGACTCGAACTTATCATCAGATAACGGCCATACTGGTAAAACAAAGCGGCCAGGTCGGCGTCATCGACGCCCTCGCCGAACTGTTTCAAACGTTCATCGGTGGGCAGGTCGCGCCGGGCGGTTGTTCCGAGGCGCAATGACATGCGGTCGTATAGCGCCCGGTAATCTTTCACATGTTCGTTTTTGAGTTGCTGGCAGGATTTAGCGGAAGCCTCATTCAAAACGCCCGATACTTCGTCCGACGACAATATTTGCCTGTACAGCAGGTCGTAGTCGAGGATGTAGGATGTACCGCAAACGACGTAAATCAGGGCTTCGCCGGCATCCTTCACCGTCAGCCGGTTATTTTCGGGCGCGACGACTCCGTCTTTGGTTACAACTTTCACTTGTACCTCATAATCGCAATTGCCTTTTTTGTCCTTGTAATCCGTGTTTCCTCTCATCACCAGAACAGATGTGCCTTTTGTTGTCGTTACGGCTGAATGGGTACGGTTCAAGTCGATGGAAAAGTTCAGTCCGGCCTGATCGCTGCTGGTTAAATGCACCACGATCACACTGTCAGCGTGGCTGGAAAAATATTCGCGTTTAAAATTGACGTTCCCGACGTTGAACGAAACGCCGGCGACCGCCTGTTCAATATCCAGCCACCTCCGGTAACCGGCGATGTTGCCCCGCGGTAGCGCAAACGTCATCTCCAGGTTTCCAAGCGTCTGGTAGGAGGGGAAATAAATTCCGTCGAAACCATCTTTTTTACTGCAAACCATATATCGGTTCGTCAGTTCTTCCGCTTTTTTAAAATCCCTGTCTTGCAGCGCCTTCCGTATTTCGGGCAAATGGGTATGGGCATCGGTGATGTCAGCATTCGGTTCAACGCCTCCCGACCATACAGTGATATCATTCAACTGTAGTTTTTCATTTTCGGGATTACCAAAAATCATTGCGCCCAAACGACCGTTGCCTATGGGAAGCGCTTCCTGCCACGCCGCGGCCGGTTGCCTGTACCATAGCTCGCGACCGTGAGGGATCAAACCGTGAGGCGCCAGTTCCATTTGTCCGTCGTTTTCTATTTCTACCGAATAGCCCTGTGGCGTTTGCAACGAATAGATAATTTTACTGCCCGAACGTTTCCATTCCAGTGCAATAACTTCGTCTTCTACCGGGATGGAGCCTTTGCAATAATCCAGATCGATCTCGGAAAAACAGACGGTGATTTTTTTGTTGACATAGTCTATATTCCTTATTCCCAGCACATCGCGATATAACACATGACCGATGTATGAAGCAAAACCATGATTACAGCTCGCGTGGTTCTCCATAAACTCCCACAATGTTCCGGTTTGTTCCGCCATGGAATAAAAATAATCCTGTATTTCTGAAAGCATTTGTTTCTGCAATCCATAGCCGGACAGTAAATCCATACGCATGTAATTACCCATAAAGGCGTTGGCAGGATGCACGCCGGGATAGGTAAGTTCTCTGTTTCGGTTGGGGCCAAATGCTGTTGTCAGTTTTTTCCACAGTTCCGGATGCGAATCGGGATCGGCTATCCGGAAGAAAAAAGCGTAATACTGGCATACTTCGGTTGTATTTTCGGTTACCTTCAATTTGCCGTCCACCCGGACAGCGTTGTCAACGAAGAAACTGCCGTTGAACGATTGACGGATGACGGTTTGACGGATACGTTCGGATTTTTCCAGCCAGGCGCTATTCTCATATAAGCGTCCCGCGCAAGCCAGGGCTGCGGAGTAAAGCATGTTGGTCGGATAGTTCACGTCCCGTACAAACTTGTTTGCCGCCGACCATTCGACAAATATCCAGGCCTGGAGCTTTTCGAGCAGTCCGTCTTCGTTCTCGAACCGGCTAAAATACTGAAGGAGTTTTTCGACGCGCGGTTTAAGCCGGCCGGTCAAAGCGCGGTCGCCTCCCCGTTTCGCATAACCCTCCAATTGTATCAGAAACCACAACGACCAGTTGGGAATAAAATTTTTGTCGGGATGGTCTGCCGGATAGCACATGGGGATCATGCCCTCCGGAAGAAAATCAAATTTTTCAGGTAAAGCGTAGTTTTCCAGGAAATTATGCTCGACAGTCGAATAGCCGGTAAACTCTTTTTCCATAATAGCCGAATAATAACTGTCGCACAGCCAGCCTGCGCGTTCACGCGACGGACAGTCCATAAACACGTCGAGCATGTTCTGCCGGGAGTTTTCCCTTGTAGCTTCATAGATACTGTTCAACTTCGGATTGCTGCAATGGAATGTGGCATGGCTGTTTTTGGGGTAGGCAAACTCGCGCAACCATATTCTTTCAATCTGACAGGAACCTTCCAGCAGCATCAATTTTACATATTTGAGCGTATAGGCTTCTATTGTTTCCAAATGGTATTCGCCCGGTTCGAGTTCATAGACTACTTCGTTGCATACATCGCGCATCCTTTTAAAACAGGTTACATCGCCATCCGTCAACAACTCGTCGAAATGAAGAAAGAGCCTTGCAGGCACATCGCATTTCACCTTTAAACCGATGAATCCTGTGAGATTTGTTCCAAAATCACAGGTGTAAAATTCACCGGATTTCAAGGATAGCATCCTGTTTGCAGCCGGGCTGTGAAGAATTTCCTGCGATGCGGTTGCAATTTCCTGTACTTCCTGCGATACGGGCGATACTTCAAGTTCCTGTTCGGTATAACCTTTAAATATCGGACTTATTTTTGTCAGCGACCGGTCTTTGTAGTAGTTGTCGGGTTTGATTTTTTGCACGTTGCCTTTGGCATAAATTTTTGCAGGTTCTACGACTGCGAAGTCGGGCATCGGCACATTGCGCGGCAAAAGGCGGGGCATGGGAAAGGATGCAAGTTTCAGTTTTTCAACCGGCATGTCAGGCGTGTTGCGCCAACGGTCGTAACCGTTCCGCATCCGGTAATATTCCGTAAAAGGACGCTGAAAACTGTAACGTTCTACTTTTTGCAGCCGTTCCCTGCATTGAAAAGCCTCAAAATCGTTTCCCGAACCGGTGGCCATGACTATTTTGCCGTCGACGGTCGTTTCGGCCAGCAGGAATGAAGGCTGGTCAAGGGTATAGTAGGAATTGACATTGTAGCCGGCCACTTCGATGGCGATTGTATTTTGTCCTATTATCAACCGGTTTCCCAACTCGTATTCGTCAATCCTGTAAAATCCGTGTGCCGCCCTTGCAGGCCCTGATCCCGCAAACTCCCCGTTCAGGAAAATGCGGTACAGCGTTGACGCCGCGATTTTCAACTTCACTTGCTGTCCTTTCGTTGCCTGGAAACTGCCCCGAAAACCCAGAGTCAGGTTCATTTCCTTTTCGCGCCCTTCCGCCCAGACGGGAACGGCTTTTTGGAAAGAAGCGCTTTCATGTGCTGTCGCCTGTATGAACAGGTAATTGACTGTCATGAACAAAACAATCAATGCTAATTTATTCATTTATAATGTTTTTAAATATAACACTAACTCTTTCAATTCTTTACTGCTAAGGTTAGAGGTTATGCCATGCCGGTCGTCGTGATTATAATTTGTAAATATCTCTTCGAGCGTAGCCGCCCGTCCATCGTACAGATAGGGCGCAGTCCGCCAGACTTCACGCAGTGTAGGGGTATCAAACGGCCTGTTGAGGTCGTCGCCGTCGCCTGTACCTACATTGTATTTTTGCAGGTCTGTATAATACAATCCTTTGTGACACTGGGCGCAACCGGCCTTTTCAAACAGTTTCTTCCCGCTGTCAAGGTCTTTTTTTGAGGCTTTGCTTAAATATGGACTTTCCTGAACGGGCATGTTTTTTAGATATTCGTCCATATCAGCCGCCAGCGATTCGGGTTGAACGGAAAACAAGGTATGCATAATTCCAGCCCTGACAGCCTTTTCAGCCGATTCGCGTATGCCTGTAATCATACTGGGAGGTGTAACATGCGAAAACAGCAGGCTTTTTGTGTTCTTCGGATTTCCAAAACCGTCGTTTTGCTGGTCCCAGTTAAGGCCGTCAGCGCGTCCGTCGGGATGGCATGAAGCGCATGTCTGCCACTGCTGGAAACAAATCGTAGCATCGTTGAAAGCCAGTTCGCCGCGACGGTATGAATCTAATTCCGGCTCTGTGCCAAGCTGTATTTGCACGGGTTTTTGTTCAATTTGACGGATTTTTTTGCCTGTTGATGAATACCGGTTGTCATAGCTTGCGGATAGCTCGATGCGGTAATATCCGCCTCTTTGCGCATGTTCCAGTTGCAGCCTGTATTTCTCGTCCTTGACGACTTGAACCGGACAGAAAAAACTGCCATTATCTGTTGATTGGGCGACGACCTGTTCGTTGATTAAAAACCGGTAACTGTCGTCAATCGCAAGCGCAAAGAGTAGCGTCCCTGTTTGCGGCGCTACAAATTCGCCTTGAAAGCGCGACGAAAAATACACGACAGGAACATTTGATGCGACGGGACGCTGGTTCTCATTCGGATAATGGATAACCGGAACGGTTCCCTTGTATACCGGTTCGCCTTCCATCCGTTCGTTGTTAAAAAACTCAACCGTGAAACCGGGCGGTACAATATGGTCTTTCAGCACAAAGTTGGCGATCATTTCGCTGGTGGGACTATCGCTTTTCTTTTCCCTGTTACGGGATGAAACCGAAGCAGTACCGGATTTTTGGTCCATCAGCAGGTTTATTTTTTCAATAAACGGCGAAAACCGGCTGCTCACCAGCACGGCGTCGTTTGTAAACGCCAGATGCTGGGGTAATCGGCCACTTAGCGCTATCCGGCTTTTAAAAGGATAGGCGAATGAAAGCGAGATGGATAAATCGTCCCTGTTTTTGATGTACGGGTCGCTGAATGTTCCTGAAAAGAGTCTTTCCAGCCTATCGTGCATTTCTTCCAAATCGATACGCATCAATTCATGGCATCCTGCAATAGCGATGTAAAGATTACCGTCGCCACCAATTCCGATGCCTGCCGGATTGGCCGCACCGCGGTCGATATCGTCAAGCAACACGGTGGCATAACACGATTTTTCTTTTACATCAATGATACTCAATGCATTGGTATTGACCCATCCGCGGTCTATTTGCGTAATCGGCACATTAAACCGTGAAAGAAGATGAACGGCGTACAGATACTGGCCGTCAGGCGAAAACGCGACGCCCCTAACTGACTGTGAACCATTGGGAAGGGTTATTTGAGCGCTGACACGGTTGATTTTTGTGTCAATCAGCGATATTTCTGCCGCTACGGTTTCGTTGATTAACGCCTGGGCAGGGAGGGTATTACCGACGGCCAGCATCGTTCCGTCGGGACTGGCGGTAATGGTTCCCGGCTCGCGGATTACAGGAATTTCAGCAGCAAGTTTTCCGCTAATCGTACCAATTACAGCAATCGTATTGGAAAAACGATTAGCAACATATAAGGTTTGTCCGTCAGGCGTAAGCGCCATTCCTGACGGAGTATGGCCAACTTTAATACGTTTGATTACCCTGTTTTGCGGAAGTGAAATCATTTCTACAGCGCCACGGGCCTCGCCGGTTGCCGCCCAAAGCGTTCTTCCGTCACGCGACAGCAATATTCCGTTCGGATTTTGCCCTGTTTCAATCTTTCCGGTTGTTTCGCCGGTTGAAAGATCGGTGACGGCAATAGCGCCGGAGGAGGTAAGAGCGGTATAAACGGTTCGTCCGTCGTCGCTTACCACGAGCGGTCCGGGCGACAGATAAACTTTTTCCTTTTGCGAGGAAGTGAAAGAGAAACAAAACGCTACAAACAAAACAAAAACATTTTTTTTCATGCTAATACATTTTCATTTTAATAGGTCTCATTGTCATCTTTGTACACACAGCGGCAGGATATTGTATTTATCTTCATTCGGTTCAGCATACGCTTCGTCTGTAAAAAACGGGTCGAAAGGTCCCGGACGGGGAACGATGGGAGCTGTCTTCACGCGCGGTTTTTGCGACAGCCATTCTACTCCCTGAAAGACAGGATCCTCCATTTGAAGGAGTTCTTCCGTACCGTAATAAGGCCCCATGGCATCAACCCAGAGAATGACTCTCAACAGGTTTTCGGGATCAACTTTCACTCCATGATGCTTTCCGTCGGCCATCAGGTCTACCAGGCGACTTTTGTATGACATGCGCGTCATAGGTTCAGGCGTGCTGTACGCAACCGGGTCGCGTTGGTCAAAAGCTTCAATCATCATGATGTCGGCCCAGCCAAAGCCGCCTCCGCAACTATCCTCCCTGTTTTTGTACGGCGAGCCCCAGGTCGGACTGCCCAGCAAAGTCATGTAAGGTTCCTTGAAACCGAGGAAACCCGGACGCAGTTTTGAGTTGAAAGCTTTGCAGGCTTTATGCGAGGGATCGGCATGGCAGGAGGCGCAATACCTGTCAAGCGCAGGCTGTACATAACGCTCGTAACCTACGGAGATGTCTTTCCATGGCACAGGCGTAATATGCGAGGACGACCGTTTCAGCGCTATTCCTCTATCCGCTACTTTCACTGCCCGTGAATGTGATTCGTGACATCCGATACAACCCCGCGATTCTCCGGGTTGAACGCCGGTGAAACTGCGCATGGTTTGCAGCGCCCGCTGGTTTTCATCGAGCAGTTGAAAATGCAGCGCCAGTCCGCTCGGAGCGACGAAATTCACGCTTCCGTCCTCTTCAACCGGTACGGTACCGATAATTTTCTTCACACCTTCCGACTGAACGGCCGAAATCTCCGGTCCGGTGGAAATGTAATTTCTTTTGTGCCAATAAGTATACGTTTTATGTTCAATTATCCATATTCGCAAATATTTGGCTTTGTCTTTCAGCGCTTCCGGCGCGCCGTCATAGACATTGTTACTGTAAAGCTTACCGGGTTGCGGATTGTCACGCTCCGCAAAGGAGGGCCAAGCCACATGATCGGGTGTGACAGCCGGAACATTACGGGCACGCAGCGGTTGTGCATACCATATATTAAATGATCCTTCATTCATAATTTCGCGATTGCCTTCGGTATCCATCAGCAGAAGTACGAATTTCCTGTCTTTCTTTCTGAAGGCGGAAACAATGAAAACATCTTCACTCAGCGGATAGGGGGAATAATAAGCCGTATATTCTCCCGAAGCGTGATAATAGGGGTTTTCCAAAGGGTCAATCGGACCATTGCCGGTTTCAGGCCAGGCGACGTCGGCGGTAACCTTGGTCAGTCCGTTGGGGAAATTATAACCTTCTGCGGGTGTAATGATACCGATACTTCCCATAAACCAGTTGTGGTGCGCGCTACCTGTAAACATCACGCGGTCGGTGCCGGGAATTTGACGGGCGTCTTTCAGCAGGTCGGGCCAAACCGACTGGTTGCCCCAAAAAGTCTGTACCATCTCACCGTTTTGCGTCATTGTCCAGAGGCTTTGCGCACGCCAGAGGGGCTTGTCGGTATATTCCCAGCGGGTATAGATCACGCGACCGTCATCCAATACCGACGGACTGTATTCCGGTTCGCCGCTTCGCGAAAGCAAATACAGATTTTTATCTCCCGGACGGGTATCAAGCGGCATACGTGCCGTGATGAAAGCATTTGTGGGCGGCATACAACGTACATAGATATGTCCGCGCGTGGTTAGAAAAATAATGTTTTTTCCGTCGGGCAAATAAATAGGATCCAAATCGTCGAAAATACCGCCTGTCAGTTGCCTGAGATTTTTTCCGTCTACGCCGATCTCATATAAGTGGAAGGTTTTTTCATTGTGAGGTTTGAATGAGAAAACCACCCTTTTGCCATCGTATGACAGGTCGGGGCGCCAGAATGAGCCATGTAACGGCTCTTCAGGCATCAGTCGTGTCATGCGCGCTTCGGGGCCAAGTCCATGCTGAATAAGCAGTCTTCCACCTGGAACAGCCTGATACCCGAGACGATGTCGAGTCTCATGGTTCCATTCACCGCCACTGGGATTTGGATTGTCTATGTAAACTAATGAATTAAAGTCGATGACAGGATTCTGAAACATCACCTCACGTTTGATTCGACGCGTAGCGAAGTATAAATCACGGTCTTCCGTATCGGCATTTTTGGCTTTTGCCTGTTTTTCAATATCTTTCAACTTCTGGACAATTTCATGATTATCAGTCGATAATCTATCCAAAAGTCGATGCGTCCATGCTATCTCCTGCAGCGTACGGGCAATGGTCGGTTTATCGTTACACTGGAAGAGCCAATCGTTTTCTATCACCTGTTGTGCTTCTTCATCAGTTCTTGTCAGTGTTTCGGGCGTTTCAGGCTTGGTATATTTTGCAACCGGCTCGCTTATTCGCGGGCGTTCATGAATCAGGTCTTCCAGTTCAAAGAGTTCCTGCAAAGGAGGGTTTTGTCCAATCCACACAAGTGTTTGCGGATCGAAGCTGTCATGGATTTTTTTTACCTTTTCCCATTTCAAATGTTCATCTTCCGGAAGAACACTCCATTGTAATGGCGTGAGGGGCATGTATTCGAATGCGGCCGGTGCGATTATTGCTATCCTGTCAACACGTTCCCTGTCGTTTAATAGCAGGTTGTTTACAGGGTTTTTCTGCCATTTTTCGATATAAGCGCCCGTTTCTTCCGGAAAATCCTTTCTAAGGAGGCGTTGAATTTCAACGGCTGCAAATTCGTCGAAATCGTCCGTCCCGGCGTTTTTAAGTCGTGTACCGGTCAGTGCAAGCGTTTCAATAAAGGAATATCCTTTTTGATAAACCGTTTCGGCTTTTTTTACGGCATTTATTTTCTTTTCCGGCAATTGAGAACAACCTTCAGCGTAGAGCGAGGCTATTTGCCTCCCATCAAGCGCTTTGGAGTGAAAGCGGACATCGTCGATTTTGCCGTTGAAAAAATCGCCTTTTCCCGACGACGACCCGATATAGAAAGGCGCCGGTTGAATGGTGACAGCCGCAAGCGTTTTGTAAGCGGAATGTGCGACCTCGTCGCGCCATGAATTGAGCGGCATGAAGTCGTAAATGGTACTCAAGGGCGCTCCCCGAACGCGTGAGCCTATTTCAATGCCATCCAGGTAAACGCGCATCGTTTGCCCGTCGAAAACGGCAGAAGCCAGATGCCAGCGCCCGTCGCAAAGTTCAGCGCTTGAAACTGGCGCCATACATTCGGCATAGTTACCACCGCAAGAAACGCCAAAGGAGAGAAACTGTCCGTCATTCTTAATATCCAATAACAAGCGGTTTCCCCCATGCAACTGGTTTCCGTTAAAATTGCCGGCATCTTCCTTGCGGATCAGCGTGACGTTGCCGTGAAGCGTTTTCGGAGCAATCCAGAGGGAAAAAGTAAATGCTTTCAATCCTTCCGGAAGCGCTTCGGGAGGGATTGTGACGGATGCACCCGAATTGGCTTTTGGCGACAATTCGATCGCATTACCCGAAACACCGGGTACAATGCGGTAAGGTTTAGTTAATTTCGCTCCATATTGTTGATTGGCGATATTCTGACCGATATTGGAGGCATTGTCGAAACTCCAGCGACCGATCATTTCTTCCGAAAGACTTGTGTCGGTACTCAAATTACTGATAGATACGTATACCCTGTTCCCAGCCCCCATACATAACAGAATTAAAAACAACGGTAACAACAGTTTAGCGGAATTATTCATTTTCATCTTTTTAAATTATTTATTTTTAAATAGTTAAATGCATTTATCACAATAAAATAACATGTGCTTAAATTCACTTTACCGATGCAAATATAGGATGTTGTTATGAAATATTTTTATACAATATCGATAAAATATTTGCCAAAAACGACATTATCAACATCAATTTTGTTGTACTTGCATATTCATGAGAATCAAGGGTTAAAAAATAAGATAAATGAAAGCTGCGGCAATTTTTCCGAAAATATGTACAGCCAGTCCTTTCGTTGCCCTTACCTTTTGTGCATTTTGAATTTTCGTTTTTTCGTTTAACCAGTTAAAGAAAGATTCCACCGGTTGTCTCACTTTAGAAACGGCAGCACCAAATAAGTCGCGATAAGCCTTTTCCCGTTGTCTGACACATTCGGATTCACCTTTTCCAGGTTTTATTGGTGTGAACATTTCGATGTTCTGTTTGATTAACTTTCCATCAAAACAGGGTTGGGCGGAAAATATTTTATCGCCAAAAATTACTCTGTTGTATATGAAGTCCCCAAACAATTCTTTGAATGCTGTCAAGTCATTTTCAGAAGCCGCTGTTATTCCGGTAAATTCAGGAAATGGGACAGTTCCGGGTCTTCGGAAACCTAAAAGATGCAACTTCAGGCCATAATAGAACATGTTTTTGGCAGAACACCACCCTTTGTCTACGATTTCAGCAGCTACATTTGCTTTTCTGTTTTTTCCCTTACAGGTAACAACAGGCATGGAATCGGTTAAGCTTGTTTCAAAATCGCAGTCTTGGGGAACAAAACAGGTATACAAGACTATTGCTAAAGTTTTAAATGCTTCGGACAATTTATTAAGCCGATCGTTAAATGCCTGATATGAAGGCAGTTTTGGAAACCATGAAGGCAGATATTCTTTGGCAAAACGATGAATTTGTTTGACTTGAAAACGTTGCTCTTCGTTGATGACAAAAAGATAAACGGTCATCAGTTCCGCGTCAGTAAATTCCACAGTGGAATTATTGCTAAATCTTTGACAGGTAAACTGCAACTCTTTTTCGTATAACTCGCTGATATACATACACATCGCAACTAACTTAACTTTCTTATAATCAGGCATTTTCGATTAGATGAATTTATAAAAAATTCTCTAATTTACTATTTATCAATCATATAACAAATTTTATTTTACTTAATTTATTAACATTCTAAATATTATAACAACTTAACAAAAAAATCAAACCCTTGATTCGCATAATTATAGCAATTGAATAATTTATATACTATCTTTGCACCCTGAATAACCCCAAATCACGTTGTCCAGATGCCTCCACCCTTATCCAATGATTTGCGCAAACGTATTATAGAGTCCAAATTGCGCGGCGAAACGGAAGATATGATAGCGATAGAAAAAGAAGTCAGCAAAAGCACGGTTACCAAACTTTGGTCTCTTTACCGTGAAAGCGGCAGTTATGAACCCCGTCCGAATCCAAGAGGAAGGAAGCCTGCGTTATCTTTAGAAGAACTTGAATTAGTCAGAGCGTCTATCATTCAACGTCCCGACATCACTCTTGCGGAATTGATAGATCAATTTAGTTTTTTCCTGAGCGTTTCTGCGCTCAGCAAGATCGTGAGGTTCAAACTTGGTTTGCGCTTCAAAAAAAAACGCTATTCCCCACCGAACAGCAACGTGAGGATGTCAAAATGAAACGTGAAGCATGGAGGTCGGAACAGCCGGAAATGCCCTTGTGCAAACTTGTATTTATTGATGAAACAGGCATAAATACAGGGATGACAAGATTGTATGGTCGTGCATCAGGCGACCAGCGTGTTGTGGACTATACGCCGGACATGCGCTTTGAAAGAACAACCGTTTTATCTTCTATTCGAGCCACCGGAGAAATGGTTCCGCTGATTTTTGAAGGAGCGCTTGACGGTGAACTGTTTGGTGAATATGTTGCTCAATGTTTAGCGCCT
>Ga0082212_10003704_pt1 | contig 21523 bp, 13 predicted proteins | sample TergutNt197P3_FD_71548 | JGI IMG/M metagenome (GOLD analysis project Ga0082212, IMG submission 71548) | Neocapritermes taracua P3 segment gut microbial communities from Petit-Saut dam, French Guiana - Nt197 P3 | ecosystem: Host-associated > Arthropoda: Insects > Digestive system > Gut ... | reverse complement strand
GACAGATATCACAACCTGTCGGACGAACGTATCCATGAAATGTTTGTTGTAAACAGCGGAGAAATCTCAATCGAACCTGAACAAATACGCATTAACCTCAAAAAGAAAAGAGAACTCCCACTGTTGCTTGATTTTGTTAAAAAATCAAACGAATCAAAGTATTCATGGCTCGGTAATAAAAATGTGATTTTTAACCCGACTGCCTCATCGTGAAAATTAGGGGCGGATTATCTACATGAAAATCTATGTTCATTATACAACAAAAGTAGAAAAATATTTGTTGATTTAAAAAAAAAGTAAAACCTTTGCACCAACAGAACCCGTCATGCATACCATAAGAACTGCAGGCGGGTCATTCTTTTTCTTTCATAATATTGTTTATGCATAAACCGGCTTTTACAATAGCAGAACAAATTACATTGCTCAAACAAAGGGGGATGATTTTCAACAATTTTTCGAGAGGGGGCATTCAATCCGCAGGGCTTCACCCTGCGCTATTGATTACACGGCTTTCAGCCTTAATTTGTGCGACAAATTGAAATGCACCCGACTGTTAAATCGCACTAAAGTTGTAACTTTATCACCTTTTCTAACGAAGTTATACAAGGTGTAGTAACGCGGAGACGCTTACGGGACAAACGTATCTAACCGTGTCGTACTGAAGGCGGCAAAATAACCTGTTCCGCCGTTCGAGATGTTCGTTGTGATATTGGAGGCAGGGCCTCCGAAAAATGGATTTTCGCCTCGTCGTTCGCGCTGGCATTGCTCCAGAAAATCGTAGTATCCGCTCTCAATCAGACTGATACAGAGCGTGACTTTATCTCCGGGTTTGACAAAATCGTAATATGAGTCCATATTGCCAAATTGTTCGTTTTCAGCATCTTCGAGCATAATCAAAGTCACTCCATCTATGTAATGACCGTCTATGCCTAAATCTGAAAAAACGGTATAACCGGATATTTTTAAAGCGGTCAATGAGTCATTGATAATCGTTCGGGCACAATAAAAATCAGGGCCTTCCTCTTCCTGCGCATACAAGTTTAATGCGTAATGCTTAAATCCCATCATATACCTGACCTCAATTTTGATCGAATCGACCGGAAACGACCGTTGCATGGTTGCCGTTGCTTCATATTGTTTGATTTGGCCGCTTCCATCAGGGATGACGCTGACTGTCAAATGATAAGTTGTTCCTGTGATTGCCGCCATCGGAACTTTGGTACGGTAAAGTCCTTTTTCGTTGGTCTCTTCAAACTCAAAAGTATGATTATCTGATGATTGAATCGATACAATGGCATTAGAAACAGGTTTATTGGGTTCCAACTCAAAATACGGGGACGACATGGTGACGCGAACGGTTTGATATTCGGTATCTTCGGTCAGGCAACTATAAATCACAACGACAGGCTCCGAATTAGCCGTTTTCAGCTCAATAAGCTCCGTGCATGAACAGCAAAAAAAGAGGAGTAACAAACAATGAATTATGTCATGTTGAGCGAAGTCGAAACATCTCTTCATTATGGCCTTAAAAGATCCCTCGACTGCGCTCAGATTACGAGATGTGATATTATTATGCTTCATTGTGTAAATAATTCAAAATTTAACATTATACGTAACGGACGGAACGATTCCAAACAGATAAACCATTTCGGCGAAAGGTTTCCCCGTATCTCGATCCTGGTTGAGCGTGATCATCCACGGATTCTTTTTTCCGTAGGCATTGAACAGCGATACGTTCCATTCTCCTTTCAGGCGCCTTTGTGTATCGGTATGCGGAATAAAATTGAACGACAAGTCCAAGCGGTGATAGGCAGGCCGGCGGTCTTCATTGCGTCCTGAATAAATGGGAAAATATTCGCCGTTGATTTCAAATCGGCCGGTAGGGTAGGTGGTCGGATTACCTGTAGCATAGATAAAGATAGCCGACAAACTGCACTTTTTTGACAGTTCGTAATTGACCACTATATTGGCTGTATGGGTTTTATCGAAAGGCGCCAGATACGTTTTGCCCTGATTGATTTCAGGTATTGTGCGTTCGGAACGGGAGAGGGTATAATTGGCAAAACCTGTCAGTTTGCCGGTGTTTTTCCGAACCATCCATTCCATTCCGTAGGCTTTACCCTTGCCTGTTCGGATTTCACCATCTAATTTATCGTTCAACAACAGATTGGAATGATCGGCAAAATCAATTACGTTATTCATTTCTTTGTAATAAATTTCGACAGATGCTTCGTACGCATTGTCTTTCAGGTTATGAAAATAGCCTGCCGAAAACATATCCACATGTTGTGGTTTGATATTGGGTCCTGCCGAAAACCAGATATCTAACGGCGACCCCGAAGCTGAATTATTGGCTAACTGGATATACTGGGCATTATGCGAGTAATTGGCTTTCAGTGAAGACGATCCGGTCAGATTCAATACAAATCCAATACGCGGTTCAGCCACCTGATAGGTATTATATATTTCCCCTGACGAATAGACCGTTGCATCACCGGATTCGTAATTTTCATCATAATGATAAACGGTTGCTTTTCCAACGTTTTGAAAGAGTGAAAAACGAAGTCCGTATTTTGCGCTGAATCGTCCGGAAAAATGCTGTTCGTTGGCAAGGTATATGCTATGCTCCATCGCCTTTGTACCTTCCATACGCAGGTCGTCGAAATTGCCTTTCATGGTAACGATGCCCGGATTGAAACGATGAAGTGTATGTGTCGTACCGTAATTCAGATTCCAAAGGTCGTTGAGCGGCTGAGAAAAATCTAAACGCAGCATATAGTCCGTAATGCCTGATTTCCAGTCTGCTTCCATGCCTTCCATTTTCGACGACAATCCGTAGTTGTATTGCGTAAGGTTCAAACTGATTTTCGATAATAATGTTTCGGAATAGATATGCCCCCATGTCAATGAAGCCGCGCCATTGCCATAGGCGAATTTACCTACCTGTGCGCCAAAATTATCCAGACCGTAATATCCGTTCAGCTCAAGGCGGTCTCTGCCGGTCAGGCGATGTGTGATCTTTCCATTTAAGTCGTAAAAGTATACCGATGCACTGCGCAAATCTTTGTTAGGCGATAATTTGAGGAATAAATCGGCATAACTCCTCCTTGCGCCAATCATCCACGATGTCTTCTCGCCTATCGGACCTTCAAGCATTAAACGGCTCGATATCAATCCGATTCCGCCTGTCCCCTGCAATTTTTCAGGCATATCGGTTTTGGTTTGCACATCTAATAATGAGGATAACCGCCCGCCATGCTTCAATGGAATATCGCCTTTATACAACGACAGGCCGCTGAGTATATCGTTGTTGAACACAGAGAAGAAGCCCATCAGATGCGAAGGATTATAAATCGTGGTATTGTCAAGAAGGATAAGATTTTGGTCGGGTGAACCGCCCCGCACGCTAAACCCCGAACCACCTTCCGAAGTAGCCTGTACGCCGGGAAGCAACTGAATGGCTTTGATAATATCCACTTCGCCCATCAGGGCAGGCATGCGTTTTATTTCTGTTGCGCTCAGTTTTTCAAGTCCCATCTGCGTGCTTTTCACCCTTTCATCAATCGCATTGGCCGAAACGACTACTTCACTGAGTTGCGTGTTACTTTCCAATGCGAAATCGACCACCATATCTTTGTCCACCACCACCCGGATATCCTTTTGATTAAAACCTATATAGGAAACAGAAATGGTGTATGTGCCTCTGTTTAAAGTCAATGTATAGTTGCCTTGAACATCAGTAAGCGTGTTCCGGCTGGCCGTTCTGATAAAAACTACAGCATCGGTCAATGGTTCGCCTGTTTCCTTGTCCGTAACTTTCCCGTTTACACGGAAAGTCTGAGCATGAGTGATGAGCGTGAAAAAGATGAGAAACCAACTCAATAAAAACAAATTTCTACTTGTCATAGCGCGCAAAGATACATAAATAATTTATAGTTGAAACTATATAGCTTAACACAGAACAGCAAATATTTGACGGAAGATGAAATAAACAAACTTACAACCTGGAAGTTTAACAAAATTTAACTCGAACAGGCACGGGATCTGTTTTTATTTTGTTCGTTTACAGGACTTTTATTTACAGACCTTTACAGTTTAAATGCAGACAAAATACAGCAGTCCTTTGACGGTAAACTGTGGATAAAAAGCAGACGTCGCAGACGAGTTAAAGCGCATAACCGACAATCCTGCTTTGCAGCCTTTAATAAAGAAAGAATGATAATAGAAAACCTCGTCTGTTCTCAAAGACAGACGAGGTTTTTGGTTTTTTCAACGAAAAGCACAATCACATAAAAACTATTTGAATATCAAATGATTGTAAAGACAAAGAAAAGTTCAATCACATAAAACTACGCATAATATGGAATGTAACTTGACAGCTTGCGTGATTCGTTTTCGGGTGTTGCCGCTTTAACCAAGCCGGCAGCTACTGTATCTGCTATAATACGCGATGCAGTAGAATAGTTCTTTTTATCAATCTCAAAACGTTCCCGCACCGATTGATTACTCATTTCTTTATTGACTTCATACAAAAGACAGCAATGCTGGTAACAGGCGCGTATCTTGTCCTGTTTACTCATTGCAGACAGTTTTTGAGCACCATATATAAATACCCGTGTAAAAAACTCGCCTCCGGTAAATTTTGGCGGTGGCATTAGCGCTTCTTCCAAAGCTTCAATCGCCCTGTCCACTCCGCTGCCTCTGCGTTCACAGATATTCAATAGTAATAACGACTGCGCCATATCTTCGTTACGCGAATGAGGCGGCATGTCAATAAAACGGTTTACATCGTTCAATGGCGAGCCGGGGTTAGTCATAACTACTCTGTCCGTAAAAATCTCTACCATAACCTGACTTCCTGTAACTGTAAAATCCTGATGAACAAGACTGTTTGCCAAAAACTCTCTTATCGTCCTGCGTGGATAATCCGTTTTGTTTTGCCGTATAGCCCCTTTGATAATTTCCTGTTGCGGCAGATTTTTCATAATGTAATCAACTATTTCCTCGAAACCTGCGGCATAACCGCATACAAACGTATGCTCTTTATCAAGCACGAGATTGCTTGCGCCCGTGTAGCGTAAAACACGGACGGTTTTGCCTTTCAAATGGCTAAACTTTGTGATGTTGTTTGCCAGCAAAATCGCTCCCAAATTGGTTATATTCAATGAATTTTCGCTTTGCATAACAAAATCGTATTCCATAAACGCTGAAAGGATTACGTCAGTTGATTTGGGGACATTTTTGTCCAACCGTTCATAAAATCGCTTGTAGTCCAACAATGCCAATACATCTTTTTCCGAAAGGTCGGACATGGCAATTTGAGATTCAAACGAAATGCCGTGCGAAGCGGAAATCATAAATTTTACAGATTCTTTCGACATTTTTACCGATTGTCCCACTGAGCGCCGGTAACTGTCAAAAATGGTTTTATTACGCGGATATACAGGTTTGTCAGTTTGTTCCGGAACGAAGAAAAACAACAGGGCGTTCCCCTCATATTCAATCGTATCATGCTGTATCTGTACAGCTTGTGACAAATTATTCAGAGCAATATTTCCCACTTTTTTGATGATAATGTCAGCATCTGTTTTTGCTACTGAAAACATGGTGGCATCGTCATTCACACCATAAACGAGAAATCCGCCACCTTTCTGATTGGAAAAGGCACACAAATGTTGCGCCAGCCTGTCGGTTTTGGGCGACAAACTGCTTTTCCAATCTATCTCGTTCAATTCTACCGGAATTGGGGACAGACTGTTTTTTAAACATTTGATTGCTCTCTCTTGCCAATTCATATTTTCAAAAGATTCTCGCCTGCAAAAATACTCAAATATCTGCAACTATACAAAACAATTCTAATGTGTTCTTCAGAAAAATGATTTCACATGGTTTCATTTAAAATATATGTCTACAAAAAGCGTCATTTTCGGTAAAAAAATGACTTTTAGGGGTTCAATCAATAAGGCTTTCGAACTTTTATCATTAACTTTGCAAAAAAATATTAAAATCCATTTTGTATGAAAGTAAAAAATCTATTGTTTTTGTTTATTGGCTGTGGATTATTGCACAGTATGTTGTTGCCGGCACAGGAAACGTTGCCGAACTATACACAAGCGCGCAAATTTGCCGGACAGGCTGTTGAACAGTTGCTGTTTTCGCAAACGGTTACTCCTCAATATTTTAACAAGGGAAGTAAATTCTGGTACGAATACAAGACTACGCAGGGTACAAACTGGTATGTCGTCGACCCCGAATCCGGAAAGAAACAGCCCTTGTTCGACCTCGATGAAATAGCAGCCGAAATAACGACGGTGACAAAAGACCCGTTCGATTCCAAACATTTGTCTTTCAGGAATTTTAAACTTGAAGACGATGACCGGAATTTTACTTTCGAAGTGATAACGAGCGCAAAAGACACCTGCTATTTTATCTACGACCATGTAACCCGCAAACTCGATACCCGAGAGAAAAAAGCCACTCAGTTGCGCTGGGGCAATGTATCGCCCGATAAAAAATATGTCATATATGCTAAAGACCTGAATCTCTACTATATGAGCTACGAAGACTATGAACGTTTAGAAACAAATCCCAACGATTCAACCGTTGTAGATAATGCACTTACGACCGATGGAATCGAAGATTTTGCCTTTGGGATGCCACGCAACCGGATGGACGCCGATTCGCTTTATGACCACAAGCGCAAACAGGTATCGGGCGTATGGTCGCCGTCGGGACGTTATTTTGTGTCGACGCTTACAGACAACAGAGAAGTAAAAGACTTATGGGTGATCAACTCAATCGCCAACCCGCGTCCGACGCTCGAAACCTACAAATACCAGATGCCCGGCGAAGCTGCTTCACCCGTAACGCATCTTTATCTGTTTGATATAGAAAATAATACACGAAAAGAAGTCGGCACGGAGCTTTATAAAGACCAAAATATCAACGTGGGTAGCCGTCCGCGCGACAACGCCCGGTCGCCATCTGTGTGGTTGGGCGTCAACGACAGGTTTTACCTCACCCGCGTAAGCCGCGATATGAAACGTGTTGATATATGCACTTATACGTTGGGCGATGATTCTATCAAAACAATCATCCGTGAACAGCTGAATACCTATATCGAAACGCGACCATTGGCCGTGACTGACACCGGTACAGAGTTGATCCACTGGAGCGAACGCGACGGATGGGCGCATCTTTACCTCTACGATGCCGACGGAAAAATGAAAAACCGGATTACGAAAGGGCCATGGCACGTAGACCAGATCAAACATGTAGACAACCGAAACCGTGTTGTGTATTTTATTGCCAACGGAAGGGAAGCAGGCGATACAACCCCTTATTACGAACATCTTTACCGCGTGAATTTTGACGGAACAGGACTGAAACAGCTTACGCCCGGCGACTTTTTCCATGCCACATCGATCGATCGCGACGGACGTTTTATCGTGGCCAACTATTCGCGCGTCAATACCATTCCTGCAACTGCCCTTTATGACAATACCGGTCGTAAGATAATGGATTTGGAAGAATGTGATTTTTCGTCACTGTTGCAGACAGGTTATATGTTTCCCGAACCGTTTGTGGTCAAGGCTGCCGACGGATTTACCGACCTGTATGGCGTCATGTATAAACCATACGACTTCGACTCCACCATGATTTATCCTGTCATCAATTACGTTTACCCCGGCCCGCAAACCGAAAGTGTCAACTATAATTTTGCAGCGCCCAATCCGCGCACCGACCGTCTGGCGCAAGCCGGTTTTATCGTTGTGACGATGGGACACCGCGGCGGACACCCGAGCCGCTCCAAATGGTATCACAACTATGGTTACGGTAATCTGCGCGATTATCCCTTAGCCGACCACAAGGCGGCAATCGAACAACTGTGCCGCCGTTACAGTTATTTAGATATTGACCGCGTAGGCATACACGGCCATTCGGGCGGAGGATTTATGTCGACCGCAGCGCTGTTTCAATATCCTGAATTTTTCAAGGTAGCTGTTTCGTGTGCCGGAAACCACGACAACAACATCTACAACCGCTCATGGAGTGAAAAGCATCACGGCGTAAAAGAAACCGCTACCCGCGACGATGAGGTTAAATTCGACATCAAAGTCCCCTTCAATCAAGAATTAGCCAAAAATATGCGCGGTCATCTATTGCTGATTCACAGCGAAATAGACAACAATGTGCACCCCGCTAACACCATCCGTGTAGTGAACGAACTCATCAAAGCAGGTAAGCGCTTCGAACTCCTGATCATGCCCTCCCAACGCCATGGCTTTGCCAATTATAACGAATATTTTTACTGGCGCATGGTCGATTTCTTCTCTCTTCACTTGCTTGGTTATCAGGAAACTGATACCGATATCAAAGATATCTACATCGGCCCTGCAGCGGCAGGACAGGATAATCAGGAATAAGGAAAGGACGAGGGGAGGCGAAAGGACGGGGACATGAGATTGCAAATCTGAAAGGACAAGGATTCAATATCTTTCGGATTGCAATCCGAAAGAACGGACAGAGAGGAGCCGATACGGAATAGTATATTATAATTTTTTAAACAAACAGGATATGTCTAATTATCAACAATTATTGGAAAAGCAAAGGGCGTACTTTGCAACAGGGAAGACGAGAGATGCCGGTTTTAGGATCGGACAGTTAAAAAAACTTTATCAGGTAGTGAAAGAGAAACACGAAGATATTGAAAAATCGCTTTATGCGGATTTACATAAAAGTGAGTTTGATGCATTTGTGACAGAGATTTCGGCAATTTTTGATGAAATCAATTGTGCGGTCGAAAATTTGGAATCATGGACGCAGCCGGTCACGGTAGCTTCGCCGCCCATATTCGGTCAGGCTGAAAGCAAATACTACTACGAACCTTATGGTACGGTGCTGATACTGAATACATGGAATTATCCTTTCGTGCTTTGTTTTAAACCGCTTGTCGGCGCCTTGGCGGCAGGCAATTGCTGTATCGTGAAACCTTCGGAAATAGCGCCAACCACATCGAAAGTATTGGCAGATATTATCAATACCGCTTTTGACGAGGAATATTGTGTGGCGATAGAATGTGGCGTGGAAGGGACTACCGAGCTGCTGAAAGAACGGTTTGATTTTATCTGTTATACCGGTGGTACACAGGTAGGCAGGATTGTGGCGCGTGCAGCAGCCGAATACCTCACGCCAACCGTGCTCGAATTAGGTGGCAAAAGTCCGTGTATCGTTGACAAATCGGCCGATATAGCACGCTCTGTGGCGACTATCTGCTGGGGCAAACTGCTTAATTCGGGACAGACATGTACGTCGCCCGATTATATTTGGGTGCATAATGACGTGAAAGATCAATTGATCGAAGCGCTTAAAAATCAGATAAAAACGTTTTATGGCGACGATATCAGTAATAATCCTGATTTCGGGCGTATCATCAATCTGAAACATTTCAGGCGTTTACAGGCGCTTTTGAATGATAGCCATATTGTTTTCGGAGGCGAAACGGACGAAAGCCGGCTCTTTATTTCACCTACCATTGTCGACGAAGTCACGTGGGAAAGCAGCATCATGCAGGAAGAGATATTCGGTCCTATCCTTCCCATTATGACTTTCGACAATTTGGAAGAGGTTGTACAGGAACTTTCCGGTCGCGAAAAACCGCTTGCCTTGTATCTGTATACCACCGACAAAGCATCGGAAGAACTGATAATCAAAAATGTATCATTTGGGGGCGGTTGCATTAACTCCACCTTGATGCACATGCTGAATACCCATCTGCCGTTCGGTGGAGTAGGAAACAGCGGTCATGGCAATTATATGGGTCGATGGAGTATCGAAACATTCACGCATAAAAAAGGCGTTTTCAACAGGGCATTGACGGACGATCCATCGCCTGTTTTTCCACCCTACGAAGATCATGTGAGGTATGTGAAACAGGCATACCTTTGAGAGTTAAGAACTAAGAGTTAAGAGTTTAGAATGGGAGTCAAATCCCCTGAAAGGGCGTAATCAATCTATCCCCCTTTGGAGGGGGTAGGGGGAGGTAGATGAGACAAAATGGACAATGGACAATTTGTAGGGGCGTAAAGCTTACGCCCAATTGAAAATAACAATAAAAATGATAATTTGTAGGGGCGTAAGACTTACGCCCAATTGAGAATAACAACAAAATGGATTTTAAACAAATTTTTGAAAATCATGAGGCGCCTAACGATGAGGCTGTGATTGACCAATTGAACACGTCGGGGCTGCCGGTGGTTATGTATGGCGCTTCGCCGGATGTAGCCGATCAAATCGTAAAGAAATTGCTTCTCAATCATATCACGGTTTCATGCGTGGCTTATGACGAGGATTGTCCGGTGAAGACCGCTTCGACCGCTTATCTGAAAGATACTCCGACGGTTCAAATCAAGGATATTGACTCACAAATACCTGCTTATCACGTAATTATCGGATTTGTCAAAGGGTATATGAATGTAGACGCGCTATATCCGAAGTTCCGACAGGCAAAATCTATTGCTTATCTTTCCGAAATATTTGATATGGAAATTATTACCCGATCGTTTGTTGAGGAAAACAGTGTCTTTTTGGAAGATTTTTATCAAAATCTGCAAGATCAAAAGTCGAAAGACTCATTTACAGCCTATCTTTTAAGCAAAGTGCGGCAGGATATGCAATACCTGCCTCCTGTCTTTGAAAAAGTGCAATATTTCCCGCAAGGGATATTTGATTTAACGGACCGGGAGTCGTATTTCGATTGCGGCGCCTTTGAGGGCGATACCATTGCAACGTTTTTGAAAGCCACAGGAGGTCAATACCGGCATATTTGGGCTGTCGAGCCTGACAAGTCGAACTGTAAACAACTGATTCGGTATATCGAAAACGAAAAACTGACTCATATTGATGTGGTGAATAAGGGAATATACAGTGCTGCCGGTAAACTTCCGTTTCAGGAAACCGGCAGTATGCTGTCGATGATCACTGACCATTCGGATGCATATATTGAAACCGATACGATTGATCAAATTGCGGCCGGAAATCCGGTTACCTACCTAAAAATGGACGTTGAAGGCGTTGAATTAGAGGCCTTAAGAGGCGCCGAACAGACCATCAAAACCTACAAACCCATTTTAGGCATAAGCATATATCACAAACAACAGGATTTAATTGATATACCGACATATATCAAAGAAATTGTACCTGCATACAAATTCTATTTCAGGGTACACAAAAAATTAGCGATCGATACGGTTTTGTATGCGTTTGTGTAGAGACGCGATATGTCGCGTCTCTATTTGTTCTACAGGGCGGGCAAACCCCGCCCCTACTTGTTAATTTGCCGTTTCATCTCTGTAATAGCCTGAACCACTTCTTCTTCGAAGTTTTTCCAGCTACATTCCAACGAGATACTTCCTGTGTAATTGATTGTTTTCAATGCCCTGAAATAGGGGGTAAAGTCGTCGCCTTTTACGCCCGGTGCTGTTCGTTCGGCTTTTTCGGCGATATGGCAATGGTACAGCAAATCTCCTGCTTCCACAATAGCCTGAGCATCTTCATCTTCGCACATCATGTGGTAAAAATCAGCCAGCACACGCAGATTCGGATGATTCACAGCACGTACAATTTCTGTTCCTTGCCGGACTGTATGGATTAGATTGGTTTCCTGTCTGCGCAACGGTTCGACCACTACCATGATATCGTATTTTTCGCCCAGCAAAGCAAGTTGTTTACATAAATAAATGAATTGTCCGGTTGCCTTTTCCCGATCAAAATCGTCGGGTATACGGCGCGAACCTCCACTGCCCAGCACAAAAATCCTGATACCTACCTGTTTGGCACGCTTCATGGCTACATCAGCATGTCGGAGAATGGCATCCATATCGACGTTCGGGCCGACTAATTTCATGTCACCGGGGAAAAAAATATTGCCGGCAATGACAGGAAGAGCAGATTCGGAAGCCTCTTTCAGGTTATCTGCAAAAGCCGCATCATCTTTGGCCGGCATTAAATAGCTATTGATGCCGATTTCAACAAAACTGTATCCGGCACTTTTCAGCAAAGGCGCATTTTTTATGGAAGTGCTAACTCCGATCCGGTCGCACAAATCCTGAGAAAACAGGTGGATGGACGTGCATAAACAAAGAATGAGGTAAAATTGAAATTTGCGATTTTTCATAAACTAACTGTTTTATTTTTCACAGCAAAGATAGATAAAGCATTTTAAATAGCTTGTATGGCAGATGAAAAAACTTTCCTATATTTGCATGAAATTTTTCATTATGTCTATGCGAATCATTGAAATATGCGCTAATTCGGCGCAAAGTTGTGTTGAGGCGGAAGCAGGCGGCGCAAAACGGGTAGAGTTATGCGCCGGGATTCCCGAAGGAGGAACTACGCCAAGTTATGGGGAGATAAAAACGGCACAAGAACTGACGTTATCCATTGATATCAACGTGATTATTCGTCCGCGTGGAGGAGATTTCCTCTATACGGCGGCCGAAATACAATCCATGCTGTTTGATATTGAAATGGCAAAACAATTGGGGGTACATGGTGTTGTATTTGGTTGTTTGACAGCGGAAGGCGATTTGGATATAACGTTGATGAAGCAACTGAAAAATGCAGCCGGAACACTTTCCGTTTCTTGTCACCGGGCATTCGACGTCTGCCGCGATCCGTTTACGGCCATGGAGCAGTTGATTGAGATGGGCGTCGATCGGATTTTGACTTCAGGCCAACAACCGGATGCCGTCAAAGGCATACCGATGATTGCCGAATTGGTGCGGAAGGCTGCCGGACGTATTATTATTATGCCCGGTTGTGGCGTACGCGAAAACAATATTGCGCGGATTGAAGCGGAAACAGGCGCAACAGAATTTCATACTTCGGCGCGTCGGGTATTGCATAGCCGGATGTTATTCCGGAATACAAACGTGCCGATGGGAAGCCTTGCCGTCACATCCGAGTTTGAAACCGAACAGACTGATCGTGAAAAGGTGGCAGCTTTTGTAAATGTTTAGCACGCAGATAACGCAGATTTTTTAGATCTACGCAGATTGAAAATTAATCCAATGAATGGCGCAAGTTTGTAACTTGCGCCTTAAAAGAGGTTGTTATCTCGAAATGTATACTTTGGTTTGCGTTTCGTTATTCAACGAGACGATGTAGAATCCCGCCGGCAGTGAAACCATATAAACTCCTTCGCCTATATTGTTTTGTTGTATTAATAATCCGTCTATTGAATAGATACGAACAACAGCCGGTCGGTCTATGCTGATATATAAAGTACCGGCATCAGCCCAAATGCTTTTATTGGAATATGTTGCTGAAATACCTGCAGATGTCAGCTCCTGATATTCGTAAGCGCCGATATCGACCGTTGTATCGACAATACGTGGCTTTCCGTCCAAGTCGGTTGCAGCCGTTACAAAAGCATTGTTTCCCTGATTGACCAAAAGATGCAAATCTAATGGATTCGGACGGTAATTACCTGCTGTAGTAGGGGCTTGGTCGGCATCAATTGCCTCTACAAAAGGATTATAAGAGCGCATTTCAGTAGGTGTAAACGTATCTTCTATCAAACAACTTTGAATCTCAGGTATACTGCCTGTACCTCCCTTGTTGTAGAAATCATTACACTCCGTTCCTTTATTTTCCCAAAAGACGGTATTCCTGATTTGAGGTAGCGAAACAGCCGAATATGCTAAACAATACAACCCTCCGATATCTGCTTCTGCTTTATTTCCGGCAATCGTCACATTGGTCAACACAGGCTTAACTGCTCCTGCGTACGAATAAAGACAGATCCCTCCTGCTGCGTTTTTGGCCAGATTGCCGGTTACTAACACATTGGTTAAAACAGGAGCAGTTTCAATATCTTGCGACAAACAATACATCCCTCCGCCGTTAAAAGCCTGATTACCACTTATTATCACATTTTCAAGGATGGGAGACGATTTCCATAGTGCTTCGTTAGCAAAACCACCGCCATATTCGCCCGACCTGTTTCTGCGAAAAATGGTATTTGAAATGACGGGACACGCATCGCCTCCTGCATAATTACTGAATCCCGCGCCGCCACCGGAAGAGTTATTTCCTTCAATAATCAGGTTGCGCAACGTAGGGGAACTTGGTTTTGAACTCTCGGAAACAGCACGTATGCCGCTTCCCACCACCATTCGAAGCGGCACCGGTGAATCCATGTTACCACCGGTGATTGTAAAACCATCGATTACGGTAGTTTCGTCAGCATTAAACAAATGGACAACTCCATACACATTGTCTTCCATCCGGCTAAAATCATCACCGTCGTCATTGTTTAAATCACCGCTCAAAATGGTGCTGTTGATTTCCCAATCGCGCTTATCCAACCCTGTATTATTTACTGCATTAGACGGAAAGCCTCCAAACATTTTAACGCCACTTGGAATTACAAATGTTTTATACCGGTCGCTTGTCGGGCGTCCTTCACTGTCGGCATCAAGTATTTTTTTCGATGGCAGGTATGTTCCGGCTGCCACCCATATTTCATCGCCGCTTTTTGCGTTGTCTAACGCCTTCTGTACCGTAGCAAATGCTTGCAACCATGTCTTGCCGTTATTGCCATCGCTACCTTTTGTCTGATTGACATGCAATCTGTTTTGTGCTGAAATAGTCAACGAGCACAAACACCATAATAGGAGTAAAGTTTTAGTTTTCATTTGCGTATAAAATTATTTATTTAACCAAAAATATTTGAAAATCAACTGATGTTGTGTTAAATCAAATTACAAAAATATTAAATCTATTTTATGTAGCAAAATATTTGGATTTTTTAACTTATTTTTGTGCGCTGAATAATAGAAAAAATAATTATGTTGAAAAAAATCAGAATTTCCCTTTCGGTAATCTTCTTTTCGCTGATCACATTGCTGTTTCTTGATTTTACGGGAACATTGCATGTGTGGTTCGGGTGGATGGCAAAGATTCAATTCCTGCCTGCTGTTTTGGCTTTGAATGTAGGCATTATCGTATTTCTTGTGCTACTGACACTGCTATTGGGGCGTGTCTATTGCTCGGTTATCTGCCCTTTGGGCGTGTTTCAGGATATGGTGGCGCGCATCGGCAGACGAGGTAAAAAATTACCGTACACTTTTTCACCCGCAAAATCGTGGCTCAGGGTTGGCGTTCTCGCTTTATTCATTGTTGCAATTATTGCAGGTGTAAGCGTAATTGTTTCTTTACTCGAACCTTACGGGTCATTCGGACGAATGGCAAACAATCTGCTTTTACCTGTCTGGCAATTGACAAACAATCTCCTGGCGCTCTTGGCTGAACGGTTGGACAGCTATGCTTTTTATTCAACAGAGGTTTGGATAAGAAGTCTGCCGACATTTATTGTGGCGGTGGTAACGTTTGTTGTTGTGGCTGTTTTGGCATGGCGTAACGGACGCACATATTGTAATACCATTTGTCCTGTGGGAACATTTCTCGGATTGTGTTCGCACTTTTCGCTGTTTCAAATCAGGGTTGACGAGCAGAAATGCAAGAAATGCACCCTCTGTGCCCGACACTGCAAAGCATCCTGTATAGACTCCAAAGCAGGCAAAATTGACAATAGTCGTTGCGTTGCCTGTATGAACTGTATCGAAAAATGCAGTTACGGCGCTATCGGTTACCGGTTTGCACTTCCTTTTAAAATGGGGGAAATCGGGGAAATGGGGAAAATGGGGGAAATCGGGGAAGTCGGGGAAACTGGGGAAGTCGGGGAAACTGGGAAACCGGGAGAAATCGAAAAAAATGAAGAAACTGTCAATCCCGACAAATCTGCCAAAACTGTGGAACCCGATAAAACCAATGTAGGGGCAAGGCACGCCTTGCCCAATCCCGAAGATCCCGGTAACGAAGGTCGTAAAGCATTTCTTGCCACCTCCCTCATTTTGGCATCGTCAGCGCTAAAAGCCCAAATCGTTCCCCAAGCTACAGATATTAAGATGGACGGTGGGCTGGCCGATATCATTAAAAAGCAAAGCCCCCGACGCCAAACACCGCTCACGCCTGCCGGATCGTTAAGCGACCGCAATATGAAACGAAAATGTACGGCATGTCAGCTTTGTGTCACGGTATGTCCGAACGACGTATTAAGACCTTCGATGTCGTTAGATACCTTTATGCAGCCTGTAATGTCTTTTGAAAGAGGATATTGCCGTCCGGAATGTGTAAAATGTTCGGAAGTTTGTCCAAGTGGCGCAATCACCCAAATTTGCAAGTGCAAAAAATCATCTACCCAGATCGGTCATGCCGTATGGCATCGCAAGCGTTGCATCCCCATTAGAGACGAAGTAGAATGTGATAATTGTGCACGTCACTGCCCGACAGATGCTATTACCATGATTCCATCGGTTCCCGGCAATGAAAAATCGCTGAAAATTCCCGCAATCAACGAAGCGCTTTGTATCGGTTGCGGAGCATGCGAATACCTTTGCCCTGCACGCCCATTGAGCGCTATCCAGGTGGAAGGCCACCAAATTCACAAAATCATCTAAACATATTACAAAATGAAAAATAATATCCAATATATCAATCGCAGAGATTTTTTGAAGACAACGGGAGTTGCGGCAGCGACTGCAACGGCAGCATTAGCAGGTAGTTGTACCTCAGCCAAAGACAGTTCGGGCGCTTTAGGCCCCATACCGACCGACAAGATGACTTATACCAATTTGCCATCGTTGGGAGGCGATAAAATATCCATTCTGGGATACGGCTGTATGCGATGGCCTACCATGCCCAATCCCGAAGGTCGCGGCGAGATTATCAATCAGGAAGTAGTAAATGAGTTGGTGGATTATGCCATTGCACACGGCGTAAATTATTTCGACACGGCGCCCGTTTATGTGCAGGGACAGTCGGAACGGGCAACAGGCATAGCGCTCAAACGTCATCCGCGTGACAAGTTTTTTATCGCCACCAAAATGTCAAATCCCGGAAACCCTGATTTTGACGTTTCGGTTGCCATGTATAACAATTCATTTGAACTGCTTCAGGTAGATTACATTGACTACTATCTGCTTCACAATATCGGAACACCGGGAGCACGTGGTTTTGATGTGCGTTTTATAGATAACGGGTTGCTTGACTTTTTGCTGAAAGAACGCGAAGCCGGACGTATCCGGCGACTTGGCTGGTCGTTTCATGGCGTCATCGACGAATTTGACCATATTCTTACCTTTCACGAAAAGGTGCATTGGGACTTTGTGCAGGTTCAGTTAAACTATTCGGACTGGCAAAATGCCGCGACAGGAAGGAATGTGAACAGCAGTTACCTGCATGAAGAGCTATCCAAACGAAACATCCCCATTGTCGTGATGGAACCTCTTTTGGGTGGCCGTCTGTCGAATCTGCCTACCCATATTGTTTCGCGTCTCAAGGAACAGAATCCCGAAGGCAGCGCAGCATCGTGGGCATTTCGTTTTGCAGGATCACTTGACGGGATAGCAACAGTTTTGAGCGGAATGACATATATGGAACACCTTCAGGATAATATCCGCACTTATTCACCGTTAGTTCCGCTATCTGACGAACAAAAGACGTTTCTCTTCGAGACCGCAAAATTGATGCTTCAATATCCTACCATCCCCTGCAACGGGTGCGATTATTGTATGCCGTGCCCTTACGGAATTGATATTCCGGGTTTGCTGGTGCATTACAATAAATGCGTAAACGACGGAATCGTTCCGAAAAGCAGCGCCGACAGCGATTATCGCAAAAACCGCCGTGCATTTTTGATTAGTTTTGATCGAAATGTGGAAAAGATACGGCAAGCCGACCATTGCACCGGATGTAAACAGTGCGTAGACGATTGCCCGCAAAGAATTAATATCCCCGTCGAACTGCAAAAATTAGACAAATTCATCGATCAACTCAAGCAGGAAACGTTATGATCTAAGTATCAGAACGCCCAGCCTAAACGAATCGCCGGATTACAGATGAAACCAACACCAAAAGCGCTGACTACTTCATCTGTGTCGTGCGTAGTTGTCGAACCGTCGGTTGTGATTTTTACAGACTGTTTTTTGACGGCCATGTTTGTTGCACCAAATCCGACTTCAACGCCGACAAAAATATTTTTGGCAAAATAATAATTAAATCCCGAAAAAATATTTGCGCCGAATGTATTAAATGCGCCATCGGTATTGGTACTGACGGTTTTTACCTGCACATTTCCTCTCCTGTTTTCCGTTGTGTTTTTGTTCGATGTGGTACCCAACGCCAACTCAAAACCGACGTATGGAGTCAATCTGTTGGTTCCGATAAAAGAATAAATGACACCCGGTGTGATGGAAAACTGGGATATCGCAGCCGATTCTTTTGAATAGTCTGCCTGTTTGTCATCATAATTTGCTTTTGCCGAAGCAATTCCCAAACCCAAACGTATGCCGATTTTGTTATTAATCGAATACGTTCCCCTTATCTGTTCTCCCATCAGAGTTATGGTTTCCGTTGTTTGCAAAGGCGTAAAGCCCACTTCCAAAGCAAATTTTGGAGTTTCCGGTTTGTTGTAACTCTCTTGTGCATACATTGTTGCTGCTAATGCAACCATCGCTAAAATAAATACATGTTTTTTCATTTTGTTTTTTTTTATTAAATGTTCGATTCTAAAAAAATTAAAAGGTATGTCTCGTAAAAGACAGCCGACAAAAATAATAAATTCAACTTAATATGCATTATTTTTAACTTTTTTTAAAATAATCCTTAAAAAAAGTTTAAAGGACCGTAAAATATCCTCTTGAAATGAAAGAATAATTTTTTTGTATCGAAACTGTAACGAAACCACCGGCATATTCGTCTAATACGTAGCATTGAAAAAATAAAACGTAAAAATTAGCATGATGAAAAGGTTTTGGATAGCGCTTGCAGGGTTTGTATTAATAACACTTGGGATGCAGGCGCAGCAAATTGAGATTCGGGGGACAGTGAAAGATACTCAAAATAAAGAGGGAATAGAATTTATCAATGTAGCTCTGTGGACGGTCGATTCGTTATTGGTTGGCGGCGCGACTACGGATCTCAGGGGACGATTTACGCTTACAGGGATCGAAGCTGGTGATTACAGTCTTGCCGTATCGGGCGTCGGTTATCGCCGGCAGGGTTTTTCGCTTGCCGGATTAAACGGCAATCTTACCTTGCCCGATATCATGCTTGAGGAAGAATCGTTCGAGCTTGCAGGCGTCACCGTGACCGCATCCAACCAAAGCGACCGCATCGACAGAAAATTGATTTTCCCCACAGAACAGCAGTTGAAAGCTTCTACCAACGGTATTGACTTGTTGATGCAATTATCCCTGCCCAAAGTTTCGGTAAACCTGATGAATATGACGGCTTCACTGATCGGAAGCGGCGAACTGCAATACCGTATCAATGGGGCGAAGGTCGAATTGCAGGATATTCTTGCGCTTCAACCCGACGATATAATCCGGGTGGAGTATCATGATAATCCCGGCTTGCGTTATGGCAATGCGGAAGTTGTACTCGACTATATTGTGCGACGCCCCGAAACAGGCGGCAATGGAGGCGTCAGATCGGATAATGGTTATATGTGGAAGTTAATGAATACAAACTTGTATGGTCGCGTAAATCACAGGAAATCGGAGTTTTCCGTCAACTATAATGTGAACTACCGCGATTTCAAAACTATGTGGCGCGATAATGAGGAGAGATTCGTGCTTGGCAACGAATCCGTACTGAACCGCAAGGAAGAAGGCATACCGGGACGCATCCAATACCTGCAACACAATGTCAATACGGCATACAGTTATCAGAACGACCGGCGCATGTTCAATGCCGCCCTACGTTTTTACGGTTACAACCAACCGCATTTCGACTATCAAGGGACTTTATACAATATGTCGAACCCGGAAGACAGGGTAAATATGATAGATAATACAGTGTCCAAAACGTTTCGTCCGGCTGTTGACCTCTATTATCAGGAAAATTTGCAACATGGACAAACATTGGTTCTAAACTTAGTTGGTACATATAACTATACCGAAAACAACCGCTTTTACGATGAAAATCGCGACGATGTGTCATTGACGCATGTGGACAATGGCGTCACCGGCAAAAAATATTCGTGGATAGGGGAAGGTATCTACGAAAAGGCGATGGGCGCTAACCGTTTGAGCATGGGAGTGCGCCATACGCAGTCGGTCAGTAACAATACATACAGAAACGGACATGATTATACGACCGAAATGACTCAGGGTGAGACTTTTGTCTATGCCGAATTTAAAGGCAAAGCCCAAAAATTAGACTATATGCTTGGCTTAGGGGCGACACGTTCTTTCTTCGATCAGGCTAACGATGCAGGTAAGGGATACGGTAATTATGCGTTTAACCCCCGGTTCACGCTTCAGTATAGCCTGCCGGGGCAGTCATCTGTCCGCCTGCGTTCTGAAGCAACCAATATCTCGCCGTCACTTTCAGAGCTTAGCGCCATTGATCAAACGGTAGATTCGCTTCAGATTCAACGAGGCAATCCCACTCTGAAGCCTTACCTGCGCTATTATACGCAACTTACCTACAATTTCACAAAGCGTCTTTTCAATCTCAATCTTGAAAGTTCGTTCGAGTATCGCCCTAATGCCATCATGGATGAAAAATTTGTCGAGGGAAATAAAATTGTGCAGACATGGAATAATCAGCAGAATTTCCAATATTGGCACAATTTTGTCGGACTGCGCATAGGGCCGGTGAAAAACGTATTGCAGTTTTCGTTGCGTGGCGGTGTGCGTCATTTTATAAGCAATGGCCTTACCTACAAGCATACTTACACCAATTGGTACACAGATTCGAACGTGATGGCTACCTACAAAAATGCGATGGCGGGCGTGGGCATTGAAACCAACCGGGACTACTTTATGGGCGAAACCATGTTCGGTGGCGAAAACATTCATTATGTAATGGTTGGCTATACCTACAAGCAAGCGAATCTTATTTTCAATGTATTTAATCCTTTTGTTGATAATTACCGTGTGGAAAGCGCGAATCATTCGCAATATGCTTCCTACCGGCGCATGATGTACATCAACGATACGTCCCGTTTTGTGGCCCTGCGTTTCAGTTGGAATTTCTCGTTCGGCCGCACATTCAACGCCGCCCAAAAACGACTGAACAATACCGACGAAGATGCGGGGGTGATGAGTTCGGGGAAATAGAGGTTTGTAGCGGCGTAATGCTTACGCCCAATTAATTTTTTTAATTTTCAATTGTCAATTATCAATTAAAAATCGTATTTTTGTGCTTTAATATAAAAATATTTGGATAAAATATTAATAACTAAAATTAATGAGTCATGGAAGAGCCTAAAAGATTGTATCGTTCAGACCGGGATAAGATGATTGGCGGGGTTTGCGGAGGTATTGCGGAATACTTTACGCTTGATCCGACATTAGTTCGTTTGGGATATATTGTGCTAAGCATTTTTACTGTATTCTCAGGAATATTGGCATACTTTATCTTATGGATAGTTGTTCCTAAGAGGAAAAGC
>Ga0082212_10003703_pt1 | contig 21532 bp, 10 predicted proteins | sample TergutNt197P3_FD_71548 | JGI IMG/M metagenome (GOLD analysis project Ga0082212, IMG submission 71548) | Neocapritermes taracua P3 segment gut microbial communities from Petit-Saut dam, French Guiana - Nt197 P3 | ecosystem: Host-associated > Arthropoda: Insects > Digestive system > Gut ... | reverse complement strand
GCGGCTGGCCGTTTCGATGGTCAGCACGGCACTCATCATCGCCGGCGCGATTATGATTCACGCTGAATGTTTCAAGCCCTTTGGCAACATGCTGTTCATCGGCGGCGGCCTGTCCATTGCGTTCGGCTTGTTCATGACGGTGACGACGCTGCTGTTCGACAGGAAATAATAATCATGGTATGATCAAAAGAAAGGTAAACCCATGCGAAAATTGAGCAAATTCATTTTGGTTTTTTGCATCTGCGGATTGTTTGGATCGTCGATTTTAGCGGACGACACGGCAGAGAAGTCGCGCGAAGTGTTGACAGACGTGAAGTTTGAAAAAGGATTTGTGCTGACCGGTGCGACGCATGGTGCGCCGCAACGCGTTGAAACCTTCGGACAAATGGACGTGACGCCCGTTTGGCGGATGCCACAGTGGAATTCCAAAGGACTCCTTGACTGCGTACAGATTGATGACGCGACCGTTCAATTGCGAGATGATTACAAGTCGGTCACGCTCGACCGCAAAACCGGAGCGATTAACCTGACGGTTCATGCGTCGAAGGAATACGCAACGCCGCGCACATCGCCGTCCCAGCCCTGGGTTCATCTGTTGTTGGAACAGTCGCCGTTCAAGCAACCGATCAAGGTGTCCGATGCCGCCGCGATTTGGGTCGAAGTCGAATTCGAACTGACGGAGAACACCGCCTGTGGTCCACAAAACCCGGGGTTGCACGCAGCCCAGCTTTCGTGGTTTTTGTACCTGAAGAACACGAACCCGCAATCGAAAGGTTTTCACGATTTCCTCTGGTTCGGCCTCAGCATGTTCGACAGTCGTCACGATTTCGTGCCCGACTATGCGGCCCAGGATTTCGCCATGCCGAACGGCAGCTTCATTTATACGCTCGGCAGCAAACGTTATTTGGACAAGCCGGTCGAAATCGGCAAGCGGCAAACGATCCGCCGTGATATTTTGAACGACCTCCGCGAGGCCATTGAAACGGCACACAAGCGGGGTTTCATCACCAACACGACCATCGACGACGTGGTGCTCGATGGCACGAATATCGGCTGGGAAGTGCCGGGTGTTTATGACGTCGGCGTGACACTGCATAAACTCAGCGTCACAGTGGTCGAAAAATGATTGTCGGAACACGACGTGATCATCAGAGCACGACGCGTAAGCAAGTATCAAATATGGCTCAAAAAGAAAAAATTCGGAAATTATTCGACGATATTGCCCCGACTTACGATCGGTTGAATCATCTTTTGTCGTTGAACGTCGATCAAGGATGGCGCAGAAAAGCCGTCCGGCAACTGGATAAAACAACCGTAACGAACATGCTTGACGTTGCTTGCGGGACGGGGGATTTCGCGATCATGGCATGTCGAAGCGGAATCCCGGAGATACACGGCATTGATCTTTCGGAGAATATGCTGGCCGTCGGCAACCGGAAAATTGCATCGCTCGGTTTGCGGGAAAAAATCCGTTTGCAGCAAGGGGACTGTGAGAATCTCGACTTCGCGGACGAAACGTTTGACGCCGTGACCGTTGCGTTCGGCGTCCGCAATTTCGAGCATCTTGATCAGGGACTGAAAGAAATGCACAGGGTGCTGAAAACCGGCGGTCAAGTCGTGATCCTTGAATTTTCGATGCCGCGTTCGTTTCCGATGAAACAGGTTTATTCGTTCTATTTCAAACGGATTTTGCCGCTCATCGGCGGATTCTTCTCGAAAAACAAGCGGGCGTATCAGTATCTGCCCGCTTCCGTGGCAAAGTTTCCCCAGGGCGACGACTTTCTTCAAATCATGCGGGAATGCGGTTTTCGCGACGTTGTCGGCAAAAAACTGACATTCGGCATCGCCTGCATCTACACCGGGATTAAATAATCTGCGAAAAAAATCGTTCAAATAGTCAGAGCACGGAGCGTAAGCAAGGGAATCAGAGCCGCAATCGTAAGATTGCGAGCAGGACGGTCACGCCGTGACCACTGTTACCACGTCGCACTGAGGCATGGCAGCCGCCAACCTCCGGACAACGAGAGGATTAACCGTACAATCCCGCTGCCGGGACGACCTCACTTTCAGCCGCTACCTCACATTTCCTCTTCCATTGCGTTGAGCAATTTGAGCATCCGTTTGAACGAAGCGGCGTCGGTTCCGCCGTTTTCGTCCAGATCGGGGTTGTAATAATCCCGCAGCAGACGGTCATTGCCCGACCAAACCGTCTGCATGACGCCGCGATAATGCCCGATCATTTTCCGATTGGAGACGTTTCGGAACAGTTGGACCGCGTCGAGCGTATCGGCGGCCACTTGCGGACGGTTCCAGAAGCAGGAAACCACGTCCAATTCCTGTGCGGCAAACATCGGAGCGGTCGTTTCCGCACGATTATAATGCCAGTCGCAAATCACCACGTCGCGCGGAATCATCTCCACCGCCGGAGCGGTGCCGTTGGTTGCGCCTTCCCATTCGCCGGTGCCGGTCTTTTGGCCGTCAATGAGGCGGTCGCCCCAAATCCACAACCGCGAGTCGGATTTGGCCAGGTGATCGCGGATTTTCTGCAATTCTCCGGCGAAAAGTTCCGCCCGATCTTTACCGGCACAACGCGGGCAACTGTCGTGGCCGATGTAAAACACTTCGTCCATGCCGGCATGAAAATCCTTGGCACCGAAATCGTTGAGCACCTCGTCGATAAGCGGAAACACCACGTCATGCACATCGGGATGCAAAGGACAGTAACTCAGGCAATAATACCCGTCCGGGTTCGGCCAGGGAACCTGTTGCGCCTTGATGTTCGGCGTTTCAGTGAAATCGGGATAGACGCTGAGTAGCTTGCCGGTGTTTCCCGCCCAGGACTGGTGACCGAGCAGGTTAATAAGCGGGAATACATTGATGCCGTGCTTTTTACACACGGTGACAATTTTTTCAACGTCTTCCTTTCCAATGGCGTTCGGGTTGGCCATTTCCGGTCGGCTGGTAAAGCGATAATTGTAATTGACGGCCAGAATCAGCGTGTTGATGTGATTGGGGCCGAGTTCCTCGTCGATGAATTTGCAGAACGCATCGACCCTCGCACGATTGGGAGCGTCAACGAACAGTCCCCGAACCGGAAAAAACCTGTCCAGTGCCGATCTTTCTTGCGCGAGCAGTTGCGTTCCCAAACTCAGGAACAAAAGAATTCCAATGATGATGTGTGTGACCGAAGTTTTCATGTGTGTCCTCATGGGCAAAAAGGTTGTGAGTTTAGCCGAGCGTCTATGCCACTAGCGCAATAACTAGACGCCGGAGAAAAACAATGAGCCGGTGACGGAGCGCAGCAATATTTTTTAGGGCAGCGCAGTCACCGGGTGACTCAGCACTCTGCGTGAAACCGTGTGATTCGCTCGACAATCTGTTCCTGTTCTTCGGGGCTGCCGCAGGGTAAGGGGAAACTGCCTTCACCGGTGACCAGCACGACTTGATGCGGCTGTTTCCAGCCGGGGTTATTCGAAAACCATGACCGGCCGGTCAGCAGACGGTTTGTTTTCGGTGTGGCGGGAATCACGCAGAAGAAAAAGCGAATGTGTTTCTCCGGTTCGCGGCTATGAACACGGTCGTTTTTCCAGGAAAACAGTACCCTCCACGGACGGCTCGGCTGGTTTTTCAGAATCACCGTCCAGCGACGCCAAAACGGCCAACGCACAAACTGGCCGATGCCAATAAGCATCACCAGCATGACCAGCCAAGCCACAACGGTGACTACGATGGCACCCAATTGGTCTTCCCCACCCCGACTTGCGTCGATGTACCATCTTACGGCGTCTCCCGCCGGTTCGTGATATTCTTCCGGCAACCGAACAAACACCTGTTCCGCCAACGGGAAGAAGTGCCGTTCAAGTTGTTCCCAGTGGGTAAGCTGCATGGCAATATAAGCAAAGCCGCCGATGCCCCATGTGATCATCGCGGCGTAAAAAAACAACACGGACAATGTGGCCAAACTTGCGGAAAGAAAACCGCCGGTCGTTGACACAAGTTTCAGCGTTCCGTGGGACAAATCGACGCTGACCTCTTCTTCTATTTTGACCATCGAATGACGGCGGAAAGCGTAGCTCTTGTGCCGCGTCGGTTTCTTTTCCCTAGTTGGTTCCCCTTTGCCGACCGGCTCGTCCCCGCGTCGGAGAGGCGACTCGCCGCGATCAAAGGCATAGCGTTTTGTCTCGTCGAATTGGGCAGCGTTTTGTTTTCGTTCGCGTTTCTGCGATTTGACAATGGTTTTTCGCGTGGCACCCTGTGTGCTGAGAGCTGCTTCCGTCTGCTCAAACAGGGTTTTGTCGTAAGGCGTTTCGGCCAGAAAATCGTCAACGACTTTGAACAGGGTAAGCATTCGTTCCTCTGTCGCGTGTGTGCAAATCACACCTTGCGTTTTCTGCGACAGGAAGGGAAACCGCGTTTGGAATCGAAACGTCCAAGCCGGAATGCCTTCGTCAAGTCGAAAGCTGCGACGCGTGTTGGGGGGAACGGCATGAATCCACGTTACCGGCGACGGAACATCGGCACGGTTGTAAATGAGTTGTGTGTACCATTCCGTGAAAACGAGGTCGCGACGGTAAATCACGCGGAGCGTAGCGGCGTCATAACAGAGAAAGACGCGAATCCTGTAAAAGCGGTCAAAACAGAACATACCGAAACACCAGAACAAAAACCCAAACGGGCCTGACATCGCCATGAGAATCATGAGTAGGAAGAAAAACAACACCGCACCGATGATCGTGGGAATCATCCTCAGCGAACGGTAATGGCGTTGCAGTTCAATGACCAACTCGCCGGGCTGACGTCGGTAGGTAATGAGTCTGTACATGAGATGCGGTTTATTTTAACATGGAAAAGGCTGTTCTGTTTCAGTCCCTTCTCAATATTACACGCACTGACAGCGAAAATCAAGTGGCGACCGGAATTTGCGTATTGGAATTCATGCTGTAACCGCTGCCACATTGGTTATCGATGCGGCCTGACGAAAACCTTCTCATCAATTCAGCCTCAACACCCCTCTGGCCGTCTGGACGAAATCGCGAAAGGGCCGATAGCCGGTTTGCTGGCCGTCCTGTTGGGGTTGCAAGGCTTGCCGGAGTCCGCCAAAGGGTGCGGTTCGGACGGACAGATCGCCGTTTTTCAGTGAGCCTTCAACGGTAACCGTAGTCAGTTGTGTCCCGAGTTCGAGGCTGATCGTCATTTTTTCCATGTCATGAATTTTGCCGGTACCGGTGAGACTGAGTAAGTTGCCGTCGAGTCTGACGTCGGAAAGAATGGCACGATTGCCGTTGAGTGTAAACGTGATGTTGCTCGAACAAATCGCGCTGAGATTGTCGTCGCGACTTCGCACGCCAAAAAACTGCATGATCCGTTGCATGGTCGGCAACTTGTAAATATCGGCTTCGCGCAGAGCCAGCACGCCGCCGCCCATCATCGAATCACGGGAGTTGCCGCCTTCCAGTTGGATGTCGCCGGACAGTTTTCCTTTGAAAGGATGGTCGGCCAGAGTTTCGTGGGTTACTCGTTCGAGATTGACTTCACGCAAACCGGCTTGCAGGTTATACCTCATGGAGGATTCGGCTTGGGGTGTATAAGTCATGGAGGGTTGAAGAAAAACGTGACCTTCCAGCCAAAATATTCCGTCATACACGGAGGCGACAATCGGCTGTTCTTCCCGGTATGGCGAAATCGTCAGCGAGAGTAACCAGAACGGATCACTCAAATCGGGTTCCGATCGCACGGTCGCAAATTGACTTGCATCGGTCTGTGTCATGACCGGTTGCGAGATCATCGGGGCAAATTCCGCCATGGGACTCAGGCTGGTCTGCCGATACGGGTTGGACGGTTCGGTAAAGCCGGGTAACAGCGACCTGCGACCGAGGTAGATCATATCATCGTGAAACGAAAACGGCCCGTTCACATTCGTCAACTGATAATCGCCGTAATTGACCGAGTCGAGTTCCAGCTTGCCGAACACCGTGTTGCCGCTCTCGTCATTTTTGCCGAGCAGATCGACCTTGCCACATAAGTTCGTCAGAGGCACACCCAGCATGGCACTGTTTTGATGACAGATGATCCCCATGTTCCAGAAAGAACGGACAGGGGCTTCCGTTGCGGCATCTGCGGCATCTTTTTGAAAACACAACATTCCGCGCAACGTGACCGGTTCGGTGATTTGGAGTTTTTTAATGAAACTTCGCAAATCAGACGGCATGGCACTGAGCAATTCGTCATCATGTTGAAATCGTTCCGCGAGCAGGTTTCCGACGTTCATCACCCAACTGCCGTCCTCACGAAAGACGCAGTACAAATTCGCCGAAAGAAATGCATTTCCCTTGCGGCCCCGGAAGTCATCGACGACAACCTTGCCGTCAGCGTAATGGATGTTGCAGGTGACGTCTTCCATCAGCAACTGAAACGCCTTGGGCTTGATCTTTGTGACGGCGGGGTCGGTCACGGCATCAAAAGCGATGTGAAAGTCTTTCGTATCAGACAAGTATTTGACCGTCAAACGGAAGTCATTTGCACGACCGGAAAAATTGAGGTCTTTCAGCAGTTGCCGATGGCTTTTTTCCTGAAAAGCCTCAATCAATTCGTCGTTCAGTTTCAGATCCTTGGAAAAAAGATCAAGCCGAAAATCAACACCGCCGCTCATGGTCGGCACAAGATGGCCTTTCCCATCGATCATCGACGAGCCGTTCTCCGCGTGTAAATTGTTGAATTTCCAGTGGCCGTTCTGCATTTCGATATTGCCACGCACATTTCTCAATTGCAGACAGAATTTGTCGTAACGCACCGTACAATTGCCCGGTATGACTTGCAACAGGAGATCGGGAGAGATTTCCCCGTCGTGCTTGACACGGCCGGGCAACATGATGTCCAGTTTTGCGTCGAATTGCCCTTCCGCGTTCAGTGATTCCAGGATTTCTTGTTGCTCCTTCTCCGGAATGGCCTTCATGAGTTTCTCGTTCAACGCAACTTGATACGCCGTGATCGCAATTTTTCCATGAGGTTGACCTCTCAGGATTTGATACATGGTGCCTTCAATGGCCGTCTTTTGGTCTGATGTCACAAGCCGGATCGACATGGCCTCATCGAAAAACCGCTGACCGTCCTGTGTTTGCATTTCCTGCGGCGCAATGCTGATTGTACCGTGCAGGTTGTCGAGCTTGTAGGGAAATTTTGCGAACGTAAACGCGAGTTTCGTCAGTTGAATGACAGCCGATTCAATGCCCCATTGCTGACCATTATAATGGACGATACCGAAAAGGTTGGCTTCGCCTTCGGCCTGAAAATTTTCGAGCACGTCGTTCAACCGTTGCGGCAGATACGGTGCCAGGGTCGGAAGAAACTGATCGTCGAAGCGATATTGTTCGACGCGAAATTCCAGTTTCCCCTGACGGACGGTTAAAAGTCCCATTTGCTGCCAAGCGAGTTTCAAACGCGACTCACCACTGCTTGCCGTCACGTCAGTGATTTGCAGGGAATCATGCGTGATGTCGAATCCGAATCGGATGTCCGTGATCGGGTATTTGACGATGAGCGGAGAGGTAATTTTCCCGTCATAAAGTGCCCCCCGAATGTGAAACGCGGTCGCAAAAGGCAAGTGTTCGTTATTCAACGGGTCATGTTCCACCTCGAATTGAAAATCAGTCTTTGCCTGAAACGATTCCAGAGTCTTTTGGAAATGAGTTAAATCAGGCAGATCAGGCAAATAGAAAAGAAAGTCCTGATCGATTATGAATTTTTGCGCATTGCCGGATAGTGTCAATTTGTGCGTCAGTGGCGAGAATTTCGCCTGACATTCGAGCGTTCCCGTTTTTTGATACGATAATTTGCCGGAAATATCCCAGTTTACGCTTTCCTCTGATGGCGGAGTGAGATGGAAATTCAGTCCAGTAAACCAAATCGGTTCGGCATTCGGCATCCGCAAGTCCCTGTAAATGACCTCACTTTCGCATATTTCGATGGGGCACGATTCTCCGGTCGTCTCCAGAAATTGCAGTTGCTCCCAACCGTAAAATTGCCCCGTATCGTTTCGTGTCAGATACAGGGTCAGTTTTTGAAGCTTGATGGCCGTTGGTTTGGCGTTGCCGCTCAAAAGGGACTGTAATTCGACGTCACACGCAATGAAGGCTTCCTGGATCGTGAGAATTTGTTCCGATTTTCCTGGTTTTCCAGGCACAGAAATTGATATGCCACGTACCACGATTCCTTTTGACGGAACAATTTGCGCAGAATCGATTTCCGTCACAAAGCCTGGCAACTGCTGTGACAATTTGTTTTGTACAAAAATCTTTAGCTGCGAATCAAGATTTCGGTACAAATAAATTGACACAACGGCCAAGACAATGACGAAAATCAAAGCTCCCCATTTGATGAAACGCCAAACAGATTTCAAACGACTTCCAATGCCATAAACCCTTGATATTTCAACAGAAACGGCAAACAACCATATGAGGTCTGTACCACTCCTTTTGTAGTACAGTATATCAAAAAAACATAATCCGAGTCAAGAGGAATTACCATTCCCTGTGTTATGTAAATTGTGCTGGTTGTTATAGTAAATATAATAGTCTGGCATAGTTCGATTATACAACAGTCAGTAAAAACTCTTTTTTTACTATCTCTTTCATACCGAAAAAATGAGTAAGACTTTGTGTTTCCGGTTGCGCAGTCATTGACAATCAAAAAATAGTGTACAACCGTATCGGCGGGATCTGTCATCCGTCGCCAAAGGAAGCGAAGAAAGATGGGACTTGCGATGCTCGCACAGGCTGCATCCTATTGCCGAAACCTGATACTGCCGGTTCTTGGCGGTGCGCTTTTGGTTTGTATGGTCGGCTGTGTCAGCACTTCGCGTGGGCGACCTGTCGTTTACCCCAGTCTTCCAAAGGAAACGGCCAAGACTTCCCCTTTGATGGAATATGACATCGGCATCTCTGATGTTCTTATCGTGGAAGCGGTACGACAAGTTCCGAAATCGCCCTACCTTTTGCAGGCTTCCGACGGAGTCATCATCAAAGACTACGGAGACTTCGGTCTTGAAGACGAGGACTTCAGCATCCTTGGATCATATCGCATTCAACCGGGTGGGACGATCGTTTTACCGCCTCCGATCGGTGCTGTCCCTGTTGCCGGATTGTCTTGCGAAGATGCCGGAAAAGCCATTGTCCAACGAATTGCTCAAGAAACAGGCATGACGGATACGTCTTATATTGGCGTGACTGTCGAGCTTCTTTCCATCAGCGGTATGCAACCTATTGCGGGAGAACATGCGGTCGGGCCGGATGGTCGCATCAATCTCGGAATATATGGAAACGTCCATGTCGCCGGGTTGACACTGACAGAAGCAAAAGATGCCATTGAGTTCGAGTTGTCCAAATATCTGGACAATCCGGAGGTCGCCGTCGATATTTATTCCTATAACAGCAAGCATTACTACGTCCTCACGCAAGGAGCGGGTTTTGGTGACAGGCTGATCGAATTCCCTTACACGGGAAACGAAACGGTGATCAACGCCATTGCCGGTGTGAACGGCATGGATCGGGTTTCGTCCAAACGGGTGTGGATCGCTCGTCCTTCGCCGATCTATGGCTATAGTGAAAGCAATATTCTCGTGGTCGATTGGCAGGCCATTACAGCCAATGCGTCCTATCACACGAATTACCAACTGATGCCCGAAGATCGTATTTACATTGCAGAAGACAAGTTTGTTGCGTTTGATACCCAGCTGTCGAAATTCATTGCGCCATTTGAACGGATCATGGGCTTCTCGCTCCTAGGGGCGCAGACGGCAACGCGATTCTCCGGTAATGTCCTGCGAGGCGGCGGCGATCCCACTGGCGGAAGATATTAGTACCACACCAAACCTAAAATTGTGTTTCACACGGAGGCACAGAGACACAGAGGGAACTTCGATGAAAAGCAGGATGATATACATAATTGTCTTGACTGGCATGGCTTTGCCGATTTGGTTGCTTTCGACCGGACAGGCCATGGCACAATTTTATGATACGAGAAGCAGTTGGTTTCCGGGAAGTAACCCGTCGGCAATTAGTCCGTGGCTGGAAATGCAGCGGGCTTCGTCGTCCGAACTGGATTCGTACAACCAATTTGTGAGACCGCGACTTGAGATGGAACGGCTGATCCTGGCACAACGTCGTGAAATGGATCGCCAGATGGATCGTCAGAAAGTCATGCAAAAGGATATTGCACAAGTACGCGACTTTCAGCTTCAGCAGCAAAGACAGGACAACCAAATGCAGTCTTTTGCGACCCCAACGGGAAAAGGTGCCGTTTACGACAACTATCTTCATTTTTACCCGCCGCCGCGACAGCGAAGGTGACAAACCGATTGAGTTGACGGATGAATGGGTACGGATTCTTTGTCTGAGTCGAGCAGCTTATTAACTCGTATTGTATCCGGCGGTCAGTCCGGTGTCGATCGTGCGACACTGGATGCAGCGGTTGAACTCGGCATTCCGCATGGCGGTTGGTGTCCGCAAGGGCGTTTGGCTGAAGACGGACGCATTCCGCAAAAATATCGTCTCAAGGAAACTATTTCGTCGGACTATGCCGTGCGAACGCGGTTGAATGTTCGCGATGCAGACGGGACGTTGATTCTTTATTACGAACCTCTCGAAGGCGGAACCGCTCTGACTTGGCAACTGGCCGTCGAAATGGAGAAACCCGTCATGTTGGTGGAATTGGGTTTTCCGCCGGTTTTTGAGGCATTTCACCGTTGGCTCTGTGAGAATTCCATTCATACACTCAACATCGCCGGTCCGCGTGAAAGCCGGTTTCCCGGCATTTACAAAAAGGCGAAATTGCTCGTCATGGAATGGTGTCAGGCATTGACACGTTAAGGTAGGGTGATCACGGTGTGACCGCCGCAATATACGCGTGTCAAAGTTTTCCTTCGGCGAGCAGGCGTGCGGTTTCGGAAGCCGGATTCAGGCTGTTGTAATCATAAGAATCGTCTTTCTTGGATTCTTGCGATGCGACAAAGGCCATGAGAGCCTGGTTTTGCGAACTTTGATCCGCCACAGACGAAGGAATCAGCGATTCCGAAATGGCCGAACCGTCAAACAATTCGTCAAACACATCACCGCCCAAGGATGCCAAGGCAGGCGCAATCCCTCCCGGTGCAGGGGCGGGTAACACTTGCGTGAAATTATTGGGATAACGGACACTTGTGGATGTTGGATCCGTTCGGCTTTTCTCTTTGGACACACCGTTTGCGAAATTCAAGGCAAACCAGGTAAAATCAAAGTTATCGATCTTGCCGTCAAGGGTATAATCACACAAACGAATGAACGGGGGTGCGGTGGAAGCCGTAAAACTTCCCGCCAGGAAAGCTCGTGCAAATTGAGTAAAGTCCAAGGTGTCAACGACGCCGTCGTCATTGAGGTCATAAATGACCGGAAACAGAGGAACCGTCCCCAACATGGCCGATTGCGGTTGTCCGGTGGCACTTGTGGAGGTGGTGAGTGTCGATTTTGTTGTATCCAACGCGAAACCATTAGCCATCGGCGTGACGTATTGCGTATTCGTGAGATAATTCAACGCAATGCCGGAACCGTTGGACGGCATAAAAGCCACGCGAGCCAGGAGCGTATTGGTGTTGGCACCCTTGGAACCGGTGACCGTTCCGGAAAGTGTGATCGTTCCCGCACTGTTGTTGATGACAGGATTACCGGCGGTAACACCGGTGCCATATTCGATTTTCCCGCTTCGTACTTCAAAGATATCGGCGTTGAAGGTCAATGAGGTCGTAAAGGAGGAAATACCGGCCGTTGTTCCGGTGTTGGCCCAAATTTCCACCCAGAAGTTCGACCATTCATCGATATAGGACAAGCGTCCGGTCGTCAACGTATTGATATCGACAATCTCCGTACTGATAATGGTCGAACTATAATCGCGGAACACAAGAGTGACCGTCCCGATTTCGGCACCGGATTTGTCGGTGTTTTTGAATCGCTTAACGGTGTTGCCGCCGACAATGACGACATCGGCGGTTCCGTTGTCATCCAACAGACCGACATGGAACACCAGGCCGGAAGCGGTGGTACCGTCGAAACTTCCCACCGTGGTAAAATTCGTAGTCGTTACAAGGGTTCCCCTGTTGGCAGTGTCGTTTTCCATGACGCGAAATTGAGTATTTCCGCCGGCGGTCACAACGCCGACCATCACGTCCATGATACCTGCGGCGTGGAAGTCGCCCAGTGCCAATTGGTTGAACGCGGCGATTTCCACATTGTTTCCGGTCACCGAGAACGTTTTGAAGTTGGTGCCGCTCGAATAAAACACACCGGCGGATGCGGTTTGAGGGAGTATCATGACGGACTTGGTCGTGGCATCCAGAAGGACGAGGTCGTTTTTGCCACCACTGACACCGGAAATATCTCCGACGGCCATCGCAGTCACATACGTGGTGAGCGTGCCGAAGGTGACTTTGGATTTGGCAACAAACACATCGGGGTTGCCGGAGGTATTCTCCAACACCTGATAATAGGAAATTTGTGGAGTCTTCGTCCCGATATTACCGTTCCAAATGGCAACAATGTCTAAAAGCCCGTCATTGGTCACTTCCCCGACGGTCAAAAGATCGTAGGTGTCGGGCAGGGAAGTGGTTTTCACCGCAGCAAACCCGCTTGCCGTGGAAAGATAGGTTTGCAGATTGGGATTGGCATTTGTACTTCCCGAATCATTGACTCCATAGATGATGATGTCGTCGCGTCCGGAATTATTGAAATCCCCGACAAGGAGTTGCCGCCCAAAAGACGCAGGCAGTGTCGATGTTCTTGTGAACGTCGGTGAAGCGGCTGAGGTTGTTTGATTGGAAAAAACGTGTACCTCGTTTCCTGAAAGCCCGGAAAGAACCGCGAAATCCATTTTGCCGTCGCCGTTGAAGTCGCCAAAGGCAATGTCTTTTGGTGAAATTCCGAGGCTGGTAAAATCAACCACAGCGGTCGGAGCCGTTCCATCGCCGGGAATGAGCCACGCAAAACGTTTGCCGACGGCCAGGACATCCATGTTTCCGTCCCCGGTAAAATCGGCGGAATAGGACGCCATAAAATCGGCGTTGGCAATCACGGCGTTTTGCTTGACAAACTTTCCATTGGATTGGCCAAGTAAAGTCTGATGCACACTGCCGTTGGAAACGAAAATGTCATAAATGCCGTCATTATTGAAATCGCCTGTCACGATGTAAGCCGGGACGATATCCAATTTGTAGTGTTCACTGTACGTCAGGCTGGCACTGCTGCCGCTTCCCGTGACGGTTGTGACACAAAGATAATGACCGGTCGAATCGCTCAACGCCGTGATAATCTCCATTTTATTGCCGGAGTGGCACTTCGTAACAACGATATTACCAATCACTTTGCCGTAATCATTGGTTGTGATTTTCGTACCGTCATTGAGATAAATATCCAACTTGCGATTGTTATCCTTATTGGCCGTCACATAATCGGGTTTCGTATCACCGGTCAAGTCTCCGGCAGCAAGGATCGCCGTGGGAATCGTGGTGCTTCCCGCTTTGACCACGGTGGGTGCGTTAAATTCCCCTGTACTGTTATTCTTGTTCGTCAACAGAAGATTGAAGACTCCGGAATCAAAAGACGAAAAGTCGGCCCTCACGACATCATAGACCACAGTGCATATCACGTCCACGCGGCCACTACTGTTTTCCACAAGAAAAACATCGCCGAGGTATGTGTTCAAAAAACCGCCATCTGGTATGCTGATGCCCTGGCTGGTGATTCCCGACCAAGTGGTGTCGGTCGATGTGTTATAAAATCTTCCGTTCGCCATTCCGCGATAAACGGAAACCGTGAGGACGTCATCAAGCATCGTGGCGGTCAACAAGTCAATATTATTATTACCGGTACCACCGATAACTTTTCCGACACCGGCTCCGATGGTCGTATAAAGATTGTCCGCCGCAAGCTCCGCTGCATTCGGAAAAGCATTCGTAGTGCTCCCGCTGTTCCGGTAACTATAGAATTTGCCATTCTGGAAAGCCAGTAGATCAATTTTTCCGTCATTATAGAAATCGCCGGATAAAAGCATCCGATGCTCGACCAGGTTCGGGTTCACCACAACTCCGGTGGTATTCGGAACGTAAGAACTCTCGACCGGCGTCTCGAAGCTCACCGACAACATCTGCCGGTCTTCCAGCGTTTCCATTGTCAGGGTTTTGCGTTTGGGTTCGTTCCGGTTGGACTTGTCTGCCGAAGTCTTTCCGCCGCAAAGGTAATGAAGAAAAGAGTTGCGCGTCATGGGGAGTATCCTCGAAAAGGTGAGGGTGGAAAATGTTGTATGCCTGTTGCCACAAAAGACCGGATGGGGTACCCTATTTCATTGTGATATAAACAAATCGTAACTGATTTATGGCAAGAATCAATTCCCTGTACAAACCATACTTGATTCTATTTTTAAATCATCAACAGTCGGCAAGGTGACTCGTGTGGACATCACCCTGCCGCACTGTTATTGATGCGAGAATAAATTTTGAACCACTTCAACGGCTGCCTGCCACGCCGATTATGTTAATCCATACACAATTAACGAGTCTTTTGAATATCGGCGAGGCAGGCGATTCACCGAACAAACTCAAATTTTGTTGACGGCACAATAAAATCACACATCCCAATCCATGGTCAGACCGATCAGTGCCAACTCGGACTCATCGGCATCCTGAGGTTGATGAAGTGTCATCAAGTCGTCGGACAGGTCAAATAACACCCCTTCATTGCTGTAAACCTGTTCGACGAAAAACGAGATGCGACTCTCGTCCCTTTGCTGCATGGTGATCGGCATGGCGACGGCAAGTCCCATGGCGTGCAATCGCGTTGCTGTATCCGTATCGATCATTTGTTGGGCCGGAGCCGTAAAAGCGAACACCGGAAGGTTCATCGTCGTGACAAAACCGTCGTTATCCAAAGCAACAAAGGCCTTTTGATCCGGTGTCAACGATTCCTGGGGTGCCGAAACACCAGCTGTTAAAGCGGCCGTGGAATTGCGGAAACCGAGCGAATTGTCCGCTTGGGCCGCTTCGTAGGCACCGGTGACGATCGCCACATCAAACGAGGAAATGTATTTTCGCACCCCGGTCGCCAGCGTTGCGTACATCAAATCGTTCGAGTCCGCCGCATGGAGCAGGGAAGCGTCCAATTGGCTGACGTATTCGCCGACCACCGCGTTAAAGGCGTCGTAACTGGTGTTGAAACCGTAAACGTGTCCCATTTCGTGCAACAAGACGGTGAACAGGTCGTAACGTCCGTTGGCCACCGGTTCGGTGATTTGCGAATACCAACCCATGCCGGCTGCCGTGCTGTCCAGCGTGATGATTCCCTTGAGCGGGCGACCTTGAGCGTCAACAGCCGTGATTTGGGCATTGGCCAATTCGACATTGCCCGCTCCGAAATCCTGCACCACAATTTGAATCTCAACCGGCCTGTCCAATCCGAGTGCCGACAGCCAAGCTTTGTTGGCCACGTCAATAATCTTGCTGACCGTTGCGGCACTGTCGGCGTCCAGCGTTTTGCCGACGTAACGCTGGGTAAACGATAACGGGAACGGAACAGCCAAACCGGATTCACGGGTGATGCCGTTGACAAAAGCCTTCGCAAAGAACGTGAAGTCGAGTTGATCGACGTTGCCGTCCTTGTTAAAATCGAAAGCGGACACGATATAGGAGTCCGTTTGACCGGATTCGAGAAATGCCCGAGCAAACTGCGTGAAATCGTTAGCCATGACTGTGCCGTTGTCGTTCGTATCATAAGGAACGGCCCACAGTTCGGTGCGAGGCGATTTTCCGGCAAATGAAAGGACTTCTTTTGCCGAGGTCGTTACTTTTACGTTTTCGAGGGTAATCCCCAGATCATGGGCGTACCATGCTTCACTGAACGCAACGTTATCGTCGCCGATCGATTGGAATTTCACGCGTCCCAGTAACACGTAACCGTTATCGGAGACCAAGCGTGTCGCATCGCCGCCGATTCCCGTGACCTTGCCGAGGGCGTCGTTGATGACCGCTTTCGAGTTGCCGCTGAAAGCAGGACTGAGTTCCACTTCCACCGCCGTGAAATACTCGGTATTGTAATTCAGGTCGCAAGTGCCGTTAAGGAAATAGGCGGCATCCGAGGCTTTGACCCAGAGTTCGACCCAGTGCGTCTGCCATTCGTGAATCCAATCGGCGTTATCGGGAATGGCCGCAACAGTTCCATTCGTGGACGTATTCGTCGGAGTCGTGACGACACGCGGATAAACTCCGCCGGTGACGATTATTTCCGGTGTTTCTTCCGCGAGAAGCGGTGCCCCCGCCGTATGTGTGATGGAAGGCGTCACGGTTTTGATCTGATCGGGCGCAATATCCGCCTGGTCGGTGGACGAGTTCGCGTTTCGTGAGAAATAAAACTCAGACGGAATGATCTCATCCGAACGGACAAATTGGAAATTGGGGTCTTCCGTTCCGGTCGCCCGGACAAGGATGCGAACCATCCGGAAACTGTCGCCATTGACTCCGGTGTCGTCCGAATTCATCATAAGCATCCCGCCGACGTTGGAAATTCGACCGGGTGTGGAAGTGTAAGAATAAGCAACTGTAAAAGCGGAGGCCAAATTCACGTCGACAATTTCCACGGCATTGGAATTATAGGTCAACGAGATTGTCGTATTGAGCAACCCTTTGGCATAGTCGGTTAAGCCTTGCGCCTGGTACAAAGTATCGCTGATCCAGATTTCGATATAATATTCTTCGCCGACTTGCACCGTGAAATCCTGAGGCTCTGCGGGAATCGAACTATGGTTGGCGGAAGTGCTTGAACCGGATGCACTCTTGGCAACCGGCAAGGCGACTACTTCAAGCGTGGTTTGCGGGATGGTCGCCGCTTTGAAGGTCGACGGCTCCGAGGAAACGTTATCCGAATTGGTTGCAGTGATGCTGATCTGGACCGGTTCTCGATTGCCTTTGGAGTCGTAGTTGCTCAGGAACCTGATCGTCAGAGTATTGCCGCTGACGGAAACCTCAAGCATGTTCGACGGATCGCTGCCTTTATCAACGGTAAAGGTCAGGTTTTGCCCGTTGAAATAATCTCTCAGGTCAAAGGTTTTGACCGTCCCCATGACTTCGGCGCAATCGTCGAATTGTTGTTTTGGCGTCGGCGGATCATTGAGACCTTTGACAAGAATGGATATCTTTGCAGAATTGGATTCGCCTCCTTGAACGTCCTTGACCTTGTAGTCGAATGTGGCCGTGACATCGTTGTCTTTACCGTTGTTGGCGAAAGTCGGCCCCGGCGTGAAGGTGAGCGTTCGGCCGTTGGAACTGATCTTAACCTTGTCGCCGTTGGCAAATATCACTTCTTGGCCACGACTGACCGAATAACTCTCCGTACCGCGTCCGATCCAGCAATATTCCAGTGTTGCCGTTTCGCCGTCATCTGGGTCGGATGCCACTGTGGATGCCGCAATCGCCGCAGACTCTTTATTCTTGTCCACTGCCGGTGCGTCATAATCCGTAGCTACCGGCAGGTCATTCAAACCGGTCACGATCACTTTGAATGTTCCGTTCACGGTCAAGCCGCCGCTGTCTTCGATAACGAATGTAATGACAGCTTCTGCGCTTTGTCCGTCTGCGAGATACTTGAAGTCGTCGCCGGGAGTGAAAACGATGCTTCCCGCGCTGTTAATTCTCACCGAACCGCCGCCGGTCACCGAAACGGAACCGGCCTTGACACTCAACACATCGCCAATATCCGGGTCGTCGAAATAAGTTCGCACGTCGAGTGTCCGCGAACCGTTCTGATTGATCGTTTGATCCGGAATCGCTCCCGTGGAAAACGGCTGGCTGTTGACGCCGGTAATGGTGACTTCAACCGTACCGGTGGCGGTAACGCCGTATTGCGTGTCTCTGACCGTGAATTCCAAGATCAGGATACCATTTTTGCCTTGCGGGATAATATCGAATTTGCCGTTCGGGTTAAACGAGACAACTCCGGTGTTGACGTTGACGGAAGCGATGAAACCGGTGGGAATCGGGTAATCCACTCCGTCAATTTTGAAGGACTTGGGGGTTAAAGACGTTTCAAAGACAAACGGTGCGTCATGGGTGACGCCGGTAATTGTGTTCGTCACGGCGGAGGTCGCGTCTTCCGAAGTTGTCAACGGCAACGGCGTCGTCGGCACTACCGGCGGCGTTTTCGTGACGACTTGGATTTTGATCGTGGCGGTATCCGTGTCGGTGAGGTCGTTCGGATTGGTCACCTTGATCGTCAGGACGTACTCTTCCCCCGGAGCCGTCGTATCCGGCAAGTTATTCTTGCTTACCGAAATGATGCCGGTGTCTTTGTTGATGCTGAATGTCGGCATCGGTTGCCCCGAAGGACCGCCGGTCGGTGTTCCGACGATTTCAAATTCGTAGGCATTGCTATAACTTGCCAAGACGACCGTTCCGGCGGAAAGTGTCGTGCCAGTGCCGCTGCTGGTGACGCTGAGTGTCTGGTCATTTAGCTGAAGGGGGTCGTTGGAGCCGGTAAGAGTCACGTTCACCGTGCCTTCCGTTTCCGCGTAACCGTCACTGACCCAAAACTTGAATGTGTCAGTTGCTGTTTGTCCTGCCGTAAGTTGTTGGAAGGCCGAACCCGGATTGTAGATCACTTTGCCGTTGGCTTGATCCCAAGTGACAGTCACTCCCGGTGTGGTGGACTCGACTCGGGAAATGCTCAAGGGGTCGCCGTTGACATCCGATGCCAGTGCCAGCAAAGCAGTCTGCAATATCTCCAACGTGTCCCTTTTCGCAGTGGTAGCGGCATAATCCCCGGAAATCACGGGAGGGGTATTAACACCCGTGACGGTGATGGTCAATGTGGCTTCACTCGTCTTGGTGGCGTCGAGACTGCTTTTCACTCTGAACGTGAGAGTGACTGTTTCGGTGACCCCTTGCTTCAAATTGCTGAATTGACCGTCGGGGTCGAATTTGATCTTACCGTCTGCGGTGATGGTCGCAATACCTTTACCGGGTTGAGTCACGATGGTATCCAGTACCACGGTTGCTCCCGTATCAACGATGGTACATCCGACCGTCACATCTTTCTCAACAGTCCCGTTTGCATCAACGGCTGCTGTGGCATTCACCGCAACCGGGGCATCGTTCAAACCGGACACGAGGACCTTGACCGTTCCGCTCACCGTCAACGGCGTTGTTGCGTTGTCTGTGATGACGAAAGCGATTTCAACGGTTCTGGATTCCCCGGCCGGGAGAGATTTGAAGTCGTTTCCGGGATTGAAAACGATTCTCCCCTGGGAATCAAGGGAAACCGAACCGCTATTGGCGGGAACCGATAACGAACCGGCTACGATACTCAAGGCGTCGCCGTCATTCGGATCGTCGAAGTACGGTAACACGTCAATCGTTTTGTTTGCGTCCTGATTGGTGGTTTGATCCGGGATGGCGTTTTTCAGGAAAGGTCTGGCATTCACGCCGGTGATGTTAATCGTGATTGTTCCTTGTTTCGTGCGTCCCAGAGAGTCCCTGACGGTATAGGTAAATGTGTCGGTAGTCTGTTGCCCTTCCTGCAAAGACGCAAATTTGTCGCCTTGTACATATTGGAAACTTCCGTTGGCACCAATTGTCACGGAAACGCCTTCCGCCGAGGTGTAAGTCCCTGCGACAAACGTAAGAATGTTGCCGATTGCCTGGTCCTTGTGTGAAACCAGCGAACTGAGCGAACCGGAAACCGTGTCATAAGCGTCCGTATTATAAGAACTGTTATTGGCCGTGGGAGAAACATTATCCGCAATGACAACGTAGCTCAAGGTGTCGGTGGCTTCGTAGCCGAACCTGTCAACTGCCCGAAACGTGATCTCGTACCTCCCATTGGTCACGGCACCGTCACTGCCAACCGGACTGCCGGCCATACTTTTCATCAACTCTGCGTCAACGGTGAACGATCCGTTGCTGTTGAGCGTGACGTTCGTCCATGTCGTGGCACCGGCAAATTGAGCTTGGAACGTGGTGACGTTCGCCGGAACCGTTACTGTTCCTTTGACGGCAGGGTTGGTGGTAATAATGTCAGCCGGGGTGACGGCACTTTCGGTCACCACTTGGAGCGAGAGGACAGGCTTTTCTGTTTGGGTCACAATGTCGGCTTCGACTCTGCCGACCCCGCTGTTGACGGCGATGGCATCCAATTCAATATTGGTAATACTACCGCTGTTGATAACACCGGACCCCAAGCAAGCAGAAATATCGTTGCCTGTAATCCCCAATTTTTCATAATAGGTAAGAAGCATGGGAGTCAACGATCCCGTGCCGGCGAGAAACGCCGCATCCGCAGTCGTGGATTCATGCGAAGAAACAGTGTGATCGCGATTGAGATCGCCGGGCAGGAAGACATCACATGTAAAGGAACCAAAAGTCGAACGGTCCCCGCTCACGCGGATGGAATAATCTCCGGGGGCCAACTGAACCAGAAGGAGACTTGAAGAACCGTTCGCATAGTTGCCGTCTGAATGTTTGATGGCACTATTGGGAACCTTGACGCCATTGGAGTCAAAGACGGAAATGGCGGAAGGATTGAAACCGGGCGTTGTGGCGTCAATCTGGATGCCGAGGACGGGGGCTTTGTTGCTTTGCGGAGTATTGACGGTCAAAATGACTTCGGCATACGCATCCGAGGGACCAAGCGTTCCGGTTGCAACTGCGGGCAACAGACTCGCGGCAGCGAGAAGGTGCCGATCTTCCAGAGGTTCCAGTTGCGGCTGAAATCGCATTCCGGCTGAATGCGTTTTCCGTGACTTTCTGTTGTTACCAAAGCTGAAGATTGTTTTCATAATACTCATAAGAATCACTTTCCTGAAAAGAGCCACACGATCCGGTTCTATACGGAATTGACTGAAGTTGTTCTGGGTTGATCGCGACAGAGCGAAATATTGAAAAGCACCAACATACACGGATTGAGGCAACGAAGTATTTTGCGTCAAATCGGCAAATAAGGCATTTTAAAAAAGTTACATAATTAAACTAATGTTAATCACCTGGGCAAATGAGGTCAACGTTTTTGTTATAAAAAAATTATGTATTTTGAATTTTCTCCATTTTTTAGTAAACCAAGAAAATCAGCATAATTAGGTTTTTAAGACTGAAAACGGCATCGAATATCAACAAAAAGATTGCCACAAATGGCGAAAAGGAAAAGTTTGCCTCGTTATTGATATGATTCCATATATCGAAAAGTTCCTGAATTTTATCGAATGTAAGGATTTTATCTAATGTGCTGACAATCTTTGTCCAACAAGTCTGCCGAACGATTGTTTCCATACAGCTTTTGTTATCGTCATCTGATCGAAATGTTGAATATACAATCCGCTATTCATTCAATCATAACGCTTATAACAACGGCAATGAAAGTAAAATAGTGAAACTACACAAAGTATTACATGAGGTGCGAAAAAAGTATTTAAATCAATGAAAGGGAGTCGATAGATTTTTTGTGATTTCATGTTTTCCGTGTTTTTGTGTATTGTTTTG
>Ga0082212_10003702_pt1 | contig 21532 bp, 20 predicted proteins | sample TergutNt197P3_FD_71548 | JGI IMG/M metagenome (GOLD analysis project Ga0082212, IMG submission 71548) | Neocapritermes taracua P3 segment gut microbial communities from Petit-Saut dam, French Guiana - Nt197 P3 | ecosystem: Host-associated > Arthropoda: Insects > Digestive system > Gut ... | reverse complement strand
GAGACTTCGGCGGCGCAGTCGGATTTGGGGTGAGTTATCCGCTGATGTTTTTCGGAAGAACCGGCGCCGGAATCATTATCGGTTTAATTATATTTGTCCTGATTATGCTGCTGGGGAACATCACGCTTGATTCTTTCCTGAAATCGGCGTCAAAACCGTTTATTAAAGCGGGCAGTTACGCTAAACAGCAACGGGAACTTCACAGGCAAGACGCGGAATATTCGGAAGAAGAATCGCGCAAGTATAGTTCACAAGCCTCGGAACAAGAGGTTTACTCGCGAATGAAAGCGGCTGAACGAAGCATTCAAGATGAAATTGAACCGACACTTCCTCCGCTTTATATCCCTCCTTCAGAAGAGGAGAGGGAGTCCCCGCCAATACCGCCTCCTTATATTTCGCCAACGGACGAAACAGGCGAACTTGAGTCGAAACCACCGTTTCCGGAAACGGTTGATTCACCGAAAGAAGCGTTTAATACCGCTATCGAAAACTATCAAAAGGAAGAATCGGACGAAGAGTTCGAAAAAGAAAAACGCGAGCGTGCACTCGAAAACCCGGAACCGAAACCGGTATCTGATTTTGACGCCATCGCAGAATTCGCGAAACATCAACAGATGTATTCTTTACCCGGAATTGACCTGCTTGATGATATTGTTAAAAAAACACCCGAATCGGATATACAAGCCGAGTTGGATTTGAATTCCGAGAAATTGGTCGAAACACTTAAAAGTTTCGGTGTTTTGACTACAGTGATAGATAAAGTTCGCGGTCCGTCTGTTACTCGATACGAGATTCAACCGGCAAGAGGAGTAAAAATTTCTAAAATAACAGCCCTTACCGATGATATTGCCTTGAACCTTGCGGCGGCGGGTGTCCGTATGGAAGCACCTATTCCGGGAAAGGCGGCAGTAGGTGTGGAAGTGCCGAACGCGAATCGTGACATGGTGACATTCCGTGAATTGGTCGGTTCCAAGGATTTTGGTGAAACCGATTCAAAATTAGGCGCGGTAATCGGAAAGGATATTACCGGAGAAATCATTATTTCCGATATCGCGAAAATGCCGCATTTACTAATCGCGGGAACGACCGGTTCCGGTAAGTCGGTCTGCGTCAATTCCATTATCATGAGCATACTTTACAGAGCCACGCCCGAGGAAGTCCGCCTAATGATGATTGACCCTAAAATGGTGGAGTTTGCGATATACTCCGGAATCCCGCATCTGCTTACACCGGTAGTTACCGACCCGAAAAAAGCGGCAGGCTCACTCGGTTGGGCAGTTGGTGAAATGACACAGCGATACACATTGTTCGCTGAAAACAATGTCCGCAACATAGGGGAATTTAATGAAAAAGCAACAACCCATGACCAACTTGAACCTATGGCCAAAATTATCATTTTTATTGACGAACTTGCTGACTTGATGATGACTGCCGCTAAAGAGGTAGAAAGCAATATATGCCGTCTCGCACAATTAGCGAGAGCAGCGGGGATTCACCTTGTCATCGCGACACAACGCCCTACCACCAATGTTGTTACCGGATTAATCAAGGCGAATATTCCCAGCAGAATTGGTTTGAAAGTAGCCTCACAGGTGGATTCACGCGTAATTTTTGACACCTCCGGCGCGGAAAAGCTTCTCGGAAACGGAGATATGTTGTATGCGCCCACAGGAATTCCAAAGCCGGTTCGTGTGCAGGGGTGCTGGGTTTCCAACGATGAGATTAATCGGGTTGTGAAGTTCGTTAAAGATAATTTTGACTTTGACTATGATGAAAATGTGATTGAAGAAATCGAAAGGCAAACAGCGGCAATCGGCGAAAAAGACAGCGGAGGAGATTCTGTCGATGATTTTGAATTGGACGATGATAAATTGGAAGACGCAATCGAGGCGGTTATCGACGCGGGAAAAGCCTCCACCTCTTATTTGCAGTTGAAATTAAAATTAGGCTACGGTCGGGCGGCGCGTATCATTGACATGATGGAACGAATGGGTGTCATCGGGAAATCGGCGGGGAGCAGCAAACCCCGTGAAGTGCTGATGACGAGGGAGGACTGGTTGGAGAGGAAACTGTTGAAATAGTAAGATGTTGTTAGTTTTGCAAACTTTCAATCATAAGCATCATGCTTGCACGAAACCCCTGGTTGAAGTTTTCACGCGATAAATTTCCGGCTCTTTCTTCCCACACGGTAACAAACTGGTTGAACAATTGGCTTTCTTCATCATTCATTTTGTTAAGTAATTTTGTTTGAATGTTGTCTAAAACTTCTCTGATGTCTTTGTCGGTTATACTATCACCGCAGTAAGCGTCGTAGACTTTTTCGAGTATGTTTTGGTTCATGGTTATGCGTCCTTTCTTTTAGAGTAAATGTGTCCTTGTCCAATATTATACAGGACATATTTACATTTGTCAAGTGGTTTCATAAAAAATTTTTGGAGGTATTCTAATAATGGCAACATTGTCAGAGAGATTAAAAGAATTGCGAAAAAGCAGAAATGTAACGCAGAAGCAAATCAGCGAATATATCAAAACAGACCAAAGAAATTACAGAAGATATGAAGCGGGTATTACAGACCCAACAACAAAATTTGCAATAAGAATCGCTGATTTTTATGATGTGTCGATTGACTATCTTGTCGGACGTTCGGACAACCCTGAAAGAAGATAATATGTTTCTGCCAATATCAAAAAAAGAACTTCCTGCACAACCCGACTTCATCTGCGTAACAGGCGACGCTTACGTAGACCACCCGAGTTTCGGAATCGCGATTATTTCGAGAATCCTTGAAAGCCGGGGGTTTACCGTCGGGATTATCGCGCAGCCGACAGCCGACGCTCATTTTACCGAGTTCGGTGCGCCGCGTTACGGGTTTATGGTGAGCGGCGGGAACATCGACTCGATGGTTGCCAACTATACCGTTTCAGGGAAAAAGCGTCATAACGACGATTACAGCCCCGGCGGCAAAGGCGGAAAACGCCCCGATTATGCAGTTAATGCCTATTGTAAGACGATTAAACGGTTGTTCCCTGATTCGGGAATCATCATCGGCGGACTGGAAGCGTCACTTCGCCGATTCGCTCACTATGATTTTTGGAGCAATCAGGTACTGCCTTCGGTACTGATTTCATCGGGTGCGGATTTACTAATCTACGGGATGGCTGAATTAACATTAATTCAACTCGGAGATGAAATTAAAGCGGGAAAAAAACTGTCAACCATAAAAGATTTACACGGTATTTGCTATGTTACCAAGCCTGAAAATACGCCTATGAATGTCGCTCAATGCGACAGTTTTGAATTAGTCAGTGAAAACAAAAAGTGTTATGCCAAGTCCTGCGCACTCCAGTATAACGAGCAGGACGAAGTAACCGGTAGGACGATTGTTCAAAGGCATGGCAATCAAATGTTGGTGCAGAACCCGCCGCAAAGAAGTTTGACCGAATCGGAGATGGATAAAGTGTATGCCTTGCCTTTCACACGGAAAGTCCATCCTGTTTATCAAAAGCAAGGCGGAGTCCCCGCAATTAGGGAGGTGGAATTCTCAATTACGTGGACACGCGGCTGTTTCGGATTTTGTAATTTCTGTTCAATCGCATTGCACCAAGGGCGGAGGATTCAAACAAGGAGTGAAACGTCAATCGTCAATGAGGCGACCGAATTTTTGGGAAACCCCGACTTTAAGGGTTATATCCACGATGTCGGAGGACCGACCGCTAATTTCGGACAACCCTCCTGCCAAAAGCAACTTGAACACGGAATGTGTAAGCGGAAGTGTTTGACACCGACACCCTGTAAGAATCTCGATGTTTCCCACGAGAAATATTTGCGGATTCTTCGGCGACTTCGGAAAATTGACGGGGTTAAGAAAGTTTTTGTACGGTCAGGGATTCGGTATGATTACCTCAAACTTGACCCCAATCGCGAATTCTTTGATGAGTTAGTCAAACACCATGTTTCAGGGCAGCTCAAAGTCGCTCCCGAACACTGTAAACCTAATGTACTTGACTGTATGGGAAAATCTCCGATTTCGGTGTATGATTGGTTTTGTGAGGAATTCACTACCCGCACAAAGCGAATCGGTAAAGAGCAGTATCTTGTTCCTTATTTGATGTCGTCCCACCCGGGTGCAGCACTTCAAGACGCGGTAGATTTGGCTTTATGGTTGAAAAAACGTAAAATCCGCCCTGAACAGGTTCAGGATTTTTATCCCACGCCCGGAACAATCTCAACCGCGATGTATTACACAGGGTTGAATCCGTTCACGCTTGAACCGCTCTATGTCGCTAAAACCAACGAGAAACGCGCTGTTCAACGGGCGTTGCTGCAATACTACAAACCGGAAAATCAACAATTGTTTAACAAAATGATTCATCAAAATAAAAATAGGGGGAAAGTTCAAAATGCCAAGGTTAAAACGAAAAAACGGCGGAAAAAGTAAAAACAATGCTTTTTATTCGGTTACACTTGTCATCATAGGAATTATAACGGCGTGGTTTATCAGCAATTCCGCTTGGGACCCGATTAGCGATTTCTTCGGATTGAATGAGTCTCCGAAAGTGTCACGCACGGCAGAAGGAGATATTCAGGTGCATTTCATAGATGTGGGTCAGGGCGACTGCGCTCTTATCCTCACTGAGGATAAGGCAGTTCTGATTGACTCCGGCGATGCCGAATATGCCGATAAAGTCATTCAATACATCAGAAAGATGGGGGTGGGTTCCCTCGACTTAATTATCGTCAGTCACCCTCATGCCGACCATATAGGGGGAATGGCACAAATCATCAAGACTGTCAACACGGATAGGTTGCTCATGCCGAAACTGCCTGATGAACTCATTCCGACCGGCAATATTTTCGAGAGAATGGCTATCGCGATTGAAGACCACTCGGTTCAAGCGAGTTTGGTGGAATATGACAAGCGATTGGATTTCGATTTAGGAGGAGCGATACTCGAAATTTTCGCGCCTACGCCCACCGACGGATTCGACGGCTTGAACGATTATTCGCTTATTACAAGGCTAATTCATGGCGACAACTCTTTTTTGTTTACAGGAGATATGGAGAAAGCGGCGGAGAATGCTGTTCTTGAAAAAGGGTTTGACCTTTCGGCTACCGTATTGAAAGTTGCCCATCACGGAAGCAGAACTTCAAGTCAACGAGGGTTTTTAGCTAAAACAGACGGAATCTACGCAGTCATCAGCGTTGGTTCACCGAATCGTTATAATCACCCTAATGACGAGGTAATCCGACGTTTGAAAGAGATGAACTATTCGATTCTTCGCACCGACCAAGCGGGAACAATCGTCTTTGAAAGCACTCAGGACGGGAATTTAAATATTGTTCATGATAATCCGATTCCCGCAGAAAACCGGGAGGACGCAGCATGATTGTTATCGAGAGATTTGAAGGGGGAATCGCTGTTTTGGAAGAGGTCAGCAACGGAAAAATAACAGAAATTGACAGGAGTCTGTTGCCGGAAAACGCCGGAGAAGGCGATGTTGTAAATTTTCAAAACGGTTCTTACATCATCAACAAAGAAAAGACCGCCGAAAGACGGCGGTCAATAATCGCTCGAATGCGAAAAATGGGGTTGTGATTTTTTAATATGATTAGGTGTTTGGGTGTGTTCCTGTAATTGAGTATATTACCCATTCGGCGATGTTGGTCGCATGGTCGCCGATTCTCTCAAGGTATTTGGCTATCATGATAAGGTCAATTGCCTGCTCGCCGTTATTTGAATCTTTGCTGATGAGTACAATTAAATCGTTCTTGACCGTTGCGAAGAGGTCGTCAACAATATCGTCCTGAGCGATAACACTGTTCGCTAAATCCAAATCCTCGTTGACAAATGCGTTTAAACTGTCTGTTACCATTTTGATTGTCGCTTCCGCCATTTGCGGAATATGTTCTAACTTTTTGATAAACGGCTTATCAAAAAACATCGAGATTTCAGCTATATCGGCGGCTTGGTCACCGATACGTTCTATATCGGTTATCATTTTGAGTGCCGAGGAAACCAGTCGAAAATCCCCCGCGACAGGGTTCTGTCGTATCAGAATCTTCATACACAAGGATTCAATGTCTTTTTCCATTTGATTAATCTCATGGTCGGACTCAATCACTTCCTTCGCTAACTCTTTATTTTGCTCTTTCAATGCGTTAGAAGCCTTTGTTATGTTGATTTGAACCATTTTCCCCATTTCAAGGAGCATTTCGTGAAGCGCATCCAATTGACCTAAGAACTTATTTCTCATAGATTGTCCCTACTTTCTCAATTTCAATAGTAGATTTATTATAACAAAAAAAAATCTATAATGCAATAGGGGTGAACAACCTTTTTTGTAAAATTCTTGTAAATATCATTTTTAATAAAATTCTTGACATTTGCTGTAAAATGGTATAGAATATTAAGTTGAATGAATAGATTTTTATTTAAACGGAGTAATATTATGGAAAGAACAGACGGAAGCACCTTTAATCAGATATTAAAATTTTTCAACAACAAACGAACAAAGTTGGGGTTCTCATTGGTGTCGGCAGGTTACCTTTGGTTTCTCGGCTGGATTGCGTGGCTGACTTTTGCCTATCATTTTGTATATAACAACGCCGCTGTCGTATTTTTAATGTATACTTTTATCAATGTGATGTTTTCAATTGTGATGGTTTACACGAGAAGAGAAATTATAACCAGAATTGTGACGCTAATTTTGCCTATATTCATACTTGTTATGCTAATTTACGGGTTCGGAAACTGGTTTTTGATTCTGCCGCCGTTTTTAGCTGCCGCAGTGGTCTTCTTCGCATCGGGTGTCAGTGAATCATTGAAAGTAGTCTTAGGGACGATTTATATGCTCCTTTTTGTTCTTGCTTTTTTGGCTTATGTAACGCTCCAAAACCTCACGATACAGATTCCGTTCAAAATGGAATTAAATTTACGAGCCCACCCTGAAGTGGAGGTTCAATATAAAGAAAGCGAACTTGAAGGTAAACCGCCCCCTTTCAGGCTTGTATCCTATGTTAACCTTGAACCCGTTGACCTTGAAACCAAGGTAACCCGCACAGAAACTTTTTACATCGAAAAGACTGATTTAGATAAATCTTTGTGGAATCTCAAATGCGAGCGGGTGTTCGGCAGTGTAAAAGCGGGCGCATTAAAACACGGCAGTGAATATGTTCTGAGGTGGGTCGCTCCGGATAAGCTTTGGTTTGACGGTAAATTTATTGAAATTGATAAAGATGGGCAAATCATCACCGGAGATAATGAAGACGACTTTAATGAAACCGAAATATTAGTGGATTAAACGCTTGCTTAACAGAAAGGATTCGGTATGAATCGACAGTCGTACAAAATCAATATAACCGCAAAAAACGCGAACGAGATATACAATATTTACTGTCCTGATAATCTAATCAACTTTATCTCGTTTGATTTGACCCCTTTCATGGATAAATGCGTGGAAATCTGCAGAACGAACATGAAGATGGGTCGGGTTAATCATGACGAAGTGTCGTCACTCAAGAGCTTAATCATTCCCTGTCATACGTATCTCGAAAAGAATATCCACGGGACTTTCGAGAAAATCGTCATAGATTGTTGGATTGAATACATCTGCCGCCAAAATAAAATTGATGAATCAACACTGTGGGACAGTTTTTCATCTTGCAGAAACGGTTTCGAGTCGGCATTGTTCACGCGTCTTTGCGAATATCGTTATCACCGCGGTATTAACCAGTGGACAAATCTTGTGAAGATTCAGGAATACACCCGCCAAAAAGTAGAATTCATATTCGGAAAGAGGTTGCAAAACCGTTCCGTGGCAATTGCCCACGCGGGGTATTTCGACTTGATTTTCAATGTAGCGGCAAACGAAATGGGGTGCGGTGAGTTGTCGACAAGCAGAATTTATTCGGGATTAAGAACCCCTAATTCCCCTTTTTTAATGACCAAAATGAGCCGTAATATTATGCAGAAAATCTTGCCCGAACTTGATGTTGACGAAGGTATTCCCGATTTTAATGATTCTTGCAGTTCGGACAAGCCGGCTATGGAGGTTTTCGCAGCAATTAAAGATATGATTCCGATTGAACCCGACAGCCTTATCAGCGCGAATTCAATCATGCGTATTCCTCAGCGCGTATATATACCCGAAGGACTTAAATCGGTTATCGACCTTGAAATTGATGTTCTGCTTGAAAATGATGCCGTGATTCAAAAATGTGAGCGTTGCCATGAATATTTCCTCAAGGACGCAGATTATAATTATAATTACTGTTCCAGACTTGATAAAGGGCAGACGTGTCTTGAGATTTCGGGCGAAAAAACGGCAGTTCCGGCTTCAGAACTGTCAACTGTTGACACATCCGTGCTTCACGCGAGGTGTGACCAACTTTATAAAGAAATGTCCGAAAGGGTCAATGTCGACATCAACCAGCGTGATTTTTCCGATTGGTATAAATATTTAACTTTAATTCGTGAAAATGTTATTTCGGGGTTGGCAAGCATGGACGATTTCGAGAATTTTGCCGAGTATTCTCACACAATCAGTTTCGCTTCACGCAGAAATCATGGCGCACGGAAGACATATTCCGCAAAGGAAAAAGGAGATGACGGCAGTGCCGAACCCAAGCGTGAAGTCCGCGCTTTCGAGTTTGAGCGAATCGAAAGAAAACCGCAGAATCCCTATTCGTTCCCTTCTCCGCCGCCTTTGCCCCTCTCTGTGCCGATTCCGTACGCACCTACCAAAACCGCCCGTGTGATTCGGGGGGTGGCGCCTATGGGGTTTAAAGATTTATCACAAAATCATGAAGTGGTGCCTGTACCCGATTTTTCTTTCGCGCAGCCCGAACAGCCTTTAGATTTAACTCTTCCGAAAACAGATGGGTTCGAGACAGTTAAGGAGTTCAAAAAAGTAGGACAACCCGAAAAGGTTGTCACAAATCTTTCATCACCCAAAAAGGCAAAAAAGACTACAGAAGGTCGCCCGAAAACGCGTATTGACAAATACGGAAAAGGGCTTTTACTGAAAAATCCTTACGAAAGCAACGGTATGTTGCAAAACCCTTATATTCGTGATTTAATTAAACCCGATGATGTCTCTGAAATCGGCTTAGAAGAAGAACCTGAAAACGCGAATACGGTTACGCCTTCCAAACTTGAAACACCTGTCACCAATATTCCGTCGTTGAATATTGTTCCTGATGTTCGCCGTTCGGAGAACCCTTCGGATTTTGGGGAAATAACCTCTCTGCCTCTTTTTTCTCTTGATGAGCCCGACGAACCGGAAGCGCCGCAATTAGACTTCAGTCATATATTGACCGGGATTCAGCGGAACGACAGTTTCGACGGCGGAAATCCGACCGACTCGGGTGAAGAAACGGTACTTTCCCACAAAACTAAGCGGGTTATGGATACCGTTTTCGGCAAAAGCGAAATCGTCAACCCTTTCGTTAAGGCGGGTGAAAATGAAGATTAATTCAGACAAATCAAATTTTGAGAAATACCTTCTGAAAGTGCAGAAACCCGCACGTTATACCGGAGGAGAAACCAATTCTGTCGTCAAGAACGCGGAAAAAGTTGATTTGCGGATTGCGTTTTGTTTTCCCGACACATATGAAATCGGTATGTCGCATTTGGGTGCGAAGATTCTCTACTCCCTCATCAACAGCCGCGAGGAATATTGGTGCGAACGCTGTTTCATGCCTTTACAGGATATGGAAAAGTTAATGAGGGAAAATCAAATCCCGCTGTACGGGCTTGAAAGTACGGATTCCGTTTCCGATTTTGATGTACTGGCATTCACTTTGCAATATGAATTGAGTTACACCACTATACTGGCAATGCTCGACTTAGCGGGCGTTCCGCTGTTCCGAAGTGAGCGGAATGAAACGCACCCTCTGGTTATCGCGGGAGGGTCGTGCGGGTGCAATCCTGCGCCGCTCAGCGATTTTATCGACCTGTTTGTAATCGGCGAGGGGGAGGAAGTCACGCTTGAACTCCTTGATTTAATCAACGACTGTAAGAAAAGGGAGGCACCAAGAAGTGAATTCTGTAAAAAAGCCGCTCAAATAGAGGGTGTGTATATCCCCGAAACAGGTAATTCTGTTCGGAAACGGGTTATTGCCGATTTAAACAACATTTTCTTCCCGAAAGAATTTATTGTACCGTTTATCGAAACCGTCCATGACCGCGCTGTCACCGAAGTCCTGAGGGGGTGCATCAGAGGGTGCAGATTCTGCCAGGCGGGGTTTATTTGCAGACCTTACAGAGAAAAAGCAGGTGCAAAGATTTTGGACGAAACCAAGTCTTTATGCGAGCGTACCGGTTATGATGAAGTATCGCTCTGTTCTCTGTCTACGAGCGACCACTCGGATATCGAAAATCTGTTGGTGCAACTCACCGAGTATACCGATAAGAACAGCATTAACCTTTCGCTCCCCTCTTTGAGAATCGACAAATTTAATGACGATGTTCTGCGGCGAATCAAGAGTGTCCGCAAAAGTTCGCTGACTTTCGCGCCGGAAGCGGGCACGCAGAGGTTACGCGATGTGATTAATAAAAATATCAGCGAGGAGAATATCATGGAGGGTTGCAGAGTCGCCTTTACGGGCGGGTATTCCTCTGTGAAACTCTATTTCATGCTCGGGCTCCCCACCGAAACCGACGAGGACATCATCGGTATTCACACCCTCACCGAAAAAATCATGCGGTTGTATAAAGAATGCGGACCTAACAGGGGAATTTCGGTTTCGATTTCGCTGGCGACTTTTGTGCCGAAACCGTTTACGCCGTTTCAGTATGAACCGATGATTTCACGCAAGGAGGCTGACCGCCGTCAAAAATTATTGATGTCATTGTTCAACCCCAAAAGCCGTAAGGTGAAAATCAGTCGTTCCGACTATGACTCATCTTTTATAGAGGCGGTGCTTGCCCGCGGTGATTCACGGCTGGGAAAAGTTATTCACACGGCGTATCAGAGCGGGTGTGTGCTGGACGCGTGGGGGGAAAGGTTCGACTTTTGTAAGTGGGAAACAGCGTTGCGGGCGTGTGAGGTTGACCCCGACGAACTTGTATACCGCCGCCGTGACTATCAAGAAATTCTCCCTTGGAGTCATATTGATATGCTCGTTTCGACCGACTTTCTGATTCGGGAAAATAAGCGGGCTCATTTAGGGGAAGTCACCCCCAACTGCCGTGAGCAGTGTTCGGGGTGCGGGGTGGAATCATGTGTTTCGGGTTACTCGTCATAATCAAGTTTTGTTTCCGCCACAGACAACGCCAGCCGTGAACCGAGGATAAACCCTTGTTTAAAATCGTTGATTGCACATTCTCGCGAGGATTTATGTAATGAAATCATATATTCATCATATAAATTCATATCAAAATCACCGATTGATTTTAAAAACTGCTCTTCTTTTTCTCTGACCTCTTTTTCTGTTTTTTCGAGGTGATATTTATTTATGTTGTGGACGGCAGGGCATAGGTCGCCATAATAAAGGGATTCAATTATATCTTTCATGATGTTTTGTCCTTTCTCATTTAATAGGAGATATAATATCCTATTAAACATTATTATATAGGATATTATATCTCCTGTCAAGTGTTTTTTGAAATTTATTTTTAGGAGCATTTATGATGCTTGTTTTTGCTGAAAGATTAAAGACTTTACGCAAGTCAAAAGGCGTATTGCAAAAAGATATTGCAGAACTTTTAAGTATAAGCGATAGGCATTGCCGTCTTTATGAAGCAGGAGGGGTTGTTGACCCGCCGATTTCAAAGATGATGATTCTCGCCGATTATTTTGATGTTTCGCTTGATTATTTGGTCGGGCGGTCGGACGACCCGAAACGAAGATAACTGCCGTAAGAAAATATGATAAAGGAGATAAACCTATGAAATATATCATCATTCTGTGTGACGGAATGTCAGACTTACCCTGCGATGATTTGGGCGGCAAAACCCCCATGAGTGTTGCGAACAAACCAAATATGGACACGCTCGCGAAAGTATCCGAGGTGGGGCTTGTACGGACGGTTCCCGATTCACTCCCGCCCGGAAGCGATGTGGCGAATCTGTCGGTACTCGGTTATGACCCGGAAAAATATTATACGGGGCGTTCCCCTTTTGAGGCGGCGAGTATGGGCATAGAAATGAACCCCGACGATGTGGCGATTCGGTGTAACCTTGTTACACTGTCGGACGAGAAAGACTTCCGTGACGCGACGATGGTCAGTTACTGCGCGGACGATATTCACACCGAGCAGGCGGCTGAAATAATTGCGGAGATTGATAGGGAATTGGGCAGTGACAGTATGAAATTCTATCCCGGAATCAGCTACAGACATTGTTTAATTTGGAAAAACGGTAAAACCGATTTAAACTTAGTTCCGCCGCATGATATTATCGGGAAAAAAATCGCCGATTATATTCAGCCAGATGAAAACAGCCGCGAGATTCTGAAACTCATGGAAAAGTCGTACGCTCTTTTACGCGGAAAACAAGCCAACTGTATTTGGCTTTGGGGTGAAGGGAAGAAAGCCGCGCTTCCGGCTTTCCGGGACGAGTTCGGGCTGAATGCGACGATGATTAGCGCGGTTGACCTCCTGAAAGGAATCGGCAAAATCGCCGAAATGGAAACGCTTGAAGTTGAGGGGGTAACCGGATATATCGACACCAACTTCTCGGGGAAAGCCAAAGCGGCGGTTGATTCACTCAAGAGCGGTCAAGACCTCGTGTATATTCATGTAGAAGCACCCGATGAATGTGGGCACAGGGGGGAAACCGCTAATAAAATAAAATCAATTGAGTTGATAGATGAGTTGATTTTGGGAACAATTCTAAAAGAATTTAAGGGTGAGCCGCTCAAAATTTTGATTACCCCCGACCACCCGACGCCGCTCAGTCTGATGACGCACACCCGCGAGCCGGTGCCTTTCCTGATTTATGACAGCAGTGAAACTAAGTCCGGTGTTGCGTGTTTTGATGAGAAATCTGCGGAAAGTACAGGATATCTGATAGAAAAAGGTCATGAATTAATGAGGAAGTTTATATGGAAGAACAAGAAGTAATGGTCGATGAAATCATTGAAGATGAAATCGTTGAAGAAGTTAATATTGCAGCGTTGGTTGCGGAGGAAGAGAGTGAAATTCCGTCTGAGACAGCCGCAAACCCTCCCGAAACGGTTAAGCGGAAAATTTCTTTTGGGTTGATATTCGCTTTAGCGGCGGTTGTGATTGCGACCGCAGCATTGATTTTCTCGCTTGCGAAGACTGATTTAACCATCGGGCAGGGAGAACTGTTTGTGCAAGGCGGAATTGTGAATGAACTTTTAGGAAATCTGATTCGCAATGACCTGGCGGCAAAAGTGCCCGAGGAGGTTAATGTCCGGGGAATTAATATCAAAGTCATTCTCTACGGAAGTGACGAGAGCGAAACCGCCCGTTATGCTAAGGTGAGCGATATCGGTGAATCGGACAGCGTTTCCGCTGAAATCGTATTTTTCCCGCAGGAAAGTGTTGAGGCTTTCGCCCGCGATTGCCGTGCGATGTTAGACATTATGACGGAGAGCGATATCGTTTATGATGAAATCTCGTTTTTAGGGGAAGACAGACGTACGGCGATTCATGCCGATTTATCGGGACGGTTCTCAATGGATATATCCATCGAGGAAATCATGGATATTACTTTTTACTTCGGTGAAGTTGACAATTGACGATTCAGGTGGTATACTGTAAGAAAAGTACAACGATTTTTAAGGAAGTGCGGTAAATGAAAATAGCAATTTTAGGACACGGCGTAGTCGGTTCAGGGACTGCCGAGGTGTTCCTCAAAAATAAAAAAAGCATAGAAGCGAGAGTCGGTCATGAAGTCGATTTAAAATACGTATTAGATATCAGGGAGGCTGATGAATTCCCGGGGTGCGCCTATACCGACCGATTTGTAAAAGACTTCGATTTGATTCTGAACGACCCTGAAATTACTGTCGTGGCAGAATTAATCGGCGGCACAGAGCCGGCATACGGATTTGTTAAAGCATTATTGCTCGCAGGAAAAAGCGTCGTGACTTCCAACAAAGAACTCGTCGCGAAAAAGGGTGCGGAACTCCTTAAAATAGCGCGTGAGAACAATGCCGCTTTCTTGTTTGAAGCGAGTGTGGGCGGGGGGATTCCTATTATAAGACCGCTGTATCAGTGCCTTTCCGCTGATTCAATTCATGAAATCGCAGGGATTCTCAACGGAACGACAAACTTTATTCTGACTAAGATGTTCCGCGATAATATGGGATTTGACGAGGCGTTGAAACTTGCTCAGGAAAACGGTTATGCCGAGCGCGACCCCTCCGATGATGTGAACGGAATTGATGCGCTCAGAAAAATCTGCATATTGGCATCGATTATATTCGGAAAGAGGGTGAATCCCGACAACGATTTAGTTCTGACCGACGGGATTACGAAATTGACACGCGAAGATATCACGTTCTGCGAGAAAAGAGGGGGAACCGTCAAGCTGATTGCGAGGGCTGTAAAAAACGGAAATCAAGTTGAGGTGTCGGTTTGTCCGACTTTTGTAAGCAACGACAGTCAACTCGCGGGGGTGAATGACGTGTATAACGCAATCTTGGTTCGCGGGGAAGCAACCGGCGATGTTATATTCTACGGAAAAGGCGCGGGAAAGTATCCCACGGCAAGCGCGGTCGTGAACGATATAGCCAACGCGTTGAAAAAACCAAACGAAATAAGTACATTAATCTGGAGCGAGGAAGAACAGGTTTTAATTAAGCCCGCAGTCGCAGAAATTTGCGGAAATATCCGGATATTTGATAATCTTTGAGGGAGGAAATTATGAACGTGACAAAACCGATTTACAAACGCATGATACTTAAATTATCCGGGGAAGCTCTCGCCGGAGATAAAAAACACGGAGTATGTATCGAAACCGTTACCGCGATTTGTAAAGTCGTTAAGAAATGCCATGATGCAGGGGTTGAAATCGGGATTGTGGTCGGCGGAGGCAACTATTGGCGCGGACGTTCCGCCGGCATTTCCGACAAGATTACCGCCGACCATATCGGAATGTTGGCAACGATGATGAACGCTTTGGCAGTCGCAAATGTGTTGGAATCTTTGGGGTGCGAGGTTCGCGTACAATCGGCGATTAGCATGATGGAATTCGCCGAACCTTGTATCAGGCAGAAAGCACTTAACCATTTCAAAAAAGGCAGGATTATTGTTTTCGGGTGCGGAACAGGAAGTCCCAGCTTTTCTACCGATTCGGCGGCGGCACTCCGAGCGGCGGAATTAAATGCCGATATCATGCTTAAGGCGACTATGGTTGATGGTGTTTATGACAAAGACCCGTTGATTTTCGATGACGCGGTCAAGTATGAAACCATGAAAGTCAAGGATATTTTGGTTGACGGACTCAGAGTTTTAGACGGAACTGCGGCTGCAATGTGTGTAGAAAGCAAAATCCCGATTATCGTCTTCAACCTGCACGACCCGGAAAATATATACCGTGCCGTAGCCGGAGAAAAAATAGGGACGAAAGTATATTAACAAAACAAGAACTATAAAGACGAACTCATTTTGTCTGAAAGTTTAACGATGATTCACGAATACATTAAAATAAAAGGAGAATAATTATGGAAACTATGAAACACGCAAAAGAGAAAATGGAAAAAATTATTGCCGGATTGGAAAAGGAATTCACTACGATTCGGGCGGGCAGAGCAAATCCGGGTGTTCTTGATAAAATCTTAGTTGATTATTACGGGACACCGACTCAGATTAACGCGATGGCTGCCGTTTCGGTGGCGGAAGCGCGTATTTTAGTGATTACCCCGTGGGAAGCGAGCGCGCTCAAACTAATTGAGAAAGCGATATTAGCATCGGATATCGGAATTAATCCTACGAATGACGGTAAATCAATCAGAATCGTCTTTCCGTCATTAACCGAGGAACGTCGCCGTGATTTAGTTAAGCAAATCCACACTTACGGCGAGAACGCAAAGGTCGCAGTCCGTAACGCACGGCGTGACGCTGTGGAAAAATTTAAAGCAATGAAAAAATCTTCCGAGATTACCGAAGACGATTTGAAAGATAACGAAAAAGAGATTCAAAAATTGACAGATGATGGCGTCAAGAAAATTGATGAAGTTTGCAAGACTAAAGAAAAGGAAATCATGACAGTCTAATTCAAAACTAAACAAGCATTGCACAACTTGACGAAATCCAAACCTATAAAATTACTTTCAAATATTTGTAACAAGACAATCCCCTATATCATAAACTGTTATATTGATGATATAGGGGGTGAAATTTATGTTTTCATCATTAATTCAGTTAGCATTGCAAAGTTTGATGTACCTGGCTCTTCATTTGGAAAGAAACGGAAATTTTCCGAAACAGCTATCAAAAGAGGAAGAACAAAAATGTCTCGAGGGAATTTCACAGGGCAGTCATGATGCCCGAAACAGACTGATTGAACATAATCTGAGACTGGTAAGTTATAAGAAAAACATGATAGCTCTCAAACCCTCTATCTAAACGATAAAATCAAGCTTTTTTCAAAAAAATACAAAAAGCCAAAGGCTTTATTATAATCATTCAAATTACCACAGGATTGGTCAACGCAATTGCCGGGCAGCTCACTCCCGAAATTGACAGGAATTTAGCGTTGTTGAAAAAGAGAGGATTGGTTGGGGTGTAGGATTGGAGGCATATTTAGCCGAAGAAAAGTATAGTAAACAAATTCCAACCCATGTGAAGTACGATGGGTACAAATATGTTTTTACTTTTGATAAAAGTCCATGAAAACAAGACGCTGAGTCCTGCAACGCCCGCGCCTGTGACTAAAAAAGTCATGGCATCATACTCCCTGTAAAACCATATCGGGAAGTGAATCAACGTGAATAAAACTGCGTTTATTAAGACAGCAAACCAAGTTTTCTTTCTGTTATCCGCTTTACAAAGTGCGGCATTTAATAACCAACCCCTAAACACGACTTCTTCTGTTATGCCGACGAATATGACCACGCCGATTAATGATAACGGTTTAAATTCGGGGTGGATTGCGAATGTACCAAATGAAATCCACGCACTCACAGAATAGTACAGAAAAAATGCTGTCAGCAGAATGATGTATGGAATCCACTTGAATTTATTTGTCAGCATTTCTTTCAAACTAAACCGCATATCGCATTTATACTGCTCAATCAAGAGAGCGGCGGGGAGTGTCCAAACGGTTAATTTAATGAGCGTTCCTGTGACGGCGTTGGCAGTTTCGCCGAAAGTATCGGTTAAAAAATATCGGAGCGGTAATTCTCGAACCGTCCATATTGCAAAGAAAACAATGCAATATATAACAATTTTACCCACAGTTAATTCTCTTTTTATACTCATAAAAACTCCAATTGAGGTGAATAATTGGCAGTATTTTCGTTCACAAAACTCACCTTCCATTCACAGTATTATTTGTCCATATAAAATCTATCTCGAGTGCGACAAAAGAATTTTTGAGGATAATGCGTTTCATAAATGGACTCCTTCAAATCTTATTTTAGTTCTTCTCTCTGTATCCATGTTACGTTATCGTTTCGGTTACAGCCGGATTATAAGGCACACCCGTAACCAGGCCGTCAATTCCCACGAGATACTTCAATATCTCAATTCCGCAGAATATAGTCGGCTCGCCCTTGGATTTCCCTTCCGGGCTTATAATTGCGACGGGATTATTTTTCGCCAAGTTGTCGTCCATTCCGATGAGATATTTGAGTATTTCCATAAAGTCGAAAATGGTAACTCCGTCTTTGCCGTCAATGTCACCGAGGATATATGATTTTGTGGTTGAAGTCGGAGTCGTTGCGGTTGGGTTCTTAGTTGTAGTAGGCGGAGCAGTTGTGGTTGACGGTGTGGTAGTTATCGGGTTTGATTTATCAGATACATGAAGATTAAATAATATCTGATTTCCGGTTGGTGTTATAGCGGTAATTACAACAGTTCCTTGTGAAATACCGATTACCGTCCCGGTTTTATCAACTGTAGCTATATTTGGATTGCTTGAGGAAAAAACGAAGGATTCATTGCGAAAAACGGCAAATCTCCCCGTAAAGCTCGGGTTTTTCACATAAACCGCTAATTTATGTTGAACACCTATTTCAATCGGGTGTTCAACAATCGGTTCAAGATTGGAATTTTTGGGGGCGTACATAGTAAGCACCATATCGTACATATAACTGTTAAATTTAACCTTAATATTATCATTTACATCTTGATGTAAGCTAAACGTGTTCCCGTTATCACTTGAAAAGAGTTGCACCCAATATAATGTATTTCCCGATTGGAAGCATCCGATGCCTATGCTTTTTGCGTTATTTCCGTTGGTGGAAAGAATGTTTGCTCTGTGTCCTGCCGAGTTCATCCATGATTCTATCACTTGTTCGGGATTGTGTTGTCCCGCCGCTATATTTTCGCCGAGTGTAATTCCCGTTTTACTTACAATCGACGAGAAATTCTCTCCGCTTGGGCGGGTATGACTAAAATTAACAGATAACTCAACCGCTCTTGTCATCGCCGCTTCGGTGAGTTCTTTATCTAAGGTTAAAGCCGTAACTCCGACCTTTGCACGCTCGGCATTAACTAAGTCCAAAACGCCTTGCACATTACTGTAAAACTGAATCCCCTCAACACTCAAATTATCTAAAGCGGCATATGAGCCGTCTTCTAACTTTTCTAAATTCGGATTAAGAATGTTGAGTGTCAAATCTTCGGAGCAAGCAGAAAAAGCTGATGATTTGATTGAAACAACCGTTTCGGGAATGGTTATTTCGCGTAAAGCTATACAATAATGGAACGCCCATACACTAATAGATTTAAGATTTTTCGGAAGTTCAATTATCTTCAATGATACGTTGCCGGTACAAGCTGAGTCGGGAATTTCGGTTATTCCGTTCCCAAAATAAATCTCCTCTAAATCTTGACAATGAGCGAAAACATTTCTCCCTAAATCGGTAACAGAATCGGGAATTATAACCTTTTTAAGTCCGCTCCCCCAAAAAGCCCCGTATTGAATATTTGTCAAACTGTCGGGGAGGTCGATAAATTTAAGATTAGTACAAAATGAAAAAGCTTGACTCACTATAGTTGTAACGCTGTTGGGCATTTCCACCGTTGAAAGGTTTTCATTACCGTAAAAAGCACAGCTCTCAATTTTAGTAACAGTCGGCGGAATAATCAAATCGGTTACAATATCCAAGCCTAATATTAATTCGGTTACATTTTTGTTGTACAAAACATTATCAATACAGGTAAAATACGGGTTGTAGGGGGAAACAGTAAGAGTTTTAAAATCGGGCAGTAATTGAAAAGCTAACGCACTTATTTTATTGATTCCTTCGGGAACGGTTAATTCGGTAATGGCGGTGTGTTGAAAAGTAAAGCGGGGTATTTCTGTTAAACCTTTGCCTAAAGTAACCCATTTTAACGATGTACATTCGGCGAATACCGCTTCACCCAACTCGGTCACCGAATCGGGGATTATAATTTCCGTTAGTCCTGTGCCATAGAAAGCGGACTCGCTTATATTCCTCAGAGAATTAGGAAACGTAACAGATGTCAGATTCTCTTGATTGCCGAACGCGGCATAGAAAATCTGAGTGGTACCGTCTCGGATTGTAATATGAGTGTTTGCAGGCATGACGCCTCTGTAGCTGAAAAAAACTTTTCCGATATACCGCTCACCCTCATGATTTACCCTGTCGTTCCAAAATAAAGTTTTTGCGAAAGCTTCTTTTTCGATATACTCAACCCCGTTCATTCCCGTAATGGTCGCGAGTGAAGTACAGTCGCGGAATGCTCTTTGTTCAATCGCTTTTACCGAATCGGGAATGTTTATTGATTTTAAAGAGGAACATTCTCGAAATCCGTCTCGTTCAATTGTAGTTATGGTCTCGGGAAGCGTTACCGATTCTAAAGCGGTACATCTGTCGAACATTGAATCACCGACTATTTTTGCTCCATTTTCCAAAACAACCGTTTTTAGAGAAATACACTCATAAAAAGTTTGCTCCCTCATGTTTTCGACACTTCCCGCGATTCGTGCTTCAACAAGCTTGTTTAACCCCCTAAAAGCATTCGCACCGATATATGTAATACCATTCGCTACTATTAGTTTTGTAACTTTATTGTCATGAGGATACCAAGACGGGCGACTGTAATAATAACTGTAATCGTTTATTGCGCCATTTCCGCTTACGGTCATTGTTCCGTCGTTGGTAAGTACCCATTTTACGTTTTCTCCGCATGAGCCGCTTGCGACTATAGAGGAAGACGATGACACGAATATAATTAACGGCTGTAAAATAATCGTCATTGCTATTATTGCTGATAGTATATGTTTCATCAAACTCCCATACAAGTTCAACTTGCCCGCAAGTTCTTGTTTTACTTTTTTCATGGGGATACCTCGTATAAAAAATCAATTAACAAACTGTCATTATTATACTATATACAGGGCGAATAAGTCAATTGTCTTGTAAAAGTTTGTGTATACTCACAAAACTATAGGGATATTTTTAGTTAAAATGACTGTTGTATTTGTGACCGTTCTGTATCGGGAAAATTTTTCTACTCTGTTGACAACACACAACAAAAGTTCCAAATTATTTCTTATCGGCATATTATATTAACAGACCGTATAAAATGCGGTTTAGAATATATATGAGGTGGAAATAATGAAAACTAACAATTGTAACGAAAAAGGCTCTTCCGATTGCTGTTGCTGTATTATGAGGTGTCCTAAATGCTCTAAATGTATAAAATGCCCCGATTGTCCGAAATGCCCAAAATGCCCTGACTGCCCGGAGTGTCCCGATTGTCCGAAATGCCCTGACTGCCCGGAGTGCCCCGAGTGTCCAAAATGCCCGGAGTGTCCCGAGTGTCCGGAGTGTCCCGAATGTCCTCCGGCAAAATGTGAATGTCCTTGTATATCGACAGGACAAATTATTAAAAATGGCGGAATGGAGATGTTCAACGGCAATGTTCCGACCGATTGGACTGCTGTGGGTCGTGTTGTGAGAGAAACGGCAAGGGGGCGGGTACATTCCGGAAATTCAGCGGTAGCCATATATAACGGTGCCGAGTTAAGCCAAATTGTGACAATCGAAGGCGGCTGTTTTTACGAGTTGTCATTTTTCGGGCATGGTGAAGGAGCAAATGTCGGGTTGACGGCAACCGTTACTTTTTTATCAGCCGATGACAGCGAAATCGGTTTAGAGATTTTCGTGCTTCACAGCGACATTCCGACGAGCAACAGGCAATTTGCGTTTTATAACGGAATAACAACAAGGGCTCCGATTGGTGCAATTAAAGCAGACATTGCGTTTTCCGTGACAAGCAACGGCGAGCAACATTTGGTTTTAGATGATGTTTCATTTAAGGTTTCTTGAGTGCTTTTTAGAAAGTGGCAACCGTATTGTTAGATAAATTAATGGTCGGGAAGAAAAACAATATCAGAATTAAATTTGGTGAAATTGTAAA
>Ga0082212_10003701_pt1 | contig 21534 bp, 17 predicted proteins | sample TergutNt197P3_FD_71548 | JGI IMG/M metagenome (GOLD analysis project Ga0082212, IMG submission 71548) | Neocapritermes taracua P3 segment gut microbial communities from Petit-Saut dam, French Guiana - Nt197 P3 | ecosystem: Host-associated > Arthropoda: Insects > Digestive system > Gut ... | reverse complement strand
GCCCTCAGCTTCAGTAGGTAAAGCCAAGTTAAAAGCCAAATGTGCCGCAGCGATCATTGTCTGATCATTTGCATCGTGCCTGCCGAAGCGGTTAATGGACACCTCGCCGCGCCCTGGGCATTCGCCGGTTACGCCCATACGCTTCAACCTTGCCGCCAATGATCGGCATCGATGAGCCAATACATCACGGGAAACTATTTTGGAAATTTTTTCCAAAGCCGCACGAACAAAACGGTTTCGAGCAGTATCAACGGTTAGTTCGTCGAAACGGCAAGCGACCTTTCCTTGGTCAAGTAAGCGGTGACTTTCGGTATACAGCAAGTTAATGCGCCCACGCACCTTACCAAGAACAGCCTCTCTGGCTTGGTATCCATAGCTCAAATTGCGTTGAATGCGGTGTTCAACCTTATGGCAAAGCATTTCCGCCACAAGATCTGGAATGTCATCGGGGTTATCTTCTACAGCAGTTTTTGCGTTTTCAAAATCCCGAAAAAGGCTTGAGGCATACAACATGAGCAGCCAGAGATTGCGTACCGGGATACAACCGACACGGCCAATACTTTCTTTTGTATTTGATATCAAGCTGGCCGCGACAAAAGTCACAATCAAAATCCTTCAAGCAGGTGTTTTCTGGCCTTTTGGGACTTTTCAAGTTGGTCAAACCAGTATTCGTCAAGCAGCGGACCGATTTCTGTATCAACAACTTGACGGAACCATTCACGAGCGTCAGTAATCGGAATACCGAACGGAGGTGTAACATAGCTGTGCCCCACCCGGAACTGAGGCCCAAGCCCGGTAGCGACAGAGATGTCGCTGTTCAGGGCAATAAGACGTTTCTCGATCTCAATAAGGATTTCAGATTCGATGCCACACTTGGATTGAACCCAATCATGCCAAGGTTTGCCAAGAGTTGGTTCCAAGTCAATGAAGGCAAAACGGCGGCGTAGCGCCAGATCGACTAACGCAAGAGAACGGTCAGCAATATTCATCGTACCGATGACGTACAGGTTGTCCGGTATAAAAACGCGTTCGCCATCTGCTCGTTTGTAGGAAAGCTCCAAAGCCTCACTCGGTGTTCGCTTGTCTACCTCAAGCAAGGTCAGCATTTCCCCAAAAATCTGCGCGGGATTTCCACGATTAATCTCCTCGATAATAACAACATGTCTTGATGTGGGATTTCTCGCGGCAACCGTTATCATTTCCATAAAAGTTCCATCTACCAAGGCAAGATTACCGCCCCCCGCCGGTCGCCAACCGCGAATAAAATCTTCATAAGAAAGGTTTGGGTGAAACTGGACCACACGGATTTTGCTGTCATCATGTTGTCCTGTCAATGCAAATGCCAATCTCTTTGCCAGCCAAGTCTTTCCAGTCCCTGGTGGCCCTTGGAGTATCAGATTTTTCTTGACCCGCAGGCGTTCGAGAATTTTCTCCAGTTTTTCTCTGGCAATAAAACATCCGTCCGCAAGAATGTTATCAACAGAGTACGGCACGATGGTGTCTTCAGGGATCTCAGGCTCAGGCAGTAGCTCTTCATCATCTGGTAGTGGAAGCGGAGACGGTCTATTGTCCTTATAATGCCAAGCGGCAAGGGAAAGCTCAGGAAAAGAATGCACCGGATAAGCATCCTCTTGAAAGCGAGCTTCTAGAGTATCCAAAGCTTCCAGATAATCGCTGGCGTTACAGCGTCCCTTTGGGCCGTTCATGCCAATTTGTATATTAAGTTTCTTGCTGATGTAGTATTGAGATCGGCTTTCAAGCGTTGGGAAATTCCAAGGACGAGTCCAGTAAAGCCCTATAGTAAGGTTCCATCCTACACGGTAGCGCTGAGCTGCGTTGTCGTAGGCTGTAAGAAATGAAGACCGTACATCAGCATCATCTGATTCCGCAAAAGCAATTGCTTGAGCAAAGATTTCCCAAAAGGTATCAATGTCATCTGGTTGTCGTTTGTTGTCGAAGCCAAAAAACCATGAGTTCTGATTATTGAGAATCGGAATCCCTTCAAAGGTGTCTGGAACAGGTTCCGATACATCGAGCAAATTGGCCAATTCGTGCGCAATAGCCTTGCGATTGGCATCGGTAATACCACGGTTGAATATGCCAATGACAGTAAATGGACAGATATCTTTTAGTGGACCGGTAGAACCATCCTTAAATCGATCCTGTAGATTAGTCAGGCAATCAACCTTTGATGCAATTGCATGAACTCCAGAAATCAATTCGTTACGCCGGTTTCTAAATAAAAGGAGTTTGTCAGCCACTGCCTCATAAAATTTTGTCCACTTGAAGCGATGTTTATCAATAACCGGGGGAAGGTAATCGCCAAAACGGTCGCGCCAGAAAGGAGCATTGCGAAATCTGTTGATATTTTGCACTTTTTCCTCGAACGCAAATCCGATCAGAGCATCTGTAGTCCAATCGCCGGGCAAAACTCGCCAAACTGTAGTTCGATTTGTATAGAAATACCATTCACGTGGCGGGTCAAAATGCTTCCAATCAACTTTCAAGGTTCGGCCATCGCCAAGGTTTTCCTTCACTGTACCAATGGCTTTAATCGCCATAACTGAAACAGTTTGCCCTCGGTTATCGAATGGCAATCCCTGCCTACGCGTATAAGCGGATTTAATCGCAATTCGATCTCCAACCTGTATAGATTTAACTACTTCTAAGTATTTATCTCTATATCCATTTTCCCAAACACCTTCTTGTAAAAACCGAGGTAGTTGATCTTCTGTTCCTCCTCTATATGAGGCTCCAACAAACCAGCAGGCTTTAGCTCCAACTCCTTCATATTTGGAACTCATAATTCTCTCCCCTGGCAGTTATATTGTGTTATCTGTAACAGAAAAAGATCGGCCCGGATGTAAGCCCGTCAGCTATAAGTCGCGTCAGGCATTGTACGCAGCATGAACTCGTTAAACAGAGGAACCGTGAAGGCCGTATCGCCATGCGCGGGGCTATAGATCATTCCTTTTTTAATAAGACCGGACCTCACCGGAGCAACCGACTGCACTTTTACGCCGAGCCGGTTTGCCACATCTCCGGATCTGTGCGGCCCCTCCCCCAAATCAGCCATTGCCCTCATATATTCTTTTTCTTTTTGAGTAAGCCGATCAAACCGTACCCTGAAAAAACCTTCATCCAGTTTTTTTGTTACCAAAGCTGTAGCGTTCTTGACATCTTCAATGGTTATAGGCGAACCCATTGCCGCATTCCATACGCTATATCCCCATTCCTGCAAAAAATACGGGTAGCCGCACGTAATACGCACCAATTCCCGCAACGCTTCGTCTGTAAATCTTACCCCTTGCGCCAAAACCGGGATCTGAAGCGCCTTTATTGCTTCCGGCTCCGATAGCGGCCCTATGTCATAGTAACGAAACAGCCTTTCCGCGTAAGATTTAGAGCTTCCCGCCAGCCCAATCAACGGAGGCAAACCGGCGCCGATCAGCACAACAGGCAATTGCCTTTGCGAGATAAGATGAATCGACATAACAAGAGCGCTTATCTCTTTTTCGCTCAGATATTGCATCTCATCTATTATTATTGCCAGTGCGGTATTTCTATCTTTCGCCGCATCACCTATGGCTATCAATAATTCCGGCAGGTCCGTTTCCAGATCTCCGCTATCAGCCGTTCCTCTTTCCGGATCTATATTCAAGCCAAACTCTATGTCCTTAACCTTAACCGTAAACCTGGAAACAAAACTGCAAAGAACTCTTAAACCCCTTTTTACTTTCTCGCTGACATCAACCATCGCATCAAGCTTAAAAAGCACTTGACGCAACGGCGGCAAGACCAATTCAGGCAAATTACGGCTTTCCGTTGCCTCAACCATAACAACGCTATATCCGATTTCGGTCGCCATTTCTCTGATTTTATTCAATAAAACGGTCTTTCCTACCCCACGCAAACCAACCAGCATCATGCTTTGCGCGTATTTGCCCGCTTTTATTCTTTCCAAAGCAATACGCGCTTCACCCAGCAGGTCGTCTCGCCCTGCCAATTCTGGCGGGGGAGTTCCTGCGCCTGGGGAAAATGGGTTCTTAAGCTGGTCCATATATAGAAAGTTTATATAAGTTTATGCGATTTATCAACAAATTCCATAAACTTCCTTGATGTGCTATTTCTTCTTGATTATTTTGCGGATTTCCCATTACAGCCACAAAACAGCACTGTTTTCTGCCCCAACAACAACGCCTTGAACTTATATCCTATGCCGTACATTTATAAAAAGTTTATTCAAATTTATGAAGTTTATCGACAAAAACAATAAACTCCCTTGATATACCGCATCCTGTTGATTATTTTGTGTGTTTTCCCGCGATAGCCGCGAAACAGCGCCACTTTTCAGCCTTCACTGCGGCGCTTCGAACTTGTACCCCGCGCCGTAAACGGAATGGATCCATTCCTCGCCGGGGGCGGCAGCCTCAATTTTGCGGCGCAGTTTCTTCACATGGCTGTCGATCGTGCGGTCGCTAACCACCCGATGATCGGGGTAGATCCGATCCATCAGCTTGGAGCGGGAAAAGATCTGCCCAGAGTTTGCGGCCAGAAAATGCAGTAGTTGGAACTCCACGACTGTAAGTTCAAGATCCTTGTTGTGCAGGATCGCCTTATACCGCCCTTTGTCCAAGGTAAGCCCTTGAGCCTGCGCCTGTGCCGGCGCGCTCCGCGCCCCGGAGCGCCGCAAAACCGCTTTCACGCGGGCGACAACTTCCCTGGGACTGAACGGCTTGCAGATATAGTCATCAGCGCCAAGTTCCAGACCGAGCAGGCGGTCGATTTCCTCCACCCGCGCCGTCACCATAATAATCGGCACGGAAGAGAACGCGCGGATCTCCTTGCAGATCTCTATGCCGTCTTTTCCCGGAAGCATCAGGTCGAGCAGGACCAGATCCGGCGCTTCTTCCCGAACACGCGGCCCTACCTCCCTGCCGTCGCTTATGCACTCCACCCCATACCCGTTCGAGCGAAGGTAATCCGCAAGCAAAGCGGCAAGGCGCGGCTCATCTTCGACCACAAATATTTTTTCGGCCATTTTCTGCTACCCGTTCAATGGGATTTCCATCTTCACCCCAAGGCCCCCCATCTGGGATGAAAAAGCGGTTATGCCGCCGTTGTGCGCCTCGGCAATGTTTCGGCAGATGGCAAGACCAAGCCCCGCTCCCCCAGTAGCGCGGTTGCGCGAACCTTCCACCCGGTAGAGGCGATCAAAAAGTTTGCCCAACTCCGGTTCGGGCACTCCGGGGCCGGAATCCTCGAAGCGCACTTCGGCTGTTTTTCCCTTCCGTTCAGCCAATATACTTAACCGCCCGTCTCTTTCCGTATATTTCAACGAGTTTTCCAAAAGATTTGAGAAGAGCTGGCGCAGGCGGTCCGGGTCCGCAAACAGAAGGAGCGCTCCATCGTGCGGCGCGTTAACCTCCAGGCTGATGCCGCGCCCCTCAAACTCGTGACGGAACAGCTCGATCGCCTGACGCAAAAGCAGCCCCAGGTCGGTCTCGGTTCTGCGATACGTCAACGCCCCCAGGTCGGAAAGGGACAGCTCATATAGATCATTCACCAGCCGCCCAAGTTTCATCACCTCGCCGTGAAGCGCGCCTACCACCTCGGAAGTAGGCTCACGCACCCCATCTTGAAGCGCTTCTATCTCTCCGCGCAGCACGGAAAGCGGAGTACGCAATTCGTGAGAGATGTCGGCCACCCACTGTCTGCGCGACGTCTCGTTTTTTTCAAGCGTCATGGCCAGTGTGTTGAAATCACGCGAAAGCTGCCCCAGTTCATCGGTAGAATCGCCGGTAACCCGCGTTTCGAACTTGCCCGACGCCAGCAGGTGCGTGGCTGAAGCCAGGCTTTGTATCCGCCGAACCATCCGGTCGGCCATGGGGAAGGAAATCAGCGCCGCAAGGAAGACTACGGCCAGGGCGATCAAGGCAAAAGCCTGTTTCTGCTCCTGGACAAACCGCAACTGCCGCACATCTGAAACGATCCTGGGAGGGATCATGCCAATGTAGCCGACCGTCGTTCCGTTATGCAGGATAGGTCTCAGCGGCAACTCGCGCAGCGACGTCGAGGGGCCGATGATAGGGTTTTTTTGTTCATCAAGCAGGACAACTCTCCGGAGGAAACCCATTCCCGAATCATGGCTTCGCCCCTTTCCACGCTTGTGCCCCAAGCCATGCAACGCGTAACCATAGCCTTCCTCCGGGCTGTCGGCGCCGTCCTGCGGCACGGAACGCAGCAGCTTGGCCAAACGCCGCGGGTCGTCTTTCAAAAATTTCCAGGAACCCTTTGCGTCGTACGCTTCCTCGAATCGACCAACAACGGCTTCAAGCCGCGCCTGATCCAACTCATAAACATATCGCAAGAACCCCCGGTCAAAGCTCCAGCGCATAACGAGATACATGCAAAGGACAACAGCAGCCATAGCGGCCAGCATGGCCAGGAAAATCTTCTGCCTGAGACGAATGTTCATGTTTTCCAAATATCACAGTAAGCACGCGGAAGTCACCCACATGCCGCTTCAAAGCTCTCTTTTCCTTTTTTCCTCCACATTTTCTCCATATTCACCCGGTATTTCTATAACTGCGATTCGGAAAAAACCGGGTTAGCAAGTAGAATTAAAAAATAGAAGGAGGAAAAAACACATGAAAAAAACCCTGAAGAGAGTGCTTGGCATCCTGGCTTTCTCCGCAATGATTCCGGTTTCGGTGTTGGCGGCGGATGAACCACCCGCGCCCGCGGCAAGCGGATTCCAGGCCATGCGGCAGCAAGCCGAAGAAGCGTGCGCCGAAAAGAAAGCAGGCGACGAGGTTCAGTTGACCACCCCTTGCGGCGCTGCAGTGCCCGCGGTCTGCAAGGAGATCTACGGCAAGATGGCCGCGAGGCCAAAACACAAAAGCGGAGATTTCCGGCTGGGCGGCCACGGCTGGCACGGGTCGAAGAAAGCAGGCCATTGGAAGAAAGGCATGGGGGCAGGCATGGGGTTTGGTCTCGATAACTGCTACATAACCCATAAGCTTAACCTGACGCCAGAGCAGAAAACAGAGATCCGGACAATTATCGACGGCGAGCGCCAGAAAAACGCAAATCTCATCGAACAGCTTGGAAGCTCCCGCGAAGGTCTTCGTGAGGCTATGCTGAAAACGCCGTTTGATGAGGCGGCGGTTCGCAAGATCGCGGCGGAGCGGGAACAGCTTCGCACCGAGCTTATGGTTTCCTGGGCTTCCGCAATAAACAGGGCCATGGCGGTCCTTACTCCAGAACAACAGGAGACGGCTACCCATATCGGCATCTTCAAGCATGGGATGGGACCTGGCTTCGGCTGGGGAATGGACCACGGATACGGTAGGGGAAAAGGCCATGGTTATGGCAAGGGAAGGGGCCACGGACACGGCAAGGACCGCAAATGGAACCGCGGCCCGCGTGACGGCAGTGGGCCAAACCCTGACTGCCCCTGGAAGAAGTAGCTTTCCGTATAAATTTCATCTTCTCGAAGAGACATGCTTTGAAAACACGGCGGCTGCCGGGACCTAAGGGACCCGGCAGCCGCTTCGCGTTATTATGTTATATTTCATCGCAGTAGCAATCCGGAGGACAGCTCATGGAATACAACGCCTGGTTCCAGTGCATAAATGAACAGTGCAACGCGACTTACCCGCTGAACAAAACCATCTACCGCTGCGAATCGTGCGGTTCGCTGCTTGAAGTGCGGCACGACATGAAGGCCCTGGCGCAACTGGACGCCAAGGCCTGGATGAATCTGTTCGAAGATCGCTACAAATCCAACCAGTGGCCCTATGGTTCGGGAGTCTGGGGCAAGAAGGAATGGATTCTCCCCGGCATAGCAAACGACAACATCGTTTCGCTCTACGAGGGCAGCACCAACCTGTTCTGGGCGGAGCGGTTCGGGAAGATAATCGGCCTTGAAAACGTGTGGGTCAAGCTTTGCGGCAATTCCCACAGCGGCTCCTTCAAAGATCTCGGCATGACGGTACTCGTCTCTCAGGTCAAACAGATGATAAGCGAAGGCGCTCCGATCCAGGCCGTTGTCTGCGCTTCGACCGGCGACACCTCCGCGGCCCTTGCGGTCTATTGCGCCGCGGCCGGCATCCCCTCGATAGTGCTGCTGCCGCGAGGCAAAATCTCCATCGCCCAGCTTGTCCAGCCCATCGCAAACGGAGCGCTGGTCCTTTCTTTAGACACCGATTTTGACGGCTGCATGAAGGTCGTGCAGGAGATCACCAAGGACGAAACGCTGTATTTGGCCAACTCCATGAACTCGCTCAGAATCGAGGGACAAAAGACCGTCGGCATCGAGATCGCGCAGCAGTTCAACTGGCAGGCGCCGGATGTCATCATCATCCCCGGCGGAAACCTGGGCAATGTCTCCGCTCTTGGAAGCGGATTGCTGATGATGAAAGAGCTCGGATTGACCGACAAGCTGCCGCGGATCGTCGTGGCTCAGGCGCAAAACGCCAACCCGCTTTACAACTCATACTTGAAAAACTTCGAGTCCTTCGAGCCGGTGCAGGCGCAAAAAACACTGGCAAGCGCCATCCAGATAGGCAACCCGGTGAGCGTCGAGAAAGCGATCCGGACTCTGAAGCGGTTCGACGGCATCGTCGCCGAAGCCACCGAACAGGAGCTGGCCGACGCCGCGGCTCTTGGCGACAAAACCGGGATGTTCAACTGTCCCCACACCGGCGTTGCCCTGGCCGCGCTGATAAAGCTGCTAAAGGCTGGGAAAATCGACAAGTCCGAACAGGTGGTTGTCATATCCACCGCGCACGGCTTGAAATTCGCCGACTTCAAAGTCAGCTATCATGAAGGAACGCTGGACTTCCCAAGTCAGCACGCAAACAAGCCAATCGAGGTATCCGCCAGCGTTGACGCGGTTAAAGAAGCGTTAAAACAGGCCTTGCAGACCTCTTTGAAATCCAGGAGAAATCAGCAATGACCGACAAAGCAAAGCGCGCAAAAAACTGGAAACCAGCCACCCTCGGCATCCACGGCCTGGGCCGCACGCCAAAAGCGCATTACGCCGTATCCACGCCTATCGTGCAGACTTCCAACTACTATTTCGAGAACACTTCGGAAGTCTACAAGTTCATGAAGGCCAAAAAGGAAGGCCGGATAATCCGGGAACACGAGTACGCCCGATACGGCAACCCGACCCAGCAGGAATGTGAGCGCAAGCTTGCGGCAATCGAGAACGCCGAGCGGGCAATCCTCTTCTCCAGCGGCATGAGCGCCGTCATCCTTACGCTTTTGGCCTACATGAAGCCGGAAGGCCACATCATTTTCACCAGCGACTGCTATCGCCAAACGCGCGACTTTGCGATCAACACGCTCTCGAAGTTCGGAGTCGCCGTATCTATGGTGGACCCGTCCGTCAAGGCCGTCGAGCAGGCTATCCGTCCCAACACAAACATCATCTTCACCGAGGCGCCGACAAACCCCTACCTCCGCGTGATAGACCTTGCCGGCGTGGTGAAAATCGCAAAGAAGCACAAGATACTTACCATCATCGACTCCACACTTGCGTCGCCTTACAACCTGAAGCCGATCGAGCTTGGGATAGACCTGGTTATCCATTCCGCGACGAAGTATCTGGGCGGCCACAACGACCTGATGGCCGGCGTCACTCTCGGCAAGCACACCCTCCTGAACGATCTGTACAAAATGCAGCGGATGATCGGCGCGGTGTCCGACCCATTCACCTGCTTCCTGCTCGAACGTGGATTGAAGACCTTCGGGATGCGCATGGAGCAGCATAACCGGTCGGGACTAGCGGTCGCGCGCATGCTGGAATCCCACCCGAAAATAAAAAAGGTGTGTTACCCGGCGCTCAAATCTCATCCGGATCATGCCATTGCGAAAAAACTTCTAACCGGTTTTGGAAGCGTAATCACTTTGCAGATCAAAGGCGGGGACAAAGAAACGCGCAAGTTCATCGACTCTCTGGAACTGTTCCTTATCACGCCAAGCCTCGGAGGCAGTGAAAGCCTCGTGACGCAAATGGCGATGATGTCGTTTTTCGACTACTCCGAAGAATACAAGCGCAGCATCGGAATGACGGACAACCTCGTGCGCATCGCGCTTGGTCTGGAGGACACGGAGGATCTGATCGCCGATCTTAAGCAGGCTCTCGCGCGAATCTGATTCCAGATTCCAGATAAAAACTGCTTTAACTTTTTATCCGGAATCGTAACGCGGCGGGAGCGCGGCCCCGCCTTACCTCTTGAACTGTCTCGAAGGAGAGCTAAAAAAGCCGGCCTAACGCCAAACTATAATCAAATGTTCACGCTGACAGCCGCCGGAGTTTTTATTTTTGCGGTCTTGGCCATAAAAGGAATAATTTATGACGAATGATGCACACAAGACAGAATATATCCCAAAAAACTGTTTTTTGGTTAAACCCCCATTTATCGCCTTTGTGTTTTCAATTTTTTTTATATTATTTTCTGGACTGTCCCTTCCATTAGTTATATCTGATTTGAAAAAACCTGCCATTAACAACATTGACACCCTAAAAAACATCGCCGCCGGAGCATTTCTCTTATTAATTTCTTATCTTTCAGTTAATCTCATGCGCTGGAAATTAATTGTGAGAGAAAACACCATTATAGTTAAAAAATTAACGAAAGAAAAAACATACTCCATAAATGAAATTTCAAAAGTAACCATAACGGAAAGAGCAAGAAGCAACGCCATGACAGAAGATTTGCTGTTATTTGTTGCGAACAAGGAAATTGCCCGTGTTCCAATAGATTATGTTAATTCGATACCGCTTTTCGAGCGATTAAAACAAGAAGGAATCCCTTTCTACGAAGGGGGTAACCCTATTAATCCAATCGAACTGGAACGGCGTATGCCTCGCTGGACAAGGATTTCTTCCCGGGAATAGGATGGATAATCGACTCCCGCTCCGCCCGATCCCAATATTAACATGAAAAATTTATTGATTATTTTTTCGTTACTGCTTTGCCCTTTTAATACCGTGGCACAAGAAGCAGAAAGCTTTGCGACAAAATTATCACTTGCAGCTATCCAGATTACATACGACAACGTAATTTACGACCCCTCTTTTTTTTCAATTTCATACCCTAATGGCGATGTTCCTAAAGACAGGGGTGTTTGCACAGATGTTATCATCAGAGCTTACCGAAAACTCGGTATAGATCTTCAAAAAGAAGTACATGAAGACATGAAAAGAAATTTCGCCATTTATCCGAAAATCTGGGGATTAAAGAAAACCGATACAAATATCGACCATCGCAGGGTTCCAAACTTAATGACATTCTTTTCAAGAAAAAGAATCGTTAAACCAATTACACAAAACCCTGAAGATTACAAAACCGGAGATATTGTTACTTGGATTTTACCCGACAACCTGACACACATAGGGATAGTTATACATAAAAAATCAAAAGACGGTAAACGAAACCTTATTGTTCACAACATTGGCAGTGGACAAGTAATAGAAGATTGCCTCTTTTCATGGAAAATAACGGGGCATTATTCTTATTCTCAATAATCAAGACATTTCCGCAAGGTTTGATGAACAAACGGAAGAACGGTTTCCTGCGGTAATCAGGTTTCCGTTTCCGTTCCTCGAAACTCCTTCGCCAGATATTCGCACACGTAACGGCGAACTCCTTCCTCGATACTTAAAAAAGGAGATTGAAACCCCGCCGCGCGCAACTTCGTCAGATCGGCGCACGTATAGTACTGGTACTTGTCGCGGATTGCGTCCGGCATGTCGATAAACTCAACACGGGGCGGCAATCCCGCCGCCGCGAACACGGCATTGGCAAGATCGATCCAGGCGCGCTCCTTCCCCGTGCCGCAATTGAACACCCCGCAGACTTCGGGATGATCATATAAAAACAGCGTGACGGCCACAGCGTCGGACACATGAATGAAATCCCGCTCCTGCTCCCCGTCCTGGTATTCCGGGCGATGCGACCTGAACAGCGTAATTTTCCCCTCGCGCATCAACTGTCCATACGCCTTGTGCACGACCGAGCGCATGTTCTCCTTGTGGTCTTCCCAGGGACCATACACATTGAAATATTTCAACCCCGCGATCTTTTTCAGCGCGCCCGTCTCAAGCGCCCACATGTCGAACATCTGCTTGCTGCGTCCGTACAGGTTCAACGGCTCAAGAGACGGCGTAACCTCATCGGAATCGGAATAGCCAAGCGACCCGTCGCCGTAGGTGGCCGCGCTCGAAGCGTAAACAAAGCGCGCCCCTGTCCGCAGCGCCCACTCGCACAGCTCCCGCGTGTACAGATAATTGTTGTCGTTGATATACGCCTCGTCCGTTTCCGTGGTGGAGCTGCACGCCCCAAGATGAAACACGCACGAGACCTGAGACAAACGCCCTTCTTTAAGACGCGCCCTGAACTCCTCTTTGTCGGAAAATTCCCGGAAGAAAAGCCGCTCAAGGTTGCGGTGTTTGGCTGGGTGGTTTAAGTGATCGACCACAAGAATGTCCGTCTCGCCCCGTTTGTTGAGCGCCCGGACAAGATTGCTCCCTATGAATCCCGCGCCGCCGGTAACAATGAAAGTCTCTGCCATAATTTTAAAAGCATACCTGATCCGGCGGAAAAATGACCAATTCACTTGCGCAACAACCACAAAAAAACAAGCCGCGCGCCCTGCCCAAACTTTCGCGCAAGTACCTCTACGTGAGCAGTCCGACTCCGGGCGGCATTTTTTGCGTTTTATGCTTCTCCGTCAGTGCTTGTAATACTCGTTCTCGTAAAATAATATCCCCCGGGCTTCAAAGAACAGCGAGAGTATGACAAGTACCTCTGTCGTCCGCCACGATTTGCCGAAAAAACCTTTCTGGTACTAAAATCGCCACAAATGCTGTTAGTATTGCTTTATCCCTTTCCTTTCAGCGTTTTTCTTCTTGCTTTGCAGATAAAACCAATGTAAAACAAAATGATGAGCCGTGATTTTTTTAACAAAAAATCCACGATCATCCGTTTCAGAATATTTTCCTGTATTACACTCATTGTCATTTCTCTGTTTTTATTGATTTCCTTTATCGTAACAACGCAAAGATTTGGTCATAAATCCGTATCCGACAAATTAGCTGTCACTTCCGAAAAAATGAGATTGCAACTGGCAAGAGTGGTAAACAGCGAAATAGCTCTCACTTTAAAAATGGCGGACTCGCCCATCATAAAACGATATTTTATGAATCCGTCAAACATCCAATTAAAACAAGACGCTTTTGATGAATTAGAGTCTTATAGAAGAAACTTTGAGTATAAATCCGTATTCTGGGTCAACGATCTTGACAGAATCTTTTATATCAATCATACAAATCCATTTGTTTTTGATCCGTCGCTTCCAGAAAATTATTGGTATTTCATGACTCTACGTGAGACAGATTCGTTCAATTTAAATATTAATTACAATCCTAACCTGAACGAGACAAATCTATGGGTCAACGCTCCTGTCTTTTCAGATAACAAAAAACCTATTGGAATTCTTGGAATACCTATCAAAATTGATAGTTTTCTCCAATCCGTAGCCGTGTCTGATAACACTATTTCATTGTATATGTTCAACAAATTTTCAGAAATTACGGTCAGCAAAGATATAGATTTAGTGTTCAATAAAGTACTCTTGTCCGACCATCTCGGAGATAACGGAACAAAAATTATTTCCATTGCAAAAAACATACACGGTTCAGACATGCAATTCTTTACCCATAACGGTATTATGTATTGTGTAAGTTCAATCTCTGTTTTACATTGGCATTTAGTTAGCAGTGCTTCAGTAAAGTTTTTCGATCTTGTTGACTTGCGATTTGCGCAAATTTTCGTTCTTATTTTTGTGATAAGCACCGCAATTGTTGTTGTCTTCAACATATATGTTACACAAATGAACGCAACTCTGGAACGCCAATACCAGGATCTCGTAGTTGCAAATGAGCAAGCTTCTATAGCATCCAGAGCCAAATCCATCTTCCTTGCCCGCATGAGCCATGAGATACGCACGCCCATGAATGCCGTAATCGGCATGAGCGAACTGGCCCAGCGAAATTACGGCACGCCCAAAGGCCTGGACTATCTTTCGGGCATTAAAAACGCCGGAGCTTCTTTGCTGGTTATCATTAACGACATTCTTGATTTTTCCAAAATTGAGTCCGGCCACCAGAAACTCAACATTCACTCGTATGAAATATCTTCCCTGATCAACGACGCGTTGACCATCACCAGCGTCCGGCTGTCGCAAAAATCGGAAGCGCCGCTTGAGCTTCTTGTGAACATAGACCCCGACATTCCCGCCAGCATGATCGGCGACGCGGCGCGCGTAAAGCAGATCCTGCTCAATCTCCTGAGCAATTCCGTGAAATACACGGAAAAAGGCTTCGTCAAACTTACCCTCTCCGGAGAGCGATTAACAGAGAACACAATCCGGCTAACCATGTCCGTTGAAGACAGCGGCATCGGCATCAAACCGGAGGAACTGCCGAAACTGTTTGATGATTTCTCCCGCTTTGATGAAAAACGCAACAGCGCGATCGAGGGCACGGGGCTGGGGTTGTCTATCGCCCGTAGCCTTTGCCATGCCATGAAAGGCGACATCACGGTAACAAGCGAGTACGGCAAAGGTTCCACCTTTACCGCCACCCTGATCCAGACTGTGGCCGACTGGATGTCGATAGGAGAGGTTTCCGTCTCGCAGCCGACGGCAACCTCCGAAACGCAAGTCGTTTCCTTTACCGCGCCGGATATCGACGTGCTGGTGGCGGACGATTCCCCCATCAATCTGATGGTAGCCGAGGGCTTGCTTGCTCCATACAAAATGCGTATCTTCACCTGCCTGAATGGACGCGAAGCCCTGGAGCTGGTCCAGACCCGTTCTTTCGACCTTGTGTTCATGGACCACATGATGCCCGAAATGGACGGCATGGAGGCGGTTGCGGCCATCCGCGCTCTTGGCGGGCATTTCCTGGAATTGCCCATCGCGGCGCTTACGGCCAACGCCGTTGCCGGAACAAGAGAAATGTTTCTTGCAAACGGTTTCGATGATTTTCTTGCCAAGCCCATAGAAACAGCCGATCTCGACTCCCTGCTGCAAAAATGGATTCCCATCGAAAAACAACAAAGCATAACGGAGGACAGCGGCACACACACTCACTGATTCAAATTCCTGCTTTCTCGCCAACGCCTCTCCATCAGCGGCTCAACATCCGCGCGATTTCTTTCGTTTTGAGAATCCCGATATCGCTGATTTACATAAGCAGACAAGCCTGTTATCAATAGGCCGAAATAGCGGCGGCGCTATACATTAGCCTGAAAAACCGGAGGTTTTATGGATCTGCTGTTCAAACTGAACAAGCTGCCGATCTTGCGCTACATGGATTTTCCGCCCATGCTCAGGAATGTTTGCCTGCTTCTCTTTCAGAAGCATCTGCACTGTGCAAGCAACATTATGAAAGCCAGACCGAAAACGCATTTTGATCATATTGTCCTGATGGATTTTGACGATCAAAGCTCGCCGCGACAGTATGACTACGAAGCGGACGGGAAAAAAGCGGCTATTCCAATCTCCGGGCCCATCGACCTTATTGCCATACCGCATCTGAACCTGGTTTATTACCTGCCTTCCGGTTGGGAGTACATCCCGGCCTTTACCGAACTAAACCGGGTGCTTTCTCCCTGCGGCGTAAGAAACTTTTATATATACACAGAAACTGAAAACGCGGTTTCTGTAACACATAAACCGGGCTTTTTTATCCAAAACCGTAAACGCCTTGAAACGATTTACAATCTTCTGGCCGATGAAGCCAGCCGCGAAACCTACCTGGCCAGAATAAAAGCCATCACCACAGGAATAGCCGGCTACATGCCCATAGCTTCGCACCATGAGTATATGCATCCGCGGGTTTTGCCCGAACCCGGAGATATCATGATAGACGGCGGGGTTTCCGATATGGTCGGCGCCCAGAACACATTTGCCGAAGCGGTGGGGCCAGGCGGTATGGTTTACGGTTTTGAGCCCATTCCATCTATGTACGAATCAGCAAAAGAATCGTTATCGCGGCACAAAAATTACCGGCTGTTCTGTCAAGGATTGGGGGCGAAAAAAGAGAAACTGCATTTCGAGTACGCCCGCGACTCTTCAAGAGCAAGCACAGCCGGAGCCAACACTATTGAATGTGAGATGATCAGTATCGACAGCTTTGTGGAGGAGCAAGGGCTTAAACGCCTGGACTGCGTCAAGCTGGACATAGAAGGCTCCGAACCGGCCGCGCTGGAAGGAGCGGTAAAAACCATTGAAAAATTCAAGCCCAAACTCATTATCTGCCTGTACCACAACCCTGAAGACATGATAAACATTCCCGCCTACATTAAATCGCTGGCGCCGGAATATGAGCTTTACGTATCGCATTCTTCCTTCTCTTTCACAGATACCATTCTTTATGCGAAAGTTCCGGGATAGGATTATCGGGAATTCAAAGACAGACGACGGTGCGAGAAGAACCTCCTGTGAACCTCGAAAGACGGCTTGGCCTGTTTCCCATAACGAACATCGTCATCGCCAATATGATCGGCGCCGGAATTTTCACCACCACCGGGCTTCTTATGGGCGATCTTGGCGACCCCTACCTTTTGCTTGCGCTCTGGGTCGCGGGCGGCATTATCGCCCTTTGCGGAGCTCTTTCCTATGGCGCGCTGGGAGCGGCGATGCCGCGGGCGGGAGGAGAATACGCTTTCCTTTCACAGCTATACCATCCGCTTTTGGGCTTTCTCGCGGGATGGGCATCTTTTGTCGTCGGTTTTTCCGCGCCAATCGCGGCGTCGGCCATCGGGTTTAGCGAATATTTCCTGCGGGCTTTTCCCAGCCTTTCCGCGGACCCGACGATCCTCAAAAAAATCCTCGCTCTTGGCGCGATATGGCTTTTCGCCGGCATCCACACGCGCGGGATCGACTTCGGCGCGCGGGTGCAAAATGTTCTCACTTTGCTGAAAGTGGCGCTGGTAGCCGGACTGATCCTGGCGGGGCTGCTGCTTGGGTCAGGCAGCGCCGCGCATTTTGGACAGGGCAAGCCGTTCTCCCTTTCTTCTTTTGCGGGATGGAAAACCGCGGGGCTCTCCCTGATGTGGATACTGTTCTCTTACAGCGGATGGAACGCTTCCACCTATATCGGCTCGGAAATCCGCAACCCTGAAAAAACCATCCCCCGGTCGCTGCTGCTGGGCACGGGCATCGTAACCACGCTCTATATCCTCATCAATATCGTCTTTATATACGCGATCCCGCCGGAAGAGATGGCTGGCGTAATCGCTGTCGGCGGGCTGGCAATGGGGAAGCTGTTTGGCCACTCGATGGACGCGGTTTTTTCTCTTTTGGTTTCCTTTGCCCTCTTCTCTTCACTCAGCGCGTTTCTTATCCTTGGCCCCCGCGTGTACTACTCAATGGCGAAAGACGGCGTATTCATTAAAGAGCTTGCGTCCGTAAACCCGCTCACCAAGGTTCCAAACCGCTCCATAATCCTGCAAGGCGCCCTCTCTTCAATAATGGTCGTGTCGGGAACCTTCGACCAGATCCTGACCGTAATGGGGTTTGCGCTCGGAATCTTTCCGCTGTTTGCGGTCGCCGGAACATTCCGCTTAACCCGCTTATGCAACACGGGAAAGCGGTTCCCCGGCCATCCGTGGGCTCCGGCGGTTTACCTTGTCGCGGGAATGTGTATCCTGACGCTTTCGTTTTTCCAGCGGCCCGCCGAATCTTCAATGGCAATAGCAAGCGTCCTGGCGGGATTGCCGGTATACCTGTATTTCAAAGGAACGGCAAAACGGCAGCCCTGACGCGAAACTCATCTGCATCAATTCATCCCAGATCCACCATCGGGCATTAATTTCTAATGACAGCCATTAGAGCAACCTGTTGATTCCTTATGGTTTCAAGCCCGTTTCTACAGCATTTTTGAAAGGAAGATCTGGGTTCATCAATCACAGTGGACAAAAATCGCGGAAGGGGTTCTCCAACCCCGGGCATAACATTCAGTTCGTGGGTATGTCCAAAACCACTTTGCGGGCTTCCTTTTCCATAATCCTGGCGATAATCACAATGCCCGCTATATTGAAGGCCAGACGAAGAGCCATAAAGCGGAAACCAAGCGTAGCCGTTTCAAACATGATCAGCGTAATTCTGGTGGTGGACCAGGCGCCGACGAAAATAAACACGTTGAGCATTCGCGCGCCCTTCTTGACAAGAATCCCGGCCATAGGAAAGGCGACATACAACGGCCCCGCCGCCGCGAAACCCAACATGAAAGCCAGAAGGCTCCCACGCAGGCCGGAATTATCGCCCATGTATTTCATCATGGTTTCCCGATCCACCCATACATCCAGAAGGCCAAGCAGTGTGAAAATCGGCGGCAGTAACGAAAGCATTTCCAGAATACTGTCCCAGGTGATGGACAGCGCCTTCCAGCCGGTGTCCGGAGCAATAAACAGCAGCGCCACGCTCACGCCGGAAAAGAGCAGGAATATCTTGTAACGTTTTACGAAGGCAATCACAGCAACGCGCCCAGGATAAAGGATGAAATGACGGCGTAAATGAAGGCGAGAACATTGCGCTCGATAGCAAGGCGCTTGCCGAAGTATGTTGTTTCCAGGGGTAGCGTGACAACGCCGACCATCATCAACGTAGACAAAAACATGGCGATCTGGCCGTATCCGGCGCCGGCTTTCAACAGAGAAGCAGCCAACGGAAACGCGATGAAGCCGGGAATGAGAGTTATTGAGCCGATGACGGCGGCAATGCCCATCCCCAACAAGCCTGATTCTTTACCCAAAAGACGCGAGATAGTGCCTTCATCCACTACGGCCAAGATGAATCCTATAAGCAGCAGAATGGAAAGAAACTGGGGCATGATATTCTCAAATGCCTTCCATGCTTTTTTGAGAGCCTGCCCGGTTTTCTGCCTGCTTTTCACAAGGGATGCGACAAGCAGTACGGCGGTTACGGCATAAAGCGCCATCGTTGTCATCGGTTACTTCTCCCGTTCATGCGCCTGCGTCGCCGGCAAGCATGTTGTCCTCCATTAACAAAACCATCTGTACCCTGTCAAGAGCAGTTAAGCGGACAACAACCTGGTAGTTGATTTCGTGTTTCAATGGTATCCTTTATTTACTATATCCCACTATTTAGAGAGCACTTTAATTTGTACCCACTTGGTATTGAAGCGACGTAAAGGAAAGATTATATGACCAGCAAATTAGTGTTGCATGACTTGCCAGAAAATGAATCTTCAATTTATTTGTCAGATAAATCTGAAAATATTACATATTTTGCAGCGCATCCGACAATCCAAAGCTGCATAAGCTGCTTCGGCTGTTGGATAAAAACGCCTGGCATGTGTGTCGTTAAAGACGAAAGTAACGTATTCAGCAAAATAATACCAGAACATGATGTTTTTATAATTATCAGCAAGTGTATTTACGGCGGCCTATCTCCTGACGTGAAGGTTGTATTGGAACGCAGTATTGGAGTGCTTTCACCGTTTTTTGGTATTGTAAACGGTGAAATGCATCATCTACCGCGATACAAAAAAATGCCTATATTGGCATATCATTTTTATGGTTCAGATATAACGGAATATGAAAAAGAAACAGCACGAAAACTGACGGCCGCCAATGCGCTTAACTTCTATGCGCCAAAACACGAAGTATATTTTCATTCGTCTTTATCAGAAATAAAGGAAATACTGCCGTGAAAATATGTCTAATAAACGGAAGTCCAAAACTTAACAACAGTGCGTCCGGTAAAATTATAGCATTTCTTGAGCAAAGGTTGGGCGCCGGACATAATTATATACACTGTACTACTGCTAATGCTAAACCGCAGGAGCTTGTGGACAGTATATCCGGCTGCAACGCAATTATTATAGCTTTTCCGTTGTATGCTGACGGCATCCCTTCCCGCTTGTTGCGCTTACTTATTTCGATTGAAACATCTCTTGCGGGAGCCGCGACCTGCCCGAAGCTGTACGTCATTATAAACAACGGATATTACGAGGCGCGGCAAAATAAACCAGCGCTTGACATGATGCGAATCTTTTGTAAGAAGGCCGGATTTGAGTGGGGCCAAGGCGTTGGAATCGGCGGAGGAGGTATGATTCATACCGCGGCAACAGATTCATGGCTTACAAGAAACATGTTTAAAGCGTTAGATGTGTTGGCACAAAACATTTTATCAGGCAAATCCGCGGAAGATATTCTGTCTGATCCTAATATTCCACGTTTTATATATATATTAGCCGGCAACATGGGTTGGAAAAATATGGCCAGGAAAAACGGGATAAACCTCAAAAAGCAGCTAATATAATAATAGCAACTATCCGCGAAAACCTATACTGGTCGTATGAAAGACTCGAACAACTTGTTAGGTATCCAAGACAAACTTAAATTAGAATCATTTTGCTTCGCGGCCATCCAAAACACAGCTTGAAAACATTGAATTTTTCAATAACCTGTAAAAAGACAAACCGCCTCTGGAGGGAAACTCCGTGATTTTTAACAAAAAACAGGGCAAATTTCTGCTTGGCGTCATTGATAAGTGGGCGGAGCAGGAAACTATTTCTCAAGAAACCGCCGACCGTTTGCGGGAAAGCGTTTCCATCCGCAAATTCGACTGGAAAAAACTGGCGAAATACTCTTTCTGGATCGCTCTTGTTTGTCTTGTTATTTCAGTAAGCAGCGCGCTTGCCGACAGAATATTGCTCGAGTTATTGGAAAAGCTGTTTCTTGGACTTTCCAACATCGAGTACTGCCTGGTTTTGGCGTTGTTTTCGGCAGGCGTTTTTACCTTCGGGATGCTCCGGCGCCGCAAACACCCGGACCGGATTTTCAGCACCGAAGCCATCTTTTTTATTGGAGTGCTGCTATGCGCGAGCTCCATAGCCTTTCTTGGCAAAGCCATTGACACCGGCAGCGGCCATTTTTCACTCCTGTTCTTGTTGGCCGCGCTTATTTATGGCGCATTGGGATTGACATTCTCATCCAAGCTGGTCTGGGTGTTTTCCATTCTGTCTTTGGGTTCCTGGTTCGGCACGGAAACCAGCTACATGTCAGGTTGGGGCGCCTACTACCTTGGCATGAATTATCCGCTGCGCTTTGTTTTGTTCGGAATAGTATTAACCGGCATAAGCTTCTTGTTCAAACCGGTTAACCGCTTGAAGGACTTTTCTCATTCTACTTACGTGCTTGGCTTGCTTTACCTGTTTATTGCTTTATGGATATTATCAATATTCGGAAACTATTCTAATGAATCATGGTTACGCGTCAAGCAAGTAGAACTTCTCCATTGGGGGCTGTTATTTGCGGCGGCAGCCATTGCAGCCATTATATATGGCTTGAAATACGACGACTACACCTCACGCGCTTTCGGCATTACATTTCTATTTATAAACTTATACACAAAATATTTTGAATTTTTCTGGAATGTCACTCACAAAGCCATTTTCTTTATGATTCTGGCCGCATCGTTTTG
>Ga0082212_10003700_pt1 | contig 21534 bp, 7 predicted proteins | sample TergutNt197P3_FD_71548 | JGI IMG/M metagenome (GOLD analysis project Ga0082212, IMG submission 71548) | Neocapritermes taracua P3 segment gut microbial communities from Petit-Saut dam, French Guiana - Nt197 P3 | ecosystem: Host-associated > Arthropoda: Insects > Digestive system > Gut ... | reverse complement strand
TTTCTTCTGCACTTGCTGGTTGAGTTCGTTGTACCAGTACTCAGTGCCCTTGTTGTGGATCTGCTCGTATGTGAGGTTCCCCAGGCTGTCGTATTGATATCCGTGGGCTTTGTAGCCCTGATCACCTGTTGTGCCTGTGAGCCTGTTCAGGGCGTCGTAGGCGTGCGTCAGGTTGTACCTTTCCATGCCGTGGGAACCGCTGCGGTACTCTGTGAGGACGTTACCGTTGTTATCGTAGGTGTACAGCCTCTCAACCGCCTTGTTCGACGCGTTCGACGGGTCCGTCGTGTATTGCCTGAGCAGCTGATTTGCGTTGTCGTATTCGTATGCTTCGTCCCAGCCGTTGGGGTATGATATTGCTGTGAGCCTTGAGGCTGCGTCATAGCCGTATACGGTGTCCTGGTTTTCTGCGTCATTGACGTTCGTGAGCCTGCCAAGAAGGTCGTAGGCCAGCACTATGCCCGTGCCGTCGGGGTACGCTATGCCCGTCTTGTTCGATACTGAGTCGTAGGAGTAGCCCACTGTCTTGTTGTTGTGGTCGTTCACGCCGGTTATGCGCCCGAGGAGGTCGATCGCGAAGTTCGTTACCCCGTTCCAGTCCGTCATCACTTCGAGTTCGCCATTATCGTTGTAGGCGAATGATACGGACCTGCCGTCCGAGTAGTTGATGGTCTCTATGAGGTTACGAACATCGTAGCCGTACTGGGTGATATAGCCGTCGGCGTCCTCTTTTAGCGTCAGGTTCCCGTTTTCGTCGTAGAAGTATGCCGTTTCATTTTCCGCGGCGTTAATCTCCAGCGTTACGAGCCCGCGCTTGTCGTAGCGGTAGAGCGTTACCTGGGCTTCGTTCACGTTGTGCAGAGTGTCCTTCCGGTACAGTGTCACTTTCTCCAGCCTGTTCATCGCGTCGTATTTGAAATAGCTGCTGTTGTTCAGGGCGTCTACTGTCTCTATTATATTCCCGTTTGCATCATATTCGTATCGGGTCACATTCCCTTTTTTGTCCGTTACCGTCTTTATCCTGCCGAGGGCGTCGTATGTGAATTGGTCGTATTTCCCCAGTGGGTTCGTCACTTTCGTCACGCGGCCGAGGGCGTCGTATCCGTATTGGGTGGTATGCCCCAGTTCGTCTGTTTCCGATTTCAGGTTACCGAGGAGGTCGTAGGTGAATAAGCGGGTTCCGCCTAATGCGTTCGTTATCGTCTCAACTTTGCCGGAAGCAGCGTATGTGTAGCGCGTCACCGCCCCTTTGGCGTCGGTCATCGTCTCAACTCTGTTCATGGAGTCGTATGTGAAGCGCGTTTCATTTCCGAGCGCGTCTTGCACGAGCTTTACGTTCCCGTTAAAATCATAATCATATTCGGTGACGCCGCCCCTGGCGTCTGTCACTCTCTCTACGCGCCCGTCGTCGTCATATTCCGTCTCCGTGTAGTTTCTAAGCGGGTCGTACTGCCTTTTGGGCCTGTTCAGCTCGTCGTAAGTGGTCTCCCATTCGTTTTCCCTGCCGTCTACGGTGAAGCGCCTGTTCCCGTTGGCGTCGTACCTGAAGCTCATGGCGTTGCTTCCGCTGCCGCTTATTTCGTCGAGCCTGTCAAGTTCGTCGTAATGGTAATCTATCACTCCGCCGTCGGGGTTCGTCACCTTTACTATGTTGCCATTTTCGTCGTACTTTGTCAAGGTCTCGCCGAGCATCGGGTCCGTAGTTTTTACGACTCTGTTCAATTTGTCGTATTTGTACCTCGTAATGCCTCCCAGCGCGTCGATCACACAGCTGAGGTTCCCGTTTTTGTCATAGCGGTATTCAGTCTCGCCTCCGAGGGCGTCGATGATGAGGGAAGCCCTCCCGAGTTCGTCGTAGTAGTACTGCGTTATGCCGCCGAGCGCGTCCTCAATCGTCTTTACCTGGCCGTCCATGTAGTATTCGTACTTCGTCTCGCCGCCGTCGCGGGCTGTTGCAGTCTTGAGCCAGCCGTTGTCGTAGTACTGGTTTTCCGTGTATGTGCCGTCGGCGTATTTGACGCGCTTGAGCCTCCCGAGTGTGTCATAACGGTATACGGTGGCGTTCCCTTCGGGGTCTACGGATTTCCTCAGCCTGCCCATTGCGTCGTAATATGACTTTTGCTTTGAGCCGAGTTCCGTTATCGTCTTTACGCAGCGCCCGTTCTTATCGTAGATATATTGCGTAGTATTGCCGAGCGGGTCGATCGCAAGGTACATGCGGTTGTTTTCGTCGTAGCGGTATTCCCATTTGTTCCTGTTTTTGTCGTACTGCTCTTTGAGGTTGCCGTTTTCATCGTATACGTTTTCAGTGTATTTGCCGAAATAGTCCGTGACAGTGGTCACCCTGCCCATGAGGTCGTAGTCATACAGGGTTTGGTATTCCCGGGCGTTCTCGCTCACCCTTGCACGGCCCATTTCGTCGTACTGCGTTGATGTGCCGTTCTCGTACGGGTCGAGTGTTCCTGTCATGCGCCCTTCGGCGTCGTAATCGTACTGCCAGGTGTGGTCCCTGGCGTCTTTCATGCTTGTCATTCGCCCTTGAGGGTCGTACCCGTATTCGGTGATGTTCCCGAGTTCGTCTTCCACTGTTTTCAGGCGCCCGGCTTCATCGTACCCGTAGGTCGTTTTGCGCCCTTCGGCGTCCGTCACTATGTGCGGTTTGTTCTGTTCGTTGTACTGCGTGGATGTGGAGTTTTCCATCGGGTCCGTCGTGCCTTCGCCGTACCCGTTGCCGTTGACTTCGTAATGTGTGACGTTGCCTTCGGCGTCTTCGGAGCTTATGAGTTTACCGGCGTCCGTGTACCCGTATATGGTGTAACTGCCGTCCGGGTTTATCTGTTTTTCAAGCCTACCGAGTTCGTCATATTCGAAATATGTGATGTGGTGCAGGGGATCCTCTCGTTCTAGGAGGTTACCTTTTTGATCGTAGCGGTATTCTGTGACGTATTCTTTGGCGTCCGCGCTCGTGAGCATGTTGTTGTCAAGGTCGTATGTGAAGCGCCAGGTATTCAGCCTCGCGTCTGTGTATGAAAACAGGTTTCCCCGGAGGTCGAATTCGTATTCCTCAACTGTGCCGTCTTTGTTCGTCTTATGCTCAACGAGGTTCAGGGCGTTGTAACGGAATTCTTCTGTTGTCTCATCGGGGTATTCTATGAGCGTTACGTTTCCGAAGGCGTCGTACTCGTAGCGTTTTGTGTTGCCGAGTTTGTCCGTGACGCGCATGAGCCTGCTGTGGTCGTACACGTAGGCCCTGCCGTCATTGCCCTGTTCTATGCCGGTAATGTCGCCGTTGCCGTCGTAATAGTACCTGGTCTCCGCCCCGAGCGGGTCTATGTATGTGTTCATCCTGAGCTCGCGGTCGTACAGGAACTGCGACGTGCCCTGCCCTGCGAGGTACTGGTATTCCACCCTGCCCGCAAAGTCGTATATGTTTTCGAGGTAGGTGTTGCCGTTGAAGTCCGTCACTGTTTCGAGGCGGTGGCTTGTATAGCCGTATATGAGACTGTCGTTGTCCGCGTTCTCGAATTCGGCGAGGTCGCCTTCGTTATTGTAACGGTAGTATACTGTGCGCCCGTTGGCGTCTGATATGGCGGTGATCTTATCTCCCGTATATCCGAGAGTGAGTGAGCCGCTGCGGTTTGATATGCCTGTGAGTTCCCCTGATGTGTAGAACAGCGTCGTCACCGCGCCGTCGGGCGCTGTGATGCTCGTTATCCTGCCTGTGCTGTCGAAGGCATACTTCGCTTTGTCCTGGCCTGTGAGCGTGTGGCCCGAGGGCGTCTTCTCGAGCGTTGCGTCTGCGCCCTGCGGCGTGCGGTATGTGTCGTCGTAGTTGAGGCCGTAGTAGAGGACGTAGCCGCTCGGGAGCGTCACTTCAGTGAAGAGCGGCTGCTCGTTGAGCTCATACTGGTAGTTGTGCCGCCAGCCGTAGCCGAGGGCGCCTGTTTCCCTGTCGAGCGAGTTGTATGTGCGGCTGAACGCGAGCGGTTCGGCTCCGTATATGGCGAAGTCCGTGTACTGCCAGATCAGGTTCCCGTTTATCATGTTCACTGGGTCGAGGATATATGGGTCGGCGCACGGGGCGTCTCCGTTTGTCTCGTTCTTGTCTGCTATCTGGTCGTTTCCAACTTTGTCCTCTTCAAGGTAGCTCACCCTGAAGTCCAGGAAACTCGGCCACTGTCCTGCCCATTGGTCCCGTGGCTGTATGCTCAGCGTCAGGTCGTATTGCCCTTCGGGGCGTGTGCAAAGATAACCGTCGTCGTCTATGTATTGCAGCCCGGGGTAGAAGTCTACGGGGGCAAGGTTCCCGTTTATGTCTTTGGCTTCAGCCCTTACTATGCCGTCCCAAAAAAAGAGGTTTTCGTTATGTTCGTACGGCGAGGGTGTGAGCCTGTCTTCAAGATTGCCATTGCAGCCTTCCGCTTCGTATTCTGCCGCAAGCGTGTATATGCTGCCGCTCAGGGGGTCGATCAGGAGTATGTCCACCAACTGGCTGTACTGCAGTGTGAACTTTAGTACAGAGTCTTTTTCTTCAGGTATGAATATGCGGTGGTCTTCTGCTTCGCCTGTTACGAGGTATGATTCCGCGATGGCTCGTTCTTCGGTGCTTTCCATTGTTACTTCGTACAGGCGCATGTACTTCCATTTGTCGTCTATGACTTCGATCTCGTCGCTCCAGAACTCAGGGGTCGCCGACGGGTGGATGCCTATGGCGTAGTCTGACGATCCGCGCTGCGGCGGCACGTCGCTGTATATGTCGAGCTTGTACGCGGAGCCGGCTGTCATGGCGAGGTTTCTTGTGTTCGCGCCGATGTATATGCCGTCTTCGTAGATGTCGTACGATACGCCTGTCGTCAGACCCTGTACAAGAAGCGAGGCTGTGAACGTGGCTCCGGGGGTGAGCGTGACGATGCTGTGTCCTGTGCTGTCGAGTTCGCCTGCGATGTGGTTGAAGTTTCGCGGGTCGATGATCTCAGGGGCGCCGAGCAGTACGAGCGATACTGTCGTTATCATATTGTCGTATTCTGCTTGCACTGTAATTGTGCCGGGCAGCGCGGTGGAGGCTACAGTCACAGTCCCTGTGGAGCTGTTGATGTACGCGCCGGGGTACGCGGCAGTGAATGTGTACTGTATAGCTGCGTTCTGCACTGCCTGCCCGTATTCGTCGTATGCCGTGGCTGTGATGTTGATGGCTGCCGACATGCCGGGCTGCGGTATCTGTATGTCGTAGATCGGTTTCCCGAATATGAGGGCGGGGCCTTCGGGCGGTTCTTCTCCGCCGGGGTCGCCCGGGTCACCGCCCGGGTCACCACCGGGGTCGCCGCCCGGATCTCCGCCCGGGTCGCCCGGATCTCCGCCGGGGCCTGCTATGTGCACGGGTGTGAGGCTGGTGTTCGTAGTCCCGTCGCCGAGTTGGCCGTATGAGTTGTCGCCCCATGCCCAGATGTTACCTGTGCTGTCGAGCGCAAGGCTGTGATACGTTCCTGCAGATACTGCTGCGATGTTACTTAGAGTATCTACCTGGACTGGCCCGGCGCTGTCGGCCATGGAGCCGTCACCGAGCTGGCCATACGCGTTCGAACCCCATGCCCGGACTTCGCCGTTATCCAGCGCGGCTATGCAATGCTCAAATCCGGAAGATATATCTGTTACTCCGGAAAGGCTGTTGATCGGGGCGGGGATCTGTGTCAGCGGCGTGTTGTTCAGTACGTATCCGCTATTGTCCCAAACCCAAACAACTCCGCTGCTGTCGAGCGCAAGAGACTGCCTGCTTCCTGCGGATACGGTGATGATATCGCTGAGGCTGTCCACGTGGCCTGAATACAGTGCATATACATAAAGCCCAAATAACGAGCTTATCTGGACGCCCCACTCATACACTTCTCCCTGGTTGTTGATCGCAAGGTTGTGTAACAGATCGGCTGATGCTGATGATACGTTTACGAGACAGCCGTCAATCGCGACGTCCGCCCTCTCAGGTTCAAAGAATGAGTTGGTTCCATCACCAGGGCCCCACGGCGTGGCTACAGCTTCGCCCCATGCCCAGATATACCCGCTGTCGTCTGTCGCCAAGCTGCAGTAGTACCCCGCGGATACTGAATTGATTCCGGTCAACCCGATCACTTGCACCGGCGCTGCGCGTTCTTCAGTTGTACCATCGCCGAGTTGCCCGAACCAGTTCAAGCCCCAGGCCCAAACGGTACCGTCATTTGCGAGCGCCAGGCTGTGGCCTCCGCCTGCTGATATATCGACTATTTCTGTCAGCCCTATTACCTGGATCGGGGTTTCGCTTTGAAATATACCGTCTGCACCAAGCTGCCCTGTCCAATTATCTCCCCAGGCCCAGACGCTCCCGTCACTCGCGAGCGCCAGGCTGTGGGCAGCTCCTGCGCTTATCTTCGTGAACTGCAGGCTTGAAAACAGCTGCCAGCTTTCTTCCGCTGTCGGCTGGTAGCCGTGCACGTCGAAGTCCTCCGCGGGGTCAATCAGCAGCGCTGCTCCCGGCTGCCCTGCCAGAGCGTTATATATGTTCAGGCGGTTCCCGTCCTTAACTTTGTTTTGCAGGTTTGACAGCTTATCCGCCGAGTATATGAGCCTTGCTCTCAGCCACACGGCATCCATATCCTCGAATGACAGTACTGCGGCGGCTGCGCCTGTCACATATGCTGCCGACATCGATGTACCGGTCTGCGTTCCGTACTTGTTCCCGGGCAGCGCGCTGTATACGTCACGCCCGCGCGCCGCTATGTCTATGCTGTTCGGGCCGTAATTGCTGTAGTATGAGAATCCGTCGTCCGCGTTCACAGAGGCGACGCTTATGATGTTATACAGATCGTACCCTGCCGGGTATGACGGTGTTTCATCAAAGTCGCGCCTGTTGTTTCCTGCTGCGCATACGAACAGCGCTTCACTTTCGGATATTGCGTCATAGAGTACTTGATTGAATGCAGTGCTGCCGAATGAGCAATTTATGATCTGCGCTCCGCAGGCGTCGGCGTATGCTATTGCGGCAATAATGTCTGCCGTGTAAGCCCCGCCGTTTTCGAACACTTTGATCGGTAGTATCTTTATATCAGCGCCCGTCTCTTTCGCTGTGGTCACTATCGTTCCCGAGACGTGCGTTCCATGCGCATATGAAAGCGAGCTTGTACCTGTGTCGGGCGCGTCTTCATGGAGGTATCCGGTAAATATCTCATGGTCGGTATCGACGCCGGTGTCGATCACCGCTATCACGACCTGTTGCGTAAAGGCAGCGGGGCTCTCGTTTTCTTCCGGCTCATCATTACCGGGAGCCTGCTCAGGCTCGGGTGAGCTTTCTTCCTCGCCGCCCGTTATCCCGGCTTCTTCTTCGCCCGGCGGCTCTTCTTCCGGTTCTTCGGGCTCAGCGTCTTCGTCGACTGAGAGGCTTATGCTGTCGAGACTCAGCCTGAAGTCGGGTTGGATGTATTCGATATACTTGTCAGCGCCCGACGCTTTGATCTCTGCAGCGAACTCCGACGGGAGCATCGGTTCGGAGAGTATGAGGAGCTTTGTGTTCTGCGCTGCTTTACTGCGCGCAGGTATTGACGGCTGCATAGTTTCCGTGGGCGCTTCTTCTTCGACGCTGCTCCTGCTGTCCACTGTGCCGGCTACGCTAAGCTTGCCGGTATAAAGCGCTATGGACGGGAGTATGTCGATAGAATCTTCAAGCAGCGCAGCGACTTTGCCCGTGAAGTTTGATTCCTTCCCGTCCTTATACTTGACTATGTATCTGTCAGTCTTTCCTGAATCGCGCTCATTATCGTGTTTATACGGATCAACGCCCTCCTGTGGGACCGGCAAGGCTTCTTCAGGCCGGGTACGCTCAGGGGAGCGCTGTTGGGCTTTTGTAAGATACTCGTCTTTCATTTCCGCGAACGGATCGCCGGGCGGTGATGGTTGAGGGTATGCCCCGGCTGAGGCTACTCCGGAAAGGATCGCCAGAGCCAGTAGCATACCGGTGATTCTGCTCAGCTTTTTTCTTAACATGACAGGATTCCTTTCTGCTAACGGATTTTCGTATCGCGGGGCACAGTGGAGCGCACCCGGACGCCGTCATGCTACGCCCTGTTCATATACATGTAAATAGCCATTTGATTTTGATAATGTAGAGCAAACTCGTAGATATTCAACGCTTGTCGATTCCGGCATATAGCGCGTTTGCTTGAAGCGTCAGGAAATACCTTGCCGGCAAATCTATCCTTATAACAGTTGTTTTCTCCATTTTACAATTTTGCATACTATGAAAATTGGGAATACGAGGGAGTACGAATGAAAATATCCCGGGATTATGCAAATTATCAGTTCATTTGCCTGTTGATTTGTGTTAGAATATACTGAAAGCTCCGTAGCGTGACGGCGCAAACGGTCATTATTTTCCATAATCATAAGGAGGCGTTTGCAGAATGGTAAAAAGAGTGGTCCTTGTTTTAAACGGCGTTGAGCGGCCCGTGATTTGTGATCCGGAGAAGGATTCTCTGGCAACGGTGATAAGGAGAATGGGCCTGACGGGCACAAAAGTAGGCTGCGGTACCGGCGTGTGCGGCGCGTGTTCGATCATTCTCAACGGCGAAGTCATCCGTTCCTGTACAAGGAAAATGAAGAATGTGCAGGAATACAGCGACATCATTACAATCGAAGGCGTCGGCACGCCGCAAAACCTGCACCCGCTGCAGCAGGCCTGGATAACATACGGCGGCGTACAGTGCGGGTTCTGCACTCCCGGGTTCATCGTATCAGCCTATGGTTTGCTGAAGGGCAACAATAACCCCTCGCGCGAAGATGTGCGCGACTGGTTCCAAAAGCACCGTAACATCTGCCGCTGCACAGGCTATAAGCCGCTTGTCGACGCTGTAATGGCAGCGGCGAAAGTTATGCGCGGCGAAGCGACTATGGACGACATCACCTTCAAGCCGCCTGAAAGCGGCGAATACTACGGCTCGGAGCTCCCGCGCCCCGCGGCGCTCGCCAAGGTCTGCGGCCTCGCTGACTACGGCGATGATATCAAGCTTCAGATGCCGGACGGCACTGCGCATCTCGCGGTAGTACTCGCGGAAGTTAACCACGCGAAGATAGTCAGCATTGACACTTCTGAAGCCGAGAAAATGCCGGGCGTCATGAAAGTTATGACGGCAAAGGACGTTAAGGGCACGAACAGCCTGCCTGTTCCGCAAATAATCAGGCGAATGAAAGGTGAAGGCATACTCCGCTTCCCTGTGATCTGCGATACGACTGTCAACCGCCGCGGTGACGTCGTCGCGCTGGTGGCGGCGGATACCGAGGAGCACGCGCGCGCCGCTGCTAAGGCGGTAAAGAAGAATTTCGAGTTGCTGCCCGCGTACATGACATTCCCGGAAGCAGTTGTGCCTAACGCGATCCAACTGCAGGAAGAGCTTCCCAACTTCTACATGGAACTTCCGCTATATAAGGGCGAAGATACGGAGGACCTGTTTGACGAAGCCCCGATCGTCGTCGAGGGGAGTTTCCATTCGCAGCATGAGCCGCACCTGCCTATCGAGCCGGACGTGCTGCAAGGGTACTACGAAGCGGATGGAACGCTGACGATCCAGTGCAAGGCTCAGGCTCTGCATGACTCCCGCGGCGAGGTTTCCGCAGCGACAGGCGTTCCGGAGGACAAACTTCGCCTGATTCTGAACCCCGTGGGAGGCGCCTTCGGTTATTCGATCGCTTCCAACACATACTCGCTCATGGCTACGGCTGTTCAAAACCTGGGCATACCCTGCACTATGACGCTGAGTTACGAGGAGTTCAGCCACACATCCGGCAAGCGCGGGGCGACTTACTCAAACGGGCGTCTTGCATGTGACAAGGATGGTAAGATCTCCGCCATCGAGTACGACGTCGCGCTCGACCACGGCGCGTATACTGTCGTGGCAAGCATACTGTTATCGAATCTCATTTCCGTGCCTTTTTACGGCTACAATGTTCCCAATATAAAGGCACTTGCCCGCGCCGGTATGTCGAACAACGGTTTCCAGACAGCATACCGCGGCTTCGGTTCTCCGCAGATTTCCACAATGTCGGAAGCGCTCATCAACATGGCGGCTGAGAAGGCTGGGATAGACCCGTGGGAGTTCCGTTACAGGAACCTTGCAAAGCCCGGCGAGACTACGATCAACAGAAGGCCGTATAAGGATTACGCTGTATACCCGAAACTGATGGAAATGATCAAGCCCCACTACGATACGTTCACAGCGGCTGCAGCGGACGCGAAGAAAGCGGGACGCAATGTCGGCGTCGGTCTGAGCCTGGGCGGTTTCCTGTGCACGACCGGCAAGTTCGACGCGGCTGAGGTAGCGCTGGAACTGAACGCGGACGGTACTGTCACTCATTTCAACACCTGGCAGGACGTAGGCCAGGGCGGCGATATCGGCACGCTCACTCACACGCTCAAGGCGCTCGCGCCTCTCGGGATAAAACCGGAGCAGGTCAAACTGATAAGAGACGACACCGGCGTCGCCCCGAAAACAGGGCTTTCTGCTGCGAGCCGCTCGCACTACATGGCGGGCAACGCGACAATAGACGCGGCGAACAAGCTCATGGACGCCATGCGCAAGCCTGACGGAAGCTTCAGGACTCACGCGGAGATGGTCAGCGAAGGCATAGCGACAAAATATCTGGGGCATTATGACCAGATGGGCCGCGAAGACGTGGATCCCGGCCTCGACCCGAACACAGGCGAAGGCGAGCATATCGCGGAGTTCATGTATGTCGTGAATCTGGCAATGGTGGAAGTTGACGCTGCGACCGGTAAGGCGACCGTGCTCAAGTATAAGGCGGCGGCGGACGTCGGCGTCATAGGCAACAAGCTGGCTGTCGACGGGCAGGCGTACGGCGGGCTCTCGCACAGTATCGGCTTCGCGCTCAGTGAGATCTACAACGCCGAAGATAAGCATGGCAACATTGCCGGCTGCGGCATACCGACGATCGACATGATCCCCGATGATTTTGAGATACTATACAACGAGACGCCGCGTAAGTTTGGCCCGCATGGCTCCTGCGGCTGCTCGGAGGATTTCCAAAGCTGCGGACATGTAGCTGTAATTAACGCTATCAGCAACGCCTGCGGCGTTAGGGTTTACGACCTTCCCGCCACTCCGGAGAAAGTTAAGGCGGGGCTTGAGAGGCTGCAGCGCGGCGAGGATCTTACGCCTCCTAAGTATTATCTCGGTACAGATTTTGAGGATGAGCTTGAGCTTATAAAGAGCAATCCTCTGTAAGGAGCAATATTTTCTTCTTCAGGGGCGATCGGACAGGTCGCCCCTGTTCAGTCTGCTTTATCATTGAGTGTTTCTCAAAAACATGTTATATTAACAGAAAACTATCCGTTTTGAGACGGTCGGAGGGTAATACGTGGACGAAAAACGCTATGGGATCGACCTGACAGAAGGCCGGGTCAGTTCTGTGCTGCTCAGGTTTGTGTGGCCCTTTATAGCCGCGAATCTCGTTAACGCGCTAAATGGCGTTATCAGCATGCTCGTTGTGGGGCAGTTCACCGGCAATGAAGTCATTTCCGGCGTAGCGACGGGAACGCAGATCACGTTCCCGGTGTTTTCATTCATTATGGGGCTCGGGACAGGCGGAACGGTGCTTATCGGAAGATGCATCGGCGAAAAAGACGAAAAAGCGGGAGCGAGGGCGGTTGGAAGTTTCGCCGTCGTTTCCGCCGTACTCGTCGTATTCCTGACCTTACTAGTGCTTTTTGCCAGGGAGCCGATGCTCAGGGTGCTTAAAACGCCGCAGGAAGCCCTGCTCAGCGCAAGAAGATATGTGCTCTTCTGCACTTTCGGCGTCCCGTTCAACACAGCATACGGTATGATTTGCGCTGTCGCGCGCGGTATGGGGAACTCAAAAGCTCCAAGCGTCGCGGCGGGCATTAGCTGTACCGTGAACATAGGGCTTTCTCTGTTGCTGGTCGGAGTGTTCGGCCTCGCGGAGGTCGGGGTAGGAATTGCTACTTCCGCCGCACAGTTCGCCGGTTTTGTGTACATCGGAATATGGATTTACCGCAAGCGGCTTCCGTTCCCGTTCACAATGAAGGACGTCAGGGCGGATCTGAAGTCAGTAAAATTCCTGTTGATAGTAGGTTTTCCATTAGTGCTGCAGGAGCTGCTGATTTCTGTTTCGTTCATGGTGAACACGAACCGTGTCAACTCTCTCGGAGTCGAAGCGTCTGCCGCGGTCGGAGTCGTTTCAAGGATATTCAACCTTGCAGCGGTAATACCTACTTCATTCGGGTCGGCGATATCAGCGATCACGGCGCAGAACATAGGCGCCGGAAAGAGGGAACGCGCAGTTTATGCGCTGCGGTGGGGCGTTTTGTTCTCTGTCGTTGCCAACGCGATTCTGTTCCTTTCGTGCCAGACTATGCCGGAATCGATAACTTCGCTGTTTGCCAGGGATTCGAATATCATCATCGGGGCTGCGCATTACTTGCGGTCATTCTCTTTTGAAACACTTGAAGTCGCAGCCACATTCTGCATGAACGCCTATATAAGCGGGTGCGGAAAATCAAGCGTATCAATGTGGTACATCCTGGCTTCCGCTTTCCTTGTAAGGGTTCCGTTGAGCATTTACATCACGGGTATACAGGGGCTGGAGCTGAACACCAGGCTGTTCTACCTCGGATTCGCGTCGCCGGCTGCGACAGGCCTCTCCATGATGGCGGGTCTGGTGTTCATAACGCTGTACAACCGGAAGAATGTTTGGCCGCAGGCAAGATTAAAGTATACAGATACCTGACTTTATACTTCATAAGCCGGCTCGGCCTCTGCTACTGCCCAGAAATCTTCTGACAAGTGGACGGAGAAAGACAAGGGGACGGTTCTCTCTTGTGCTAAATTAGCACAAGAGAACCGTCCCCTTGCTTTGCTTGCTTTGCCTTGTCTTACGGCGCTGTGTACGGTTTTGTCGTGTCTATTTTGATGTCCTTTGTGGCGGAGTCGTATACGAGGTCGACGTTCAGCAGTTTGCACATGTCACGCAGCCCGTAATAGTTGCTGCCTTCGATTTTTATCGAGTTGACGTCCGCGCTTTGACCGTCTTTGAACACCGGGTCTCCGGCGCCGCTGGCTGTCTTGGCAAGCGTCGCGGCCTGGCCTTCCGTGCCGTTCGGCGTGTACGCCTTGCCGCTTTCCATCGTGACTCCCGTTGCGCTGCTGTAGCCGACTTCAAATTGCTTAGCCGTCCCATTGAGGACCATCGCCATGTCGCGCAGCTTCAAATAGTTCGAGCCGTTATCGTGAAGATATGCCTCCACTGTTACCTGCTTCCCGTCCACAAAAACTTTCGACGGGCTCGGGCTGACGTTCGGAGGCGTGATCGTTCCTGCCGACACAACTACTGTGTCGCCTTTTTTATAGAGATTATAGTCGATCGATTTCAGCAGATTGCCGCCAGATGAGACCCGGACTGTTAGCTTATGCGCCCCGTTCGCTTCGCCTGAGAGGTTCAGCGCGGAGCGGTACGGGATCACGCTGCTCTGTCCGACCCATTTCCCGTCCAGCTGGTACTGGACAGAAATGTCGTCCATCGTGATATACGGCGCGTATGTCAGAAGAGTCACAGAGCTCGCGGGGAACGACGCCGTGCCAAGTTTCTTATACGTTATCGAGGGTTCTGCCGCGCCTTTCCCGAGGAAGTACCCGGACGATGTGAGCTGCCCGTAAAGATCGTGTACGGTTTTATTTGATGAGAAGCTGAAGTCCGACCTTGTGTCCACCTTGTTGAACCAGATCACCGCTTTGACCTGCGGGAACAGCATCGGGATGTACGCATACGTCTGCCTGATCCTCGGGAGCGCCCAGTTCGTCACGTCTTCATTATTGCTGATATTCCGGATCGTCACAGCTCCCTCGGCGATCATTATCGGGTGCTTCGATCCGTACATTTCGACGAGGCTCGCAATATACCTTACAGGGTTGCCGAACTGCCCTGTGCCATAGAGCGCCGCTGTGTCGCTTGTGGTGTTCGGATTTCCCTGAAAATACCTGACAGTGTACAGGGATATACCCACCCAATCTACATACTCCGCTCCGGGATAGAACATTTCATATGTCATCCCCTGGGCGGAGATATAGTTTACGGACCAGACCATCGCGACGTTTGGAGCTTCTTTGTGCACGATATCAGCTATAAAGCGGAACGCTGCCTTGAACTGCGCAGGATCGGCGGCTTTGTTCCACACATTCATCTCGGCGCCGACGCGAAGAAGTATCGGCAGTCCGAGTTCCTTAAGATACTTTGCGGCTTCCGTGACTTTGTCTTTGTCGTTTGGCACTGACCCCAGCGTCTCGCCTTCATTGCTGAAGTTCCACGCGACTTCGATCACCGAGTAATCCTTGCGGTCGTAGTTTAGTTTCTCGTTCTCCGCAAGATCGTTCTCCACTCGTTTTGCCATGTTCTCCGTCTCGTACGAGACATAGATGATCGTGCTGCTCGGTTTCTTTGCGAGGTCCATAACGGCGTACTGCCCGGCAGTTTCGCCGTAGTAAATGCCCGTTTTCGGTTCGTTGATCGCGCCGGTGAACGATGTGTCGCCGACGCCGTACTTAGCGTCGATCTCAGCGTACACGCTTACGGACACGTCGTAAGCGTCAAGCTTCGCCTGTATCTTCTGACGCGCGAACTCCATGTCGGCGGGGTCGCCGTTCAGCTTAGGCTCGCTTTTCATCAGCGCAATGTACGGGTCGACAAAAGCCATCGCGATTTTGTATAAGCGAATCGAATTGGTAAGGTCATCCCGCGCTTCATACAGCGGGGCGATTTTGTCGCAAACAGACCACACCTGGTTTATCTCCCAGCCGTGGTCAAGAACGTTTTTCGACCATTCGTCCGCGCACTGCTGCGCGGTTTTGCTTCCAAACCAGAAACTGAGGATCTTCTCGCCGGCAGCAATAATGGCAGCGTTGTCTTTCGCTGCTAAAGCATCATCATATGCTCCCTGCACCGCCCAGTATCCCGCCGGGACGCCTGCAGTGTCGCCGAACTTCGTGGCGCCCGCGGGCGCGACCGCAAGCGCGCATGCCATGGCAACGACGAGTATAACCGCAGCTGCTGTTCTAAATCTTCTCATTGTGCTTGACCTCCCATAATGTCTGTTGAAATTTCAGCATATTAACCATATCTCACCATGTTATGTTGAATTTTCACAGTTTTGACTTATGGGAGTATACCACTTTAGTTGTCGCAACGCAACTGCTGAAGTGCGCTGCGTGTCAACTGTTTTTCTCGTTGATTTCATCTTTCAGTTTTGAAATAAAATCTTCGAGCGTCATCGCGCCGATGTCTCCGTCGGCGCGGTTGCGCACAGTCACAAGGCCGCTCTCCGCTTCCTTATCGCCAAGCACAAGCATATATGGCATTTTGTGCAACTGAGCTTCGCGGATCTTGTAGCCTATCTTCTCGCTGCGGAAATCAGTCTCTACCCGCAGTCCCGCTTCGCTGAGTTTATCCGCCACAGCCTGCGCGTAGTCGCGGGTGCGGTCCGTTATGGGCATGACCACAGCTTGGACCGGGGCAAGCCAGAGCGGGAAAGCGCCCGCGAAATGCTCCGTGAGTATGGCGATAAACCTTTCAAGTGAGCCGAACACAGTCCTGTGTATCATAACGGGGCGGTGCTTTTCACCGTCCGCTCCGGTATACTCGAGTTCGAACCGCTCCGGCATCTGGAAATCAAGCTGCAGCGTTGCGCACTGCCATGAACGTCCGAGGCAGTCGAGTAAATGGAAGTCAATCTTCGGGCCGTAGAACGCGCCGTCTCCGGGGTTTATCCGGTAATTGATCTTCTTTTCGATCAAAGCGTCCTCAAGTATCTTCTCGGCCATATCCCAGGTTTCTATCTCTCCCATGAAGCTTTCCGGGCGTGTAGATAGTTCGACGCGGTACTCGAAACCGAACACTTTATATATCTTATCGACAAGCTCGATTATTCCGATGATCTCCGACGGGACCTGCTCAGGGGTCATGTACAAGTGCGCGTCATCCTGCGTGAAGCAGCGCACGCGCATAAGGCCGTGGAGTGCTCCGGAGAGTTCATGCCTGTGTACGACGCCCATCTCGGCCATACGCGAGGGCAGGTCGCGGTAGCTCCACATGCGGCGCTTATATGTCAGCATGCCGCCCGGGCAGTTCATCGGCTTGATCGAGTAATCCGCTTCGTCTATCTTGGTGAAATACATGTTGTCTTTGTAGTGGTCCCAGTGCCCTGAGCGATGCCAGAGTTCTTCGCTGAGTATGAGCGGCGTGCTGATCTCGTCGTAGCCGGCAAGTTTATGTTCTTTACGCCAGAATGCCAGCAGTTCGTTACGCAGGACCATCCCCTTCGGAAAGAAGAACGGGAAGCCGGGGCCTTCATCGTACAGGGCGAACAGGTCCAGCTCACGCCCCAGTTTGCGGTGGTCGCGCAGCTTCGCCTCTTCGAGCTTTTGCAGATGCGCGTCCAGTTCGTCCTTACTCATGAAGCATGTGCCGTATATACGCTGGAGCATCTTGTTGTTTGCGTCACCCCGCCAGTAAGCGCCCGTGCAGCTTGTCAGCTTCAGGGCGTTCGCCTTTATCCTGCCGGTGGAATCGACGTGCGGACCCGCGCACAGGTCGGTGAACTCACCCTGTTTGTAAAAGCTGATGACAGCGTCTTCAGGCAGGTCGCGGATGAGCTCCAGCTTATACGGCTCGTTCTGCTCAGCCATCAGTTCGAGCGCTGCCGCGCGCGGCAGTTCAAAACGCTCCAGCGGCAGCTTCTCCTTGCATATTTTGCGCATTTCCGCTTCGATTGCCTCAAGCGCTTCCGGCGTGAACGGTTCCTGCGAGTCGATGTCGTAGTAGAAGCCGTCGGCTATCGACGGCCCGATCGCCAGCTTCACGTCAGGATAAAGCCGCTTGACCGCCTGCGCAAGTATATGCGAAGTGGTGTGCCGGTAAGAATCCTTGTATTCTTCATTTTCAAATGTGTATTGGTTGTCTGCCATATTACCCTCATTTCCCGTAAACGTTCAGCGTTGCCCGGCGCTTTTTGACGTTGCCCGGTGCTTTTCAGCGTTGCCCGGCTGGGAGCTCCCGAACCCCGGTGACCCGGAGCAAACCGCGATCATCCCTGCGCTGACGTTGTCTGCGTAGATTTACCGGCCATTCTACCACAGCCGCAGGCTGCCATGCAACTTTTCGTGATGATTAGTGTGATGACTATTTCTCTTTACCGGCATTCAACAAGACTGCCACTATTATTATGACGCCCTGAATGATTTGCTGCGGGTAAGGAGGGACTCCCGTAAGCGTCATGATATTGCTTATGAGCGCAATGATGAAAACGCCGACGACGGTTTTACCGATTGTGCCTTTACCGCCCGTGAGCGACGCGCCGCCGATCACGACCGCCGCGATCGCGTTCAGCTCGAACCCGCTGCCGACGCTCGGCGTGGCTATGCCTGCGCGCGCGGTGATAAGCACGCCTGCTACTCCCGCGAGAAATCCGCTGATCGTAAAAGCAGAGAAGATGTATTTTTTGACACTGATACCGGCCAGGCGCGCAGCGTCTGTGTTGCTGCCCGTCGCGACCAGTATCCGCCCGTATTTCGTGTACTTCATTAAGAGCCAGAAGAAAATAATGAACGCGATCACGATCCAGGCGGTGTATGGAACCCCCAGCAAAGGGTCGCCGTTCTGGCCGAAGTAAAAGAACGCGTGGCCGCCGGGATGAAGTTCCGGGTCCACAGGCAGGCGGATCGGAGAGCCGAACGTAATGACATAGGCGATCCCCCGCACGATCGTCGTCATTGCAAGAGTCACAATGAACGGCGGCATATTAAGCCACGCTACGATCGCGCCGTTCACACAGCCGACCGCCGTACCGGCCGCTATGCCTACTATGATTGCCAGCAGGACGCCTGAAGGTGTGAAGAAGTTCAGCGTAGTGATAAAGTACGCGACGCATACGTTGCTGATAGCCAGTATTGCGCCCGTCGACAAATCGATTCCGGCTGTGATTATAACGAGCATAGCTCCGATAGCGAGCAGCATAGCCGGTGATTGCTGGCGGAATATGTTCATGATGTTTTGCTTGGAAAAAAACACCGGCGAAAGAATACTGGACACGATAATCAACCCTACGATTATCAGGTAAGCGCTGTTTTCTTTAAGAAACCTTTTTATGTCAAACGACAGTTTCGGATGCTTTTGCCGCAAAATATTCCCATTCCTTTCCGGTGAAAAACGTGTCTTTATTTGGTACCTGAACAGTTATCGTCATTCAGTCAGCGTTTGATGGATCGACTTCCATGGAATACTTGATCAGATTGAGTTCAGTCAGTTCGTCTCTGCCGAGTTCCCCTGTGATCCTGCCGTTACGCATGACGGCTACCCGGTCGCACATGCCGATGATCTCCGGCATTTCCGATGATACCATCACAATACCGTAACCTTCTTCTACAAGTTCGTTGATTATTTTGTAAATCTCTATCTTAGCGCCTACGTCAACCCCGCGGGTCGGTTCGTCAAAGAACAGGATCCTGCTCTCATTGCCAAGCATTTTTGAAATCGAGACCTTCTGCTGGTTTCCGCCCGACAAGCTTGAGCATGGATTCGCCAGCGCTCCGATTTTGATGCGAAGTTTATCCACAAGCCCTTCTCCGAAAACGCGTTCTTTACTAAACTGGATCACACCGACTCTTGTGGACACTTTATCCATGCAACTGACTGTCATATTGTGCAATATCGGTAAGTCCAGGAAAACGCCCTGAGCTTTCCTATCCTCCGGCAGCAGCGAAACGCCTGCCTTTTGCGCATCGATCGCCGAACGAACTTTCGTCTCTTTACCGTCTACGAAGATTTTCCCGCTGTCACGCTTCAGTTCTCCGAGTATAGCCATAAGCGTTTCCGTCCTGCCCGCGCCCACAAGGCCGGAAAGGCCGAAGACCTCCCCTGCCCTGACACTGAAGCTCACATCGTTGACTGCGTTTCCGCTAATGATGTTCCGCGCTTCAAAAACCACATCCCCGATCCTGTGTTCACGTTCGGGGAAATAGCTCTCAAGATCGCGGCCTATCATCATGTTTACGACGTCCTTTTCAGAAACGTCGCCTGTTATTACGGTGTCCACGTTACGCCCGTCTCTGAGCACCGATATCCTGTCGCTGATAGAAAAGACCTCGTTCATCCTGTGGGAGATGTATATAACGGAAACGCCTTCATCCCTCAGCTTTCTCAGCAGCACAAACAGCTGCTCCGTCTCATATGTGGACAGCATCGCGGTAGGCTCGTCAAGCACAAGAATCTTACAGCTGCGGGACAGAGCCTTGCATATCTCTACGATCTGGCAATGAGCAACAGATATGTCCCTGACTTTAGCCGCAGGGGAAATAGATCCGAAACCAAGGCGATCAAGGATCTCCCGGGTGTTCTCAAAGAGCTTCTTCCAGCTTATTAACTTTCTTTTTGACTCGTTGATATTGTCGATAAAAACATTTTCAGCCACCGTTACTTCCGGCATCAGGGCAAATTCCTGATATATAACGGAAACGCCGCGGCTGATACCGTCCTTCGGGTTCCTGATATGCGCTTCCTCGCCGTCAATAAAGATGCGCCCTGAGTCCGGAACATGCGCTCCGGCGAGTATTTTCATAAGCGTGGATTTACCCGCGCCGTTCTCTCCGATAAGCGCGTGGATCTCGCCGCGTTTCACACGAAGCGCAACGTCGCCGAGCGCGGTTACGCCGCCGAAGTTCTTTGTAATGTTTTCCATTATAAGCCGGTATTGCTCTTCCATTAGTTCAAATCCCCGGTGAATCAGTTAATCCCGCCGCTGTTAAACGGCGGGATTAATGGTCCTATATTCTATCCTGCTGTCGCGTTGAGTTCCGGTATCGTTTTAAACTTTGTGTCGAAGACTTTGCCGTACTCTGTACCTTCTTCCCAAACGTTCATGTAGTTCGCCTTTGTGAACAGCTCATAGTAGAGAGGCGTCTTTGTGGGCATATTGTTCGCGTCATAACCTTCTTCATAGATCGCGTGTATCAGCTCAAATACCGCTTTCGTTATAGCTATCGGATTATTGTAGCCGGTCGACTCGAGCTTCCCGTCGCGGACGAGCGCGAGCATATCCATGTCAGCGTCGCATCCGGTAACTACTTTGACGTCCTGAAGCATACCTCTCTGCTCAAGAACCTTGATCGCGCCGGCGCACTGATGGTCGTTGCACCCGAACACCATCTGTACTTTCGGGTGGGCTGTCAGAAGGTCCTCAGCCGCTGCCTGCCCGCCGACGTCGTCAAAATATCCGTTTGCCATACCGAGTACGTTGAGCCCGTAGTCCGGCAGTTCGACTTTGCCGTTTGCTACCAGTGATTTAAACGCGTTAAAGCCGATGAGCATAGCGTCTTCACGATACGGTTTTGCCGTGCCGTCCATGATCTGCTTGCCATAGACCCATCCGGCAAGGAATCCGCATGTACGTGTATCCGCTATCGGGTGGCCTGTCTGCCCGGGTATGAAGACTGAGTCGATCGGATTGTTCCAAAGTTTCGCCGCGTTAAGGCCCGCCTGATACGAGACCTCATAATAGTCGGCAGTAACCGATGTGATGACAGGCACGTCGTCCGGCATCGTGTAAAGGGCGATAACCGGGATCCCCGCGCTTAACGCTTTTGCTATGTCGATCGACTGCGCCTGAATGTCAACAGGATCGATAACAAGGATATCGATACCCATCGTGATCATGTTCTCAACGTCCGCAGTCTGCTTAGCTACGTCCCACGCGATCGCGTCGGTGAATGTGAGCTTATAGCCGTACTGGGCCGCGTACATTTCCGCGCCCTGATATATCCCGGCAAACCAGGCGCTGACCATGGCTGCGTTTGACCAGCCGACGTGTACGTCGCTCTTTTGCTGTACCGGCAGAGCTTTGAACTGAGTGGAGCGGTCTTTCAGGTATGGAGGCGTCACGCCCATGAGAGCGTTGTCGCCGAGATGAGAATAGATTTCGTGATTGGCAAGTTCTTCCGCCGTCATCACTTTATCGGGAGTGGCGGGGGGCTGTGACTCAGGTTCTGTTGAGCTTACAGGGGCGCTTGCCGATGGCGATGGTTGTGTTTCGGATTTACATGCGCTGAGCACAAGGCACAGCATCAGGACTGCCGCTAACATGATCGATATTAGTTTTCTGTTTTTCATTTTATCCTCCTTACACTAATGCAGATATCTGCCTGTGAAAAATACCCGGCGCGTTTACATAACGAAAACTGAACTGAAATATGCCGGTTAATTCGTCAGTTCACCGCGCCATTTTTAGGTTTTCTATAATAGCACGCCCGTTTGCATGCGTCAACTATTGCAGTTTGGCACTGTTGCAGTTTGGCACTATTGCAGTTACACTTCAGAGGAGTGTCCGGGAGACTGCCTTTTTTGAGGCTGGTTGCGAAGCAGGAGGCGGAAGCCACTGCTCATATACCCCGGAACATTTGTAGAAGCCTCAAAAAAGCATCTCCCGGACACCCCTCTGAAGTG
>Ga0082212_10003699_pt1 | contig 21536 bp, 23 predicted proteins | sample TergutNt197P3_FD_71548 | JGI IMG/M metagenome (GOLD analysis project Ga0082212, IMG submission 71548) | Neocapritermes taracua P3 segment gut microbial communities from Petit-Saut dam, French Guiana - Nt197 P3 | ecosystem: Host-associated > Arthropoda: Insects > Digestive system > Gut ... | reverse complement strand
TTTCTTTAGGTCCTCCAAGTTATCACGATGATACTGGTCAGGCCACTCGAACTCACGGTGAATTCGCAGCCATTTCTCAGTCGTCTTTACCTCATCGTAGCCTGTCAGCGCGCCATATAGATGAAAATGATTCCATCCGCCGGTTATATAGACAGGTATATCGATGTTTTCTATTTTTGCTACCTTTGAAGCCCAATAAGCGTTGTAATAAGGGTTTTCAAGCGCCATTTGATAATGGTCTTCCATGTAATTCTCACCGAACATCATTGTGAATAAATAGGGATTAAAGCCACATTCAACAATGCCGCCTGTTGCAAGGAGCTGACGGTAAGTATCCATAGTGCCTTCCCAAGGCGCAATACAGGCAAGGTGCGGCGGGTTTTCAGATGCGGCTTTCCACTGTATTACAGCTAAACCGGAGTTGCCGGCCATGCCTACCTTTCCGTTGCACCATTTTTGAGCAGCTAGGAACTCAATGAGATCATAAGCATCCTGGCCCTCTGCGGGTGATGCCAGATCAATATCGCCTTCACAATTGTTTGTACCCCTTTGGTCGTAGTTGGCGACAGCGTAGCCTTGGTGACACCAATACTCCGGATCTGGCCCCTCAAATTTACAATTCTTGGAAACAGAGCCATATGGTACGCCGAGCGTCTGGTATTCAACAGCGGGATTATCGATACAAGCGCGTTTACCGTAAAAGCTATATGAAATAATTACTGGAACTTTTTCTTGACTTGCAGGGCGAAAAATATCGCAATAGGTCTTGCAGCCGTCACGCATCGGAACCATGACATCCTGCTCACAAATAATTCCCTGACTAGCCTCATAGGTTCTTGGGTTAAGTGCGGGATAGTCGCCAAAGCCGTCGCGCATGTAGACAGGCAGACGCCCCTCTTCTAACGCTTGCGCAGAGGCCTCACCCATTTTTGGACGAGGTCGTAATTTACGGTAAATAACCTCAAACTCTTCTCCGTCGTAATTCATTTTCTTGCGTATAATGTCTTCATTTTCCGTCATTTTTGCACCTCCTCTTCTGTTTTTTAGCGCTTAACGTAAGAAGTATGTAGAAGCTTATGTGCTATCTTACTTCCGGGTTTTTCAAGGTAAGCGCGATAAAGCTCAATAATTCCGGGATTTTCATGTGATTTTCGGATTTTGTTCTTTTCGTCATTGGAATATAACGCGTCAGCGCGTATAGAGCGAATATCAATCTTGGCGCGAACATCTGCCGGTTGCTGCGGCTGACCGCCACCGTTTACGCACCCGCCAGGACATCCCATAACTTCTATAAAATGGTATTCCGAGCTGCCATCCTGAATTTTATCCAGAAGCTTCTTTGCATTATTCAGTCCTGATACCACTGCAACCTTAATCTTCTTCCCATTGATGCTATATGACGCCTCTTTGATACCGGTTACACCGCGGATATCATTGAACTCGAGTTGTATTTTTTTATCGCCAGTTAGTTTTTCAACCGCTGTTCTAAGCGCAGCTTCCATAACCCCGCCCGTCGCGCCAAAAATAACACCGGCGCCTGATCCAATACCTAATGGTTGGTCAAACTCTTCCGCAGACATTGCTTCAAATTGGATTTCCGCCTTTTTTAGCATTCTTGCAAGTTCACGGGTAGTTATAGAAATATCCACGTCCGGTACACCTGCGTCATTTTGCTCGGCTCTGCTAATTTCAAACTTTTTCGCTGTGCATGGCATTACACCGACAACAACGATGTTTTCTTTGTCAATACTCATTTTTTCAGCATAGTAGGACTTTATGACAGCTCCGAACATTTGCTGCGGCGACTTGCATGACGAGAGGTTATCTATCATCTCCGGGTAAAAATGCTCACAATACTTGATCCAACCCGGACAACAGGAGGTCATCATAGGCAACACCCCACCATTTTGAACTCTGTCTATGAACTCTGTCGCTTCCTCCATTACTGTGAGGTCTGCGCCGAATTTTGTATCAAATACTTTGTCAAAGCCAAGAATGCGTAATGCTGCCGCAAGCCTGCCTTCGACATCCACACCGAGCGGGAATGCAAACTCTTCGCCTAATGCCGCTCTTACTGACGGGGCTGTTTGAACAATCACGAATTTTTCAGAGTCTGCAAGCGCTGCAAAAACTTCATTTGTATTGTCTTGTTCATATACAGCCGCTACCGGGCAGACTGCGATGCACTGACCACATTTCACACAACTTGTTTCGGCAAGCCCCGCTTCGGAAACAGCGACGACCTTTGCATCCGTTCCGGTTCCGGCAGCTTCAATGGCTCCAACGCCTTGCACTGCATTACATACTTCCACACATCTGTTACAACGAATACATTTGTTACTGTCGCGAATTATGACTGTGCTTTCGTCAAGTTCATTTTGGTTTTTGTCAGTAGTTTCTTCATCGTGGACATTATATTTATGCAGCAAATTTTGTAATTCACAGTTCGCCGTTCTGATACAGTTAACGCAATTATAGTTATGGAGTGAAAGGATTCCCTTTAAAGCCTTTTTTACAGCTTCATTCACTTTTTCTGAATCTGTCAGCACTTCCATACCTTCATGAATGGGATATGACCATGCCGGCGCTAACTCTTTTTCTCCAACTACTTCTACAACACAAACACCGCTCTCGTCTGTTTCTTTAATGCCTTTTAAGTAGAATAAAGTGGGTATGTCAATGATTGCGTAATTTATGTCCGCTTGTTGAACAGCTTGTAAAATGGTACTTCCTTCGGGCGCGGATATCTCAACATCATTTACTTTAAACGTAATAGTGTCCATAATAATTCCTCCATACATTGGCATATGTATCAGTTATGGCTAACGTAGCCTTCCGGCTTAAACGGATACCGATCCATCGGTATATCTTCAGTAAACAGTTCCATATCGCCGCTTTCTCCCTGCTTAATGCATATCCATTTTAACCAGTTTTTATCATCGCGTTCTGGGTAATCCATACGATGATGCCTATATCTGAACCCGCGCGATTCTGTACGCATCAATGCCGCGCGATATACCATCTGTAAAGCGAGAATACTATCGGCTGCCTCATGACATTTTGCCAGCGTATGCGCATCGTCCGCTGTGAGTTCAGGAACGATTTGATACATTTCTTCTATTTGAGCTAATACGCGTTTTATTATTGCATCTGTTTTTGCTACCATTACATCCAAATGGTAAGCGTAGTCTTCAATTATCGTGAATATCTCATGCGGCTTGCGGTTGGTATTGCGATGTAACGGAGCATATATCTTCTCTTTCAACCTCTTGATTTGATCAATATCCAAGTCTGCGAGTTCTGCTGCAGCAGCATATTTCGCCATACTATCGCCCGCTCTCATACCGGACTGCGTCGCATAACCAAGCCCATCACCGCGCACAAACCCAAAATATGCCGAACCCATGGCGCTGATTTTTCCTGATGCCCAAAGCCCTTCTACATTTGTGCGAAACTCCTTGTCAACACGCAGGCACTCCACTTGAAGCAGCAGCCGCAGCGTTACTTCAGGTGTATCTGTAAGCGGTCTTCCGTATTTTGCAGATTTCATATCGACATGCTCCGACCACATGTGCTTATCCGGATATATGCGTTGGTCGTTTTCGTGGCCTTGCGCTCCAACGAAAAGGCGTGTCGGATCGGGGTTTCGCAAGTCAGCATATAGTGGGCCTCTGCCTTCTTGAACTTCCTTGTACATACCAAGACACAGAGGTACATTGACTTCTACTGAATTAGGTGCGTATTTATTTGATATATTTTCACCGTTCTTGTTATGAATAATGTTCACTGAACCATATATTGGAGTATAGACGGCTCTGGAAACAATGTCCGTCTCTGTGGAGAACTCAGCATTTCGCATCTGCGCACCAACACGATAAGCAGATGCTAGACCATTACCATATGCCATAAACTGTCCGCCCATTTTCTTAAAATGAGCTCCATGCGTGGCGAGAGATACTGCCTTTGCGTGGAAAATATGGCATTCCATGTGATCAACATCAAAACCGATGCCCCCAATAACACGCCCTGCTTTTGTGAGCAGTTCAAAAATTTGGACGCGGCTTAATAAACGGACGCCGACTTTTAACGCGTATTTTCTAAGCGACTGTGTGTTGTATAACTCAATTCCCACGTTGCTCCACATGTTATCCGGTTGACGAAACAATTTTATCGATCCATCCGGGTTTTTTGATATCTTCACGCCGCAGTGGGCAAGAAATTCTGCTGATTTTAGACTCGTTGACATATAATCCAATAAGAACTCTTGATCATTTAGATATTCCCCATTTTCCCTCGTCATAAATTCTGCAAATCTCTCAGCCGATTGGTCAGGCGCAGAAGCCAGATATCCATTCCCCGCCTTTGTCGCCTGCCCCGTCCAACCTATGGTTCCTTTATCTACAACAAGAACATCTAAATCCATATCGTTCTCTTTAGCTTTAATTGCAGTGACCAGTCCACTTATACTTCCACCAATAATAAGAAGATCAGTTTTATATACTTTCCCCAAATCACTAGGTTTTGTCATTTTTATTCCTCCTCTCCTAGTTTTCCAATGGATCAGAATTCATAACTGTTATTGGCACTATTTCGAAGCAATTACCAAGACATACGAGTTCACATTGGTAACACTTCACACACTCGTCTGGATATTTAGGTATTGCGCAGTGTTTTTCTTTATCCCAACGCCACACATCTTCCATACATGTGCGAATACAACGTTTACACCCACAGCACCTGTCCGTGTCCACCTCAAACCTTACATCTTCGCGTGTTATCTGCATAATGCCCTATTCCTCCCCTTTCGCCATTGCCAAGTAAAATTAGTAATTGTCATGAAGAATAATTTCAGATTCAAGCTTATATGTTTATATATACGCAAGTTTGATGCCAACTCATTACGGGATGCAGTAATTAGTGCAAAAATATACGCTATTCCATTCCGAGAGAAGGGAATAGCGTATAAATAGTAATTATTATTCACAAAATCGGTTCTTTATATTAATGAGGCATTAGTGTATTAAGCACAAAAGTATTGACATAGTCCAGACTTTAATCTATTATTCTACTAGATGTCTAGACAATTACTATTTGGAAGGCGAAGAGTGCATGATTAACACAACGCTTGAGATGACACAGGAGGAGTTTTCCGCTCGTGGCGGAGTGCTCGACAAAATGATGGAAACAGTTTTTGACGCATCGTTCCTTGTGGACGCTGATGGCATAATCTTACATTTAGCTAATAATACCGACCATTTGCGCCGACATTCTGAGGATCAGCTCATAGGGAAACACATAACCGCTCTTACTACTGACGCACATTACGTGATGGATACGTTAAAAACCCAAAGGGGGCACTGGGGTGTCACAGAAATGATTCAAGGTCGTCAATGCTTGATAAATTCATTCCCTATATTCGATAAAGGCAAATTCCTCGGTATACTAAGCACTGTTCTTTACAGCAGCCTGGCTTCGCTAAATAAAGTCATTGCACAGTTGAGCGACTCCATAAATAAAGAGGACAATGAGAGGATTTACGCGACCTTGGCAAGAACTGGAAATGATTTGACTTTTGATGACTATGTTGGCATGAGCGTCAAGGTAAGCAATATTATTGAGCAATGTCGCCGCACAGCGAGAACGCGCTTACCAGTTCTCCTCGTAGGAGAGTCCGGAACAGGCAAGGAGATACTTGCAAGCGCAATTCATTCTTCCTACGTAGAACATGTAGCTAAGCCATTCGTCCGTATCAACTGCTCGGCTATTCCAAAAGATTTGTTGGAGTCCGAACTCTTTGGTTATGAAAAAGGCGCATTTACTGGAGCGTCTTCGCAAAAGAAAGGCAAATTTGAGTTGGCGTCAGGAGGCTCAATACTTCTCGATGAGATCGGTGACATGGATATTTCCTTGCAAAGTAAGTTATTGCGTGTGTTGGAAGAAAAGGAGTTTGAGCGTGTAGGCGGTACTGCGATGTTGCCGATGACTGCCCGTGTCATATCATCCACGAACTCAGACTTGTTGCAAAAAATCAATAATGGCGAGTTTCGTTCTGATCTATATTACAGATTGAGCGCTCTTGTTATTAAAGTACCGCCGCTGCGTGAGCATATAGAGGATATACCCTTGCTTGCGCGATACTTTATAAAGCGGGACAAATTAGATATATCGTTAGACGATGAGGCTGTGACAGCGTTGAGTGAGTACAGTTGGCCCGGAAATGCCCGCGAACTCAGAAATGTCATAAACCGGTTAGGATTATTCTGTTCTGGAGCAATCGTTTCTGCTGTAGACATTAGAAACCATGTCGGAGAATTAACAGCAATGGAAAATAAGCTCCATCCTACTGCCCTTATAGATAATGAATTTACAAATCCGGAACGTGTTCGGCTTATGGACGCCCTGAACGATACTGACTATAATATTATCGCTGCAGCAGAAAAGCTCGGCGTTAGCCGAGCCACAGTTTATAATATGATGAGTCGTAATGGCATAAAGAGGAAGAGAAGAAAATGAGAATATTTCAATGAAAAACTATATATAGTTAGAGAATATGTGGATAAACAAGTTTTTTCTAGCCCATCGGTTATGTATCTTCAGAGTTTTTTTCAACAATACCAGAGGGCGCTTTTTTGCTTATGTCAAGTTTTTTGTTTTTGAAATATAAAGCAATGTCAGCGAGTACCATAAAAGAGTTAAGTACATAAAAAAATAATACATAAGTAATGTTGTTGTTAATTATTTTACTGAGGATACCGAAGATATATCCTATTATTATTAGAATAAGAAACAATAGGCTCTTACCTTTAGCGGTTCTTGATTTATAAGACTTGTAGATAGAAGCTGGCCAAGAAATCCCAAAACAGATGACCATGCCTGCCTCTAGTAGTTCTCCCATTTTCCGCTCCTCCGTTCACAGTTAAAATTTCTCCAGCGATGTCTGGATTGATATTTTACTCCTCCTTATCGTATAAATTCAAGTCGAAGTTACAAATATGTCGATTTTTATCTGGTCATAGGTTCATTTCAGCTCTTTGAATCACATCGTCCTTTACAGCTACCACTCGATATCGTCTTTGTGAATCGAAGCCTTTTTTTCATAAGCTATTGTAAATCTTTGCCGTTCAATGTATGTAGCAAAAGCTCATTACGCACATCACCATATTATAGCTACTTACTTTAAAACGCTTGCGTCACAGGGCTTTGCACGGTGTCTCAGACGCACGGCGAGCAGTGCATAGCTGAACACACTAACGTGTGCCCTGCTATGCTTGCTCGTCGGTGGCGCTGCCCCCAAACCCCCGGATCGCCCCGCGTTGCGGGACGGCTGCGCGGCCCTTGGCCGCTATTTTTGTGTCGTGACTGGAATTATTTATTCCTGTTGGCCCTGCGTTCCGAATGCGAATCTGTGATATTTAGGAGTTCATGTCATTAGCCCATGCAAGGAATGTTTCCGCACAGCTTCTTTCATCCTCTTTGCATTCCTCGACCGCTGGGCATATAGGGCATTCTTCACCGTAGATGAGTTCCGCTGCTATTTCTGGCGTCAACTTCGTCCGCCATGCTTCAAAGTTAGTTTCTTTCATTAATGAAGTCCGTCTCCTGTTATTATTATAATGTGCAGTTGAGTCTGACATGATATAGGTTTCTTTATTTATATTTGCGGGATGTCTGGGGAGTAGTCCCGAGTCTTGACGCTTACGTTAAAGAGCCTGTCGACATTGGACTTCGCGGTGAGCAGCTCCCTCATTTCGTCTTTTGCTTGACGATATTCCTTGTAGGCTCTTTTCTTTTCCTCCAGCATCGGAGCATACTCCGAGCGCAGGGACGCGACAGTCGGCAGCTTCTTCAAGCCGAGGGCATCGAACGCTTTCTTGGCGGTCTGATGCAAAATAATGTCTGCCTCGTGCTGTTCTTTAAACTTTTTGGAGTACCCGGCTTTGCGGTATTCTACATATGTCTGCCGTGTCTTTGAGTAGGTAACGATGTGTTTTTGCAGTTCGGCATTGGCTGACAGCCCTGCCTCGAGCTCTTTGATCCGGCTTGATAAATCATTGAACCGCTTCGACGCCGCTGTTGTTTTATCATTCAGTAAGTTATAATCGTCCAAACCCTTCTCCTGCAAGTAGATGAGTGTCTGGGCCATCTGTTTCAAATTATGGAGCTTTGCCCACCTCTCATACCCAGGCCCTTTGCCCTCGCGCATCTTGGTCTCGATGTCGATGAGTAGGCTTGGGCGTCGGGCTGTATTTATTTCGGGCGACCTGCCGCCGGAGGATGAACCGCGCACTCCTGCGATGCGTTCGCGGATCGCTTCTTCGGTATGGTCGCCGCGGAGCGTGTCAAGGCGGGTGAAGCCTTTCTGGTCTGACAGCTTGAGCCGCATATGCTTCCCGCGCCGTTCGGCTGTGATCCCGGATTCTTGGATCAGCGCGATGAAGTCCTCAAAGGTCGCAGGCTTCTGGTCGAGCGCTGCATCGATGGCGTGCCGGAGCCTTTCATGGAACGACGGCGGCTTATTGCCCTTCGACATGTACCGCCCGTAATCGTTCCCCGGGCTCAGTCCCGGTTTTTCTATGACGGACAAACCATTCTCCGCGCAGATCAAATCGCTGACGCGGCGCAGGGCGATGGCAGAAAAGAAAAAGTTTCTGAACTTCCTCGTACAGTCAAGCGCCGTGCTGTTCCAAATTATATGGTTGTGGATGTGAGCCTTGTCGGTGTGGGTGCAGACGATGAACGCGTGCCGCCCCTTCGTAAACCTCATGGCAAGCTCATATCCGATGCGGTTGGCGTCATCGGAGGTGATCTCGCCGGGCTTGAAACTCTGCCGGGCATGATATGCGATGACTTCCTTCTTGCCCTGTTCCCGCCCCGTGAGGGCTGCGTACCTTTGCTTGGCTAAAAGAAACTCCGCATCTGCAGTCCGGGCATCGCACTCGTAGGATGATATCCATTCGCCGTTGTCGGTCTTCAACGGGTTTTCCATATAATCGATACTGTCGCTCAGCGCTTTAGCCACACTGCGGCCCGACCCGGCATGGAGCGCCATGAGCCTCGTGGTAGCCATCGTTACCTCCTTAATTTAGCTCCGATGTTAACTTGGGGCGGCGGGTATAACAAGTTGTTTCTCGACTGGTTTATATAGATTTTTCGGGTCGATTTATGTTGCATTTGACGGGCCGGAAATACCCGCCGCGGAGCCTCCTCCATATGATCGATGCTTCCTTTTAACACATTTGACACGCTGCGGCGCGATTCGGTGTAGAGTCCCACGAGCCTCGGTGTCGCATGATTGCGTACACCTACCCAATAAAAAAGCCGCCCTTTACGGACGGCAATCTGTTCGGAGCGGTCAAAGCTCAGGGTCGTTTTTGCTTCTTGATTTCCTCGGCGCCTGGTTGTTTTCCCTCTTCGTTTCACGGTCAGTGCGTATAGCCTCCAAGACGGATGTTTTTTCTTCTTGGTTTTTTGCCGTGGAAAGGACTCTGTTCAAGCACGGGAGAAGGATTTGTTCATATCTCAAGGCAACTGCTTTTTTTAGGTATTCTTTCCTGATATCAGGCATTTGCTCGGATGTATCGATAATGCCGCGTACTTTATTTATATCTATCATAGGGACTGTCCGCTTCACCGCTTGTGTCAGTTCATCCGTTGGGTTTTTGAAAACTTCGTGATAGAAAATCCGTTTTCCGCCCATATGATAGCAAGAAGTCACGTTGAACTCTTTTGCTTTCATATATGTATCATTTGCCATAATATCAATCATTTCCGCATCGTCCAGCAACGCGCCTAAAGATGAACCGCAATCGTAAACAGGCGCAAACCTCAATCTGCCATCCTTTTCAAGAAGCCCCCAGTTTCCATAATGCCTATCGCCGTTTCCTATCAATGCATCGACAACAAACATATCCCAAAACTTCTGGATTATTACTGACTTGTTCGTTATGAATGGAAGGTCGTTTATAATAAGGTTGACATGTTCGATGGTGGATGTCATTTTCTCATCGCTCGATATAACTTGATTCGCAAGCTTTGTCATTTCATATAAAATGCTTCCATCCTGAGTAAAGTCCACGCAGCCTACTACGGTTTTTTTCTTCCCATTATAATCAGTGAAGTATCCCAATACGGTTTCCTGTGCCTCTAAGCCGCATGATTTGAAAATATTCGATCCGATATGCTCAGAAAAGTGGTTGTTTTTATAACTGACGGCGTATTTTGCACTCCTTACCGGGTCGGGGTATTTTAACATATAGACTTTGCCGTTCAAGAGAATCGTGGTTTTTTTCTCAGAGCCTAGAAATTTATTCGGCTGCTCAACCCCTTCGTTAAAATTTATCATTTACCAATCCCTCTAAGTAATCCCTCGTTTCAGACGCCAGCACAGGAGAAAGAAAACCTTCTACCTCTCTGTGTTTTATTGTAAAGAACAAAACCTCCCAATGATTCTTTAAAGCAAACAAGCTGTCCTGAGTCCTGTCTGTGCGGTACTGCTCATATAAATGGTAGAATTTTGACAAATCATCGGAAAGCCCTAGAATCCCCATATAATCCTCCGGGGCATATTTGTAGACGCCATTCATAAACCTATCTCCAAACAACAGTGGGGCGGCAAGCGCCGCCCCGTAGACTATAGCTCGCGCTTACGGCGGTGAAACACGCTAACACAGCTACAGTATAGCTTGCCTGCAGCGAGTACACAAGTCTTTATTCACTTTATCTTCGCAAGCCCTGAGAGGATGCCGCTGGCGGCATCCCATAGTTTGTCGTACTGCTGTTGCAAGTCCCCGATATCGGCTTCGTAGATGTTGCGGGTCTCATTTGCTCGTTTAGCGATCTGGTTCAAATTGTTGGAACAGCGCCGCAGGAGCGACACAAGCTCACTCACGTCTGAGAGGTCAATATTTATATGGTAGCCGTCGATAGCCATTTTTCTAAAATAGGCCCCCATGCTGGTAATGCCCATGCTTGCCATGCGCTCCCGGATCAGCGCGGCTTCTTCTTCGCTGGCCAAGAAATGGAAATGTACGCCGCGCTTGCGGTTCGGTTTCTTGTCGCTCATAGCAGCGCCCCGTTTCCGGCATCATAACCTTCAAACTCTGCCGTTCCCATTGCCTCCAGCTTTAGCAACAGGCTCACGGCTGCTGTACGCTCGTCCTGTTCGGTAATGTCCGCCAGCGCGTCACGTACAACAGCAGCGGTATCCTCGGCAGAACCGGAGTAATAGATATTCAATAGCCGCTTTTCCGCGGCGGTGAGCATCATAGCTCCGCCTCGTTTCTGTTTTTGCGTCTGAACGGCGCGTCTTTCCCCGGCTGACTCGGAGCCTTACGCGACGCTTTTATAAGGTCCAACACGGACGTTTTTTCATCCTTATCTGCAAGGGTAGTTGTCGGATCGGCAAGGCCTTCCGCATTTGATACAGCTTCTGGCTCTGAGTAGATAATAAGCTCGTTGCCGTCAAGCTCGACATCCTTAACTTCCGGCCTGTCATCAAGCATAGCCAAGACTGTGTCGATCAGTGTCGTATTGGGAGTATTGTCGACTTCATACAGGACTTCGTGATCCTGCAGATCGATAGCAACGCGCCCTTCCGGGTTCCCGGCTGCGCCTTGCTCCGCGATGATATCGACAATAGCTGTCAGTTTCTTATTAAGCTCCGCGAGAGCTGGATACCGGCCTATAGTCAGAAAATCTTCTGCATTAGGCATGATCGCGCTGTACCGAGCATAATCATATCCTCCAGAACTCACTAAAATGCCGTCACGCCGCCCCTCTCCGACAATGAGCATACAGCGGGTACGCCCTTCCGCGTCATGCGTGGTGTCGAATTGGTTATCGCGGATAAAATCGCTATCACGTAATAAATTACGTGAGAAATGGTCAAACTCCGCGCCGGACAACCGGATGACCTTTTCAACCACACAGTCAGTAGTTTCGATTTCTGCTTCTTTACGCCTGAAATCCGCTTTTGCATATAACATATATCCGGCCTCCTATTCGTGTTCTGGTCCCTGTTTTTTCCTGTCCTTGTCCTGCTTGGGCTTCGCGGGAGGTTTTGGCGCTTTCTGCGCCTCCCTGATCGCATTCAGCACGGATGTTTTTTCGCCGGAATCATGGGCGGCGGCTTTTTTCGCTGTATTTTTTAATAGCGTGGGAACTTCCCACGGTTCCGACTGAATCACTTCCGGTAGGGGGATGTTCGGCTCTACCCAACTTGCCATGTATTCTTCAATGGTCGCTACTTCACCTATAAAGTTAGGTTCGGTATCATAATCCAAAGGGATATAGCTGTCCTTTTCATTCAACCCGAAATCTGTCATGCTAATGATCGTAGCATAGTGGTTAGCGCGTACAACTGCCTCCAAAGAACCTGCATTGCCATTACCGTCATCCCGGATGTCATAGCAATATACGCCATCCGGCAGAGTGTTCCTGTCTATTCTGCCATTCGAGAAAAGGGACTCACGGCCGAAAATCTCTATCACATCATAGCTTTCTGCCACGTTCTCGGATGGCGTAGTTGCGGACGAGATCACAGCATCCACCTCGGCGGACGGGGCAGTTTTTTCCTTTACCCCATATCTACCTTTGTATTCCGTAGCGCGGGCAAAATAGTCGATCAGCGCGCTTTCCTCAGTGCCGGTATATTTGCCCCAATAATAATCACGGACGCCGTTTTCCTCTGTAAACTGCCATGTCACATAGGGGGCAGACGCGGTATGCCTGTGCGCCAGCGCAAATCCCCGGTTGTTGTCGAACAAGACAGCCTGTGTGATCGTATAGCCGACATTCTGCACGCCGCTTACAGGCCGGCCGGGCAGGGGCGTCTGTTCGAGCAATCCCCGAACCTTGTTTTCAAGCCGGGTTGTCAGGTCGTCTAATACGCCCGGTTCAAAATCCCAAGCCTTTGCTATTTCCTTCATCAGCCCGCTCATGGAGAGGATTTCCTTCATCGCTTCCGAGCCCATGCTGCCGGCCATGTCATCACCGTAGCGATACAGGCCGTAGATGACATTGGGCGCGGATTGGAACGCATCGCCTGCGACCGCGCCGCCCGTCCTGGCCTCGTCGACCCGCTCGTCAAATGCCTGAAGGTACTCGTCCCGTGGCTTTGCGTTTTTTGTAAGTGAATCATCGTCAAGGCCCCAATAGCTGACGAGGGTTTCGGCCAGGTTGCGCATCTCCAGTATTTTCGACGAGAACCTGTCCTCCGCAGCTATCTGCGCGGCGTACAGGCCAAGGCCGTCCACGCATCTGCTTATGAGCGCCTTGTCCCGCTGCGCTTGCGGTTCATTCATTTTTATAAGTTCATCCAGCGTATAGGTTGGCATGGTTGCCCCTCCTTATATATGTAGCTCATAAATCAACATCGCCCTTGCTTTTGAGTTTATCTGGCGATTGGTCCCCGCGTTGCGGCTTGGGCGCTTTCTGCGCCTCCCGGATCTGTTTCAGCACGGACGGCTTCTCTTCCGGTGCGCTGGTTGTCTTTATTAATGGCTGCGGAGCATCCCCGCTGAACATGTCAATCATGAACTGTTTGCCCCCAACTTCCATCGCAGCCTTGTACGCCTCGGAAAAGCTGCTGTATTCTTTTGTGACAGCAGGCTTGAAAATGGCTTCGCCGATGTGAGGGATCGCGCCCTCGTAGCTACCGGCTTCCAGATTGCCGTCCTTATGTATACGCATATATACTCCGTCTTCGCCGCCCGTGTAGTACATGGCTCCGCGCCCGTTCAGGCGGTAGATTTCGTCCTCCACCCATCTGTAGCGGCTGCTCTCCGTCACTGCCATCCACGCTTGGAAGTTCTGTTCGGTCTCGTTCAATTCGGTTTTATTTGCGGTGATTACCGATGTTACGGTTTCTGTTATTTCGTTATACCGCGATTTAAGCTGTTCCGGTGTAACGGAATCCTTTGGCACGAACGACCCGAAATCGGGATGCCACCATGTGGTTCTTTTAAGATCGGAAACACGGTGTGACCGCTCCCATTCGCCGACTGCCTGCGCCTGGTCGTAGAGCTGTTGCTGCTCCGCTTTATCCTCCGGCGTGCGCGGTTCTTTGTAGTAGCGGGAATCCTTCCGCCAGTATGCGTTTATATCGTTATTTGCCATCACTGTGTACCGCCTTTTCCTTTGCATTAAAATCAAGTTTGTAGCTCGTTTGTTTGCCGTCGTCTTCCAGAAGGATTGCGGCGGCGTAGGTTTTGCCGGTCTTTTCGCTATATAAGTCTGAAAAAAATACGCGCTCCCCTGAGAGAAGCGCGGAGGCGGTGGCTTTCGTCAATTTCTTTTTCTTGGCGGCGAAGAACCGGTTGTCCTTCCAGAGTGCAAATGAGCAATCCCTGCCGGAACAGAAAAAGCCCTTCATTTTTTCTACGATGCCGTTTCCGCACCGGGGGCATGGGCCAACGGAGTCTGCGGCAGGGATCGGCGCCGGGGCAAACAGCGCAGCGTACTCAGGTATAGGCTCGCGGTGGTCTTCGACCAGCTTCCGGGTCATTGCTACGATGCCGTCCATAAAATCATCGTCCGATAATTCTCCCTTCTCTACCATCTGCAACCGGTTTTCCCAATCGGCTGTCAGCAGCGGAGACTTCACAGACTCTGGTAATACAGCGATCAGGTTTATACCGAGTTCCAGCGGGACGAGGTTCTTTTTTTGCCTTTGTATATATCCGGATTTAACAAGCTTTTCGATGGTTGAGGCTCGTGTAGCCGGTGTGCCCAATCCCTTGCGTTCTGCGTCGTCGGGCATTTCCTCCGCGCCGGCAGTTTCCATCGCTGACAGGAGAGTGTCTTCTGTATATCGGCGTGGTGGGGATGTCTTGCCTTCCCGGATGGATGCTGTGACGGACGGGAATACCTGACCTTCGGCAAGGTCCGGCAGTTTGGTCTCTTCCTCTTCGGCTTCGGGCTTGTTTTTCAGCGATGCTTTATACGCCAAGTCTATTGCTTTCCAGCCTTCTGTGATGACAGTCTTGCCTTTGGCTGTGAACTTGTTGCCACCGCATCCCAGGACCGCCGCTGTTGTTTCAAATATATGGACCGGGGCGGCAGCGCAAAGCAGGCGGCAGGCTATAAGGTTCAATATGTCGCATTCGCCTGACGGCAGCGCGCCAAGGTCAGCCTTTGATATTTCTATGGTAGGTATGATTGCGTGGTGGTCCGTTACCTCTTTTTCGTTGATGAGCCTGTTAATATCCGGTGTGAAATCAGCGCCGTCCGTGTATCCCATGTCCTTCTGTATCAATTCAATTATTGCGCCTGCAGAGCCGCGCATGTCGCCAGTCAGATAGCGGCTGTCTGTACGCGGGTAACTGCACAGTTTTTTCTCATAAAGGCTTTGTGTGTAATCAAGCGTCTGCTGTGCCGTGAAGCTGAAAAGCCTGTTCGCCTCTCGCTGGAGGGTGGTCAGGTCGTACAACTTCGGCGGGGCGGCTGTTTTTCTTTCTTTTTCTACAGACAGGACGGCGGCATCCTGACCATCGGCGGCTGCACGGACGGCCTCGGCTGATTCCAAGTCTTTCTGGCGCTCCCCGGACGCTGTGAAGCTTTCAAGCTTGCCGTGATCCCCGCAGCTTATCTCAGGCGTGTAGAATGGTTCAGGCACGAATGCGGCGATGGCATTCTCGCGCGCGACGATCATAGCCAGCGTGGGAGTCTGGACACGTCCGACGCTCAATGTGGGGCCTTTATACAAACAGGAAAAGAGCCTTGTGGCGTTAAGGCCGACAGTGTAATCAGCCTTCGCCCGGCAGAGCGCGGCGCGGTAGAGGTTGTCGTAGTCGGTATCAGGGCGAAGGCTGGCAAACCCGGCTTTTACCGCCGAATCCTCCATTGACGATATCCACAAACGCTCTACGGGCTTCTTGCATTTGCAATGATCAAAGACTAATTTGAATATCAACTGGCCTTCTCTCCCGGCGTCCGTCGCGCAGACGATTGAGTCCACGTCGTTGCGGTTCATCAGTTCCCGCAGGATGGAAAGCTGCTTGGTTTTATCTTTGGATGCCGTATACTGCCAAACTTCAGGCAGGATCGGCAGCGTGTCAAGGCTCCAGCGCTTGTACTGATCGCCGTAGGCTTCGGGCGGCGCGAGTTCAACAAGGTGCCCGAAGCACCACGACACGATCCAGCTCTCGCTCTCGAAAAAACCGTCCTGACGCTTATTTGCGTTCAGGACGGTGGCGTATGCTTTTGCTTGGCTGGGTTTTTCACATATAACAAGTTTCATAATGGGTATGCCTCCTCCAGTTATTATTTTTACGACAACAAAAAGCGCGTGGCAATCGCCTCTGCGCTTCATGCTTTCCCTTTGCAGAAATTACTAAAACCAGGTTTTCTCTTGACAGTTATGGTACATTGAAGTACCATAACAAAAAAACATAATAGGTACATTGAAGCACCATAAGGGGATCGGTATATGAGCAGCATATCGCAGCGTATCAGGTATTACCGAAGTAAGAGGGGGATGACACAGTCGCAAGTCGCGGCCGCTTTGGGTATCCGCACGGATAACTACTCTAAATACGAGTCCGGTGTGCGCGTCCCACGGTCAGACAGGCTGGCCAGCCTTGCGGAAATCCTCGGTATTTCCTATGACGCATTGAGCGAGGGCATTGAGCGCAAGCTTGCCGATCTGCTCAATTGGCACGCTGTATGCTCCGTATTGGGCGATGTAGCCTGCTTCGCCGCTTTCTCTTCGGATATGGAAACGTCCGGCGAAGCGTATCGCGTTATTGCAGAGTTCCTCGATAAAGGCGAACAAAAATTTGCTGCTCACGGTGGCAGTCTGTACACCAAATATATAGAAAATCCAACTATTCCTACATTGGTAGCTTTTTTCGATATGTATTTATCCTCGGACAATAGCGCTGCCGTTTCTTCATTAAAAGAGCCAGACCCTGTTTTTGAGGGCTTGGATATCTCCGATTTGACTAAATGGATATTCTGCGTAGCGGTTAGGAATTACCTGAACAACAATGATACGGAGTCGATCTTGAAAGAAGCGGAAACGCTCTCAAAAGATTTTGAGCCGCTACAAGTCTTTGCCGTAAAAGTGTTCGTGCCATACCTTTCATTCATTATAGATACGGTTGAATTCTGCATGAATACGAATATTGATGATTTTGAGATAGCGTTCCTTCACGGTGCGCTCACCCCGCATGGCGAGTTGTGCGACGCTGATTTTGACGATGAAGATTATGTGGATTGAACAGGCGGTATGCCGGAAAGGGAATGACTATGCCTGAAATATTACTGGAAACGAGCAGCGGCGTCGTTTTTGTGAAAACAGCGACAAAAAACCGATGCAAAGTTGCTGTCATGAACAAAGACGGCAGTTGTACGCATATGGTGTACCGTTTTAGGAACGGCGTTGAACCAATAGCCTCGCCATACATAAGCTGGGAGAACCTGAACTGCTGCGGCGGCTGGCATTGCGACGAGGGCTACTTGCTGACCGCTGTGCAGGAAGGGAAAAAGCTGTGCGCCGGGATCACGTTCAACGAAGAAAGCAGCCTGAACGATTATATCGCCGGACTCTCTGAGGAATATCCGTATTACTGCCGCCCTCCGATGCATAACGGGCCTTATACCTTTTATAACATCGACGTTGTCAGGAAAGGCGCGATCCGCGACTATATCAGCGAGGGCGCAGTCTTCATCGCTTATGACAAGCTGGGAATAACGGGCATCCGTAAAGAACCGCTCTCCGGGCTTTTAGGCACTCCAATGGCCCAGCTTATATGCGGCTGCTCGTTTGATTACACAAATCCCAAGACGCCGGAAGAGCTTATAACAGCAGGCTTATTGCTCGGCTATCCGCTGGAAAGCACGGCATGGCTGCTGGAACGGGGATAAACAGGCAGGAGCGGAAAAGGCCCTGCGGCCTAACGCTGCGGAGCCTTTTCCGATTTTCAAAACTCACAGGTTAATCCTCTCCCATATAGTGCCGCTTCAACCAAAGGAACTGGCAATCCGGCGCCTTGCCGTACCCGCACGATGAACAATCTGTATGGCAACAATGCTCCACCATGCACTCATGGCAGATCGGCCAACCCTCGATATAGCAGGAGCTTGCTTGAAAATACCCCGGTATGTATGGATTCTCCCAAACCATCTTCGCACCGCAAAGCTTACAGTTTTCGTCATGATGCGCCTCCCTGCCTGATGCCGCACTTCCTGAAGCCGATATATCAATATAGCTGGTGCAAGAAGGGCAGTCAAACGGCGCATATCCCTGAACACAGCAATTCCCTGTAACCGCCCTCCGGTTATTGAAATATACACATGTATCAGCCAATTCGTATTTTTCAGTTAAGTTCATTTTCTTCCTCTCTATCATCGCAGAGTGTGATCCTGTCAACTCCATAGACCGCGCCGAGATGCGAGCCGGAGTCCCAATCCACGAACACAGTACCTGTATCGTCCACATGATCGACCGAGCCTCGATCTCCGGCATGGAGTGTTGTATATGGGTCGTCCATCGAAACCAACTCCACCCGGCAACCGGGCGGGTACGTTTCGCGTACCCGCGCAACTGTTTCTTTTGGTGGGAAACTTTTATTCATTATTTTCCGCCCCGCCTTCCTTTATTGTTTCGCCCAGCCCCAATAGGGCTGATGCGCCGCCCATAGACGCCATACTCTGTGCAAGGGCTTCTTGTGCAAGTCCGCTCATGCGGTGCTGGATAAAGCCCTCAATATTGCCTTTTGCTTCCGTCACCGTTTTATCCATTTGTTCCACGAAGGAATCACGGATAAACGGTATATTTGATTTAACGTCCGTCGATAACTGGCGCAGCACAGAGAGCAGTTCATCCTTCTCAGCTTTATTCAACGGCTTTTTACTCTCAAAGAGCGCCTTCACCCGGTCAACCGCACTGTCGACCGCTAAAGCCACCTCCGCTAGATCGGACTCAAATTCGGCTCGGAACTGCTCGTCTTTGCTTGTGAATGGGCAAGGTTCCATCTCTCGGCCATTGGCATAGCGCACTGTCACAGGTATGCCCGTGCCTTGATTGATCGATGTAATAGATTCCGCAAATTGAGTATATGACATTTCCACTTCCGCATAGATGTCTTTCGTACTCGCTGACGGATGAAGCCAATCCGAATGGAGATTGCGTTGCATCTCAGCGGATGTTATCCGCAGCACGATTGTGTGGTTGTGCTTGATCGAACTGCCGAACAGGGTCGTTGAATGCTGGCGCCTGCTGATCTGCAACGCCCCGAAGCTTTCGTGTTTTTCTATCTTAATGTCTTCGCACATTATAATTACCTCCGGTCACACAAACTCACATTGTTTTCATTTTATATCAGCGAGCGCTCCCGCGTTTGTTTTTCTGCTCACTAAGCCACCTCTATCTACTGCCGCTTCCTCGTCCAGTATCCTCCGCCCACTCATTGCGCCGCTTCCTCGCTGATGCCGGCAGCCTCCGTGTTTTCCACGCCGAACTCGGCAGTTGCTGGCATTTTCGACTGTCTACCGCTTTCGGCATACAGCGGACACCATTTAGGAGCCACCTCAAGACCTGTCCAGTCAGGAGTGTGTTTTAGCCTCATGCTCATGATGGATGGATGCAGACAGTAATGCGCGTATTTTTCCGGCGGTTGGTTATATATGTCTATATCATTCGCTGCGTTTGTTAGCGTCGGCTCTTCTCTATAGTATTGATGGTGGTACTGGCATTCTCCGCATATCAGCGGCGTGACCACGCCCGTGTTCGCGATGTCCGTGCTGGTAATATCCTCTGGGGCGTGGTCGCCCTCTGTGGTTTCCTCGCCGCTGTCGGCGCTTGTCGTGGCTTCCGGCGCGGCTTTTTTTCCGTTCCCTGCCTTATGAGAACCGTTGCCCGAAAAGGGTAACAGCAGAGTTTTACGAGCCTGAGCATATTCTTTGCCGATGAAATCCAGAGAGAGAAGAAAACAGCGCGCCTTGAATTTTTCGTTGTCGCCGTCCTCAAGCTGGCGCTCTTTCGCCATGACGCGTTTTTTTGTTTTCGCCGCTTCGCAAAGCCCTGCGATCAGGCGCGAGTATGCGTCGACCTCTACCGCAGATGCATCCGGCTTGAACCAAGGGAAGTATAATCGATCTTCATCCTTCTCAATAGTGAGTTCGTCTGCGCCTGTCATCTTCCTGATGATCCACGCTTTTGCGGCGATCAGGTTTTCCAAGTTGTCAATGGTCGATTCCACAAAGCCGTGCAGCGGCATATCGATGGACAGCCTGCCTGAAACACTGTCGAAATCAGCAGCCGGAGCCTCGACGGGCTCCGCGTTTTCAGATACCCCTGATTCTGTACCGTCCTCACTGCTGCTGTCGGTCTCGGTGGTTGGAGCCTCGTCTTGATCTGCTTCATCAGGCACAGCCTCTGTCACTTCTCTTTCACCGTGAAATCCGTGCTGCATGGACAGTTCCGCCATCAGGCTGGCTGCCGCTTCCTGATCCGCGCTTCCGAAATCAATACTGCCGTAGCGATCTATAGTGTAACCGCCAACCACATACGCGAACGATGGCGCGCCTTGATAAACCGCCTCCTGGCCTGTTACTTCGCTGACCGCCCTGACAAGCGCTTTACGGTCCTCTTTCTCCACATGATATGGTACCTTCATGATATGACCCGCCTTTCCAAATAAGTGTGCCGCTCCCGCGGTTTGTGTGATGTTAACTTGGGTTCGGCGGGTTGTACAGTCTTTTGTGTTTAATTGCGTGTTAATCTTTAGGCGTGTTTTTGCAACGGTTTATGTGTAGTATGACGGGCCTCGATACAGATAAATAATGTAGCATCAACAGCGAAGTTATGTTACAGTTACAGCAGTTGTTCCATATATACAAATACAGGATGACGTATATGCAAAAAAAGAAAAAGAAGAAAAGTGGGCAGCCGGGCCAAGCGCTGAAGAAAGCTCCGCGTCTGCAAAAGGCAAAATCGTGGCTAAAAACATATGATGGCAACGAACGCCGGATCGTCCGCAATTACCGCAAAAAGTTCAAAGTCGACATACCGACTGCGTTGCGCGACCTGCAGGAAATCGGCTATGAGTTCGCACCCGGTTATGTTGACGCGGTACTGCGCGGCGAGGAACAGCGCCTGCGGATCAAAGCATTGAATAAACAGGAAACCGCTGAACATGACTGCGAATGGCGAGACGACCGTTTTTATTTCATCGCCGGGTACACATCAGGCGGTGCGTCGTATGGCGTGACATGGGAAGAAATGGGCATGATCCCTTATGAGGATGAATTAGATTTTGCGGACGATGGCGATTATGCGGAGATATAACGCCTTTTTGTAGTACATTCTATATATTAATGCAAAAAAAGGCGAACCGGAGCGAGAATATTTCGCTCCGGCTTCAAAGGTCTTAGTAGCCCGCGCACAGGATTAATGGCGGTGCTTGGGCTTTACTCGGTTTCCTCCTCTATATATTCCTCTTCTGTATCGAAGGTATCGTCCTCATCCTCGTCATAATCTTCGGGATAATCCTCGTCTTGGTCAGGCGCTTGGCGCTTGGGCTTATACACCTTGA
>Ga0082212_10003698_pt1 | contig 21544 bp, 28 predicted proteins | sample TergutNt197P3_FD_71548 | JGI IMG/M metagenome (GOLD analysis project Ga0082212, IMG submission 71548) | Neocapritermes taracua P3 segment gut microbial communities from Petit-Saut dam, French Guiana - Nt197 P3 | ecosystem: Host-associated > Arthropoda: Insects > Digestive system > Gut ... | reverse complement strand
CCCGTAATTGCACGGTTCTTCAGCCCGGATAAATATGTGATGAACAGCAGTTTTACGCAAGATTTTAACCGGTATAGTTATGCCAGAAATTGTCCGTTGATGTACACGGACCCGGATGGGCACAAGTTGAAGTGGTGGGGGTGGTTAATGATAGGGTTAGGAATTGATGCGTTAACCGGAGGGGCAATGTCTCTTACTGCGTTTACAACAGCAACAATTGCTTCTGCCCCAATAACAACAAATGCGGTAAGTCTTATGGCATTTAATACAACAACTTATACAATTTTATTACCTTTTCAGCACACGTTATCAGCAATAGATATAACTGTGAATCTTTTTCGCAGTGGCGAAGGCAACTATAAGGGATTGTATAATGCTATAAACATCGATCTTGGCATATCGCTCTCTTTTTTAAGTATTTTTGATTTTGATAAAAGTGCCTCCCCAATGGAATGGGCTATGCAACTATATAATAATTTAAGTTTTGGAGAGCAGTTGCAAACTTCCATAGGGAGAGGATTTGCCCACATGCAAAGTATTGGTGGTTACGTTGATAGAGTTGGTTTTTATAAAGGCAGAACGGTAGTACGCTTACAAGACGATTATATCGCAAAGAAACATATTGCAGGAATTTCTTTTGGACATTATGTGCTTGGAAACAATATTGCCCTTAATCCGTATGATAAAGAACATGATACTTATCTATTTGCTCATGAATTTGGGCATACATATCAAAGCAGAACTTCAGGATTATTATATCTTTTCAAATATGGTATTCCCAGTGCAGTATCGAATAAAATGGTGGGAAATAGGATTAGGTTCAATATTGTGGCCATATATATGGCTTTGGAATAGATAATTACTAAAAAATAAGAGATGAAAAAAACAAGAATACTTTTGATATTAACAGTTTTATCGCTTACAATTTTGAGTTGCGACCCACCAGCATATTATGATTATTTCATAATCAATAAGTGCAATGAAAATATTGATGTAAAGATTAAAGCATGTACACTTAATTGTAATACAAACTATAGTAAAATTGTAGAATTAGACTTGCAAATCAACCCAAATACAACGCAATTAATTTATTCAGATGATAGAACAATTCTTCCTTTGGATGCTAGAATGATAGACTATTTTTTTGAAGAAATAATTATTACTAAAGGGAATGATATTTCTAAAATTAATTATATTGATAAAGATTTATGGGATTTTAATCCCATTTCTAAAGATCACGCAAATAGTTATTTAACCATTACACCTAAAGATTTTGAATAATGAAGAAACAAATATTATTTACTATTTTAATAATCAGTGTATTATTATTTATTTCCTGCAAGAAATGTAAAACGTGTCAATGTTGGAAGTCTGGGGTTGAATCTGAGCAAACGAATTGTGCTTATGGTTTTCCGCCCAATACACAAACGTTAAATGTTTGGGAAGATTATTTAATTGAAGTAAGTGGATACGATTCTGTAAAGTGTACAATGAATTAATAAAAATTTAGGAATATTTCGGAAAAATATGAATTGTGAATTACACATTAGAAACCCGCGCTTACAACTTCTTTAACCCACCCACCCACATTACAGTAGCCGACCGGTGGCTGAGCGGAGCCGAAACCACCGCGTTGCAGCTCTGCTCATCCACCGGTCAAATGTGGTTTTCCGAAATTGATAACGAGTGTGGGCGGCAATGTTGGCAGGCGGTGCAGACGAGCCTGTGCGGTGGGATTCCTGCCGACTTGACTTTTTTGCTACTTTTTTGGTCAAGCAAAAAAGTAGAAGAAGTTCGTGGTTTTACCGGACACGAACACTACCCCTACTTTCAGATTATTAACATGAACGGCAGGCTCTATGATCCCGTAATTGCACGTTTCTTTAGCCCCGACAAGTATGTGGCAAACAGTACCTTTACGCAAGATTTTAACCGGTATAGTTATGCCAGAAATAATCCGCTAATGTACACGGACCCGGATGGGGAGTTATTGTGGTTTGCACCACTGATAGCCATAGCCGTTAGTGCGGCTATCTCTGCTACCTCTCACGTTATACAGGTGGCTTGTAGCCCCGGTGGATTTCAGAATTGGAATACTATGAATTTTATTGCTTCTACTTTTATGGGCGCATGGTCTGGTGCGGCTACTGCCGGTATTGGAGGCGTAATAGGAGGGGTTAGTCTATCTACGGGCATGAACGTACTTAAAGAATTTGGTAGAGCGGGTGCACATGCTGCGGTAGGAGGATTAACCTCAATGGCAAGTGGTGGTAAATTTTGGACAGGCGCAGCAACAGGCGCTATTAGTTCATTTACCGGTTCGCTTACCCATAATCTTCCCATAGCGGCGCAAATAGGAGTTTCAACTCTTACCGGAGGGATTACCTCAAAAATAAGCGGGGGAACTTTTTGGCAAGGGGCGGTTACAGGATTTACAATATCAGCATTTAATCATGCGATGGATGGTTGGCTAACCTATAGACTGTATAGAAAACCAAAGAACTATACAACATGGGACTTAAATGGTGACGGAAAATTATCAAAATATGAAGCAGATATGTGGTGGTTATATGGAAATGGGGAACCCATTACAGTGGATGGAAATTTGATTGATCTGAAAGGATTTAACATAAATAATACCACATATAATTCTAAAATAGATGGTTTTGCTTATGGAACAATTGATGCGTTTATAGATTTACCATGGGAAACAGCTGCCACTTATGGTGGGTCAACGTTTAAAATGGTAGATGGTGTGCCTCAGATGCAAAGCCAAGGATATCACTATAATATGCAACAGAATGTTCCTCTTAGAAATGCTGCAACATGGATAGGTAAACCGCCCATAATGAGAGGGGTAACTCCTATAGACTATTTTATTACTATTAAATACTAAAATATTATGAAGAAAAGAGAATCAACTTTATTAATAGTTCTTCTTTGCATTGGTAGTATATTGCTGATATTTCATGAGCAAATAAGAATACTTTTGATGATCTTTCTGTTGTGGTTAGCGCCAAATGAAGAAACTTGGATTGATTTGGATGATCACTATCAATATTTAAACAGATATGGAAGTGCTCTCGAATGGTATGGATATCCCGAAGATGGACTTTTCTATGAGGGCGATCCCTTTATTTTCCCTATAATAGAGGAATATAAATTCGATATCAATTATATAACCATAAAGCAAAAATACAGCAAGCAATATAGTTCTAAATTATTAGAGGCTGTTTTCCATGGATGTTTGGGGAAAGGAATAAATACGAATGTTTTTCCTGTATATGATTCGGCAATGTATTATGCTTTTGAAAAGTATTATGAAATAGAAAAAACGACTATGAAAGTAAGGGCTTTTTGCGATAGTGTTGTAGTTAATAACCCTTATTTTAAAGAGATGGAAAAAAATGATTATAATTATTATATTATTGAAAAACATGATGTGGTGAAACATGGTCCTTTCTCTAGAAATGAATTTGAAGCAAAATTCGTCTTTTTAAGTTTACCTTCAAATCTTTGGATTTATGAATAATTGGATTAAGGATATTCAGCATGTTCGCGCCGGTAAATTCTTTATGAACACGGTGAATACTATAAACACTGAAGGAAATAGAATGCTTATGGATTATATGAAATTTTTATATAATTGTTTTTCAATGATATAACAAAATTTTAAACATATGCAAAAAGCAATCAAAACAATAACAAAAAAAATGAAAATATTCTCATTAATTATTTTGTCAATAATTGTATTAATATTATTCTCATTAATTATTTTACATGTAGCAGATCGTATTATAAGAACTCCAAAAAAATTATTACAAATGCATTTTGACATTGATCTAAAAGATTTCGATTATAAAGTAGAAACTTTTGAAGATCAGTGGTATCCTCCACATGGGAAAGGTCACACTTTGGTTGTATATAAATTCAATAAATTAACTCAAAACAATATTGATTATATCAAAAGTTTTAACCCTAATCCATTGCCAATATCTGAGACAAATCAAAAACAGCTAAACCCTAACGAGATTCCTAAACAGTTTTTAAAAGCAGATAAAGGTTATTATTTATTTAAAACCAAAAGAGATACGATTTATGAGACAAGTGAAGGATTTAAGGATGAATTTGCATTAGATATTTATATTTTCATTATTGATATTGAAAAAGAAATGGCAGTATTATATTATCGTTTCATGTGATTTATAAAAGGAACACCTTTTAGTATATATTACAAATATTTTTATTTAGGACAATGAAAAAATTAATGATTATTATATTAAAATTGCTGATTTTTATAATGTTAGCGATATTGCTATTATTTATTGTTTTGACAATATTAGATAGGACAGTCTTTAAACGTACTCCCGAAAGTGCGCTAAAAACAACTTTTAATATCCGTTTGAAAGATTTTGATTATACTGTAGAGACTTTCACAGACCAGATGCATCCTTTAGGAGAAGGTTATGTATTTGTTATTTATAGTTTTAACAAATTAACACAAGAGAACATAAATTATTTAAAAGGATTTGATATTAAGCCATTACCTGTTTCTAAGGAAAATCGTGATATTCCGCAGCAAGAAAAGATTGAAGAAATTAATACGAAGATACAAATATCCTTACTATAATGGAAAACTCTTTCTTGCTTATTTTTTAATATCATTGTTTGTACCGCTTATTTTGGTAATAATAGGAATTATCATATCTCAAGACGTAACATTTTGGGATTTTTTTGGCAGATGATGGCAAAAATGTATCCACCCCCTTGCCCCCGCCAGCGGGGGACACAGGGCTAAAACAAAACAAAAAAGAAACTGCCTCGACTTTTAAGACAGCCTCAGACAAAATTATTCATTAACTTTCTTCTCCCAACAAAATATCCGCAATATGAATGGTTTCTAAGGTAATATCCAATGTATTCAGTACGGCGTCAATGTGTTGCAGGCAGTGCGTATCGGTGGAAGTAATATACTGTGCGCCCATCTGGTAGGCTCTATCTATGATTTGATGGCACAAAATGTCTGAGGCTTCGGGGTTGGCAAGCGCGAAGAGACTGTTTGCGCCGCAACAAGTGTTTAAATCTCTGTCAATGAGCAGGTCTAATCCTTTTGTGTTGCATAATAACAGTTCCGGTTCATCATCTAATTTATACAGATTTCTTGCGGAACAGGATTTGAAATAGAAAACCCGATGATTAAAACTATTATCCAATTTTTCAATAGCCTTAACATTAACAATATAATAGCAAAGTTCGTAAATATTTTGAGTAAGATTGCGAATCATGTTTACTTCGGCAGAATTTTCCAGCAACTCTTTGTAATAGTTTTTAATATAGCCCACACACGATGTAGTAGGCGCTATGGTAGGATATTTCAAATCGTATTCCAATATGAGTTTGTTTGCCAATTCTTTGGCAAGTTCCACTTCACCTGACTGGTAAAATCTTTTACCGCAACACGTTTGCTCGGAATTATACATAATTTCATCACCCAAACGTTCTAACACGGTAATCACGCTACGGGCAACCGATGGACTAAACATGTCCATACAACAAGGGATAAATAGGTTTACTTTAGCCATAAATCATTTTTTTAGTGAATGCTTCGCCGAATTTTACTATGTTTTCTTCTTCGGTTATGGAAGGAATAAATTTCACAAACATGGAGTCGCAGTAGCGGTTCAGTTTCAGATTATCCATATTGGAGATGAGGTTTTGTTTGGCTTCCCCCGACCAGCCGTAAGCGCCAAAAGCGGCGGCAAGTTTTCCTCTGTCGCGAAGCGGGGTCATTAAAGCAAAAACGTTATAGAGTTGGGGCAGCATATTCTGGTTAATAGTAGGACTGCCCAGCAAATATGCGTCTGCTTTGGCAATTTTTTCTCCCAGTGTTGCCCAATCCATTTTTTCAATATCGCAAAAATCAACGGTAATTCCTTCAACTTTTTCTATGCCTTCTTTCAACTTTTCCGCAATTTTCTTTGTATAGCCGTAAGCCGAAACAAAAGCGATTAAAATTCTATTTTTTTCAGGATAATTTGCTATATAATCTTTACAAAGTTTTTTAGTTTTATTTACAATTTGTAAAGGCTCAAATCTTAGTAGCGGTCCGTGTCCGGTGCAAATGGCATCCATTTGTAGATGTTCAATTTTTTCTATCGCTTTTAAGAAAAATTTACTGAACGGTTTTAAAATGACGTCGAAATAATATTGAAAAGCGTCGTCATAATTTCCTACTTTATCGTTATACATTTCTTCGTGGCAAAAGTGAGCGCCGAAAGAATCGCAAGTAAATAAAACTTTATCTTCTTGTAAATAAGAGTAGATAGAATCGGGCCAATGCAAGTTTGGCGCGCTGAAAGCCATCATTTTTTTGTTTCCTAAATCGGTAATATGTCCATCATTTGCCGTAATATATTGAAATGGCATATTCAACTGCTCTTTCAAGTTCATAATGGCTGAGTTAGAAGCTACTACGGTTGCGTTGGGCGCTATTTTTAATAATTTTTTTAAACCTCCGCTATGGTCGGGTTCTGTGTGATTAATAAAAATATATGCGAGTTCTTCGGGGTTGCATAATTGGCGCAACTTATCTTCAAAAACCGTAAAAAACTTCTCTTTTACCACTTCCACTACTGCTTTTTTATCTGCATTAATGAAATAGGAATTGTAGGTAGTTCCATATTGCGTTTCCATTACAATATCGAAAGTGCGAATATCTTTATCTAATACGCCAATCCAGTGAACATCATTGGTAATTTTTAATATTTTATGATTCATAATTATATTTTTTTATTGTCAAAACAATCGGTGCAAAAATAACGTCATTTCTATACAAAAGTCGTACAAAAGAAAATATTTTTATTTTTTCAATCCGTTTCAAAAAAAGTATATTTTTGCCGCCTCAAAAAAACGGGCTGGTGCTGTAGCTCAGTTGGTAGAGCAACGGACTGAAAATCCGTGTGTCGGCAGTTCAATTCTGTCCAGCACCACAAAGAAAATCGCTAATAATTTGATGTTTAAATTGTTAGCGATTTTTGTTTTTGGATTTGCACCACATTTGCACCACTCAAAGATTTATTTTTTGAGTTTTCGCGTGTTGCCACAACACCTCCATCTCATCTAATGTCATTTCCGATAATGACTTACCTTGCTCTTGTGCCCTTTGTTCAATGAAATTAAAACGTTTGATAAATTTTCGGTTAGTTTTTTCTAATGCATCTTCAGGATTAATATTTACGAAACGTGCATAATTAATGAGAGCAAATAAAATATCGCCGAATTCATCTTCCATTGTATCGGAATTTTGTTTTTTTTCGCTATGAAATTCTGCTAATTCTTCCAGCACTTTTTCCCACACTTGTTCGGTATTTTCCCAATCGAATCCCACTCCACGGGCTTTTTCTTGAATTCTGTAGGCTTTTACCATAGCAGGCAGCGAGTTAGGAACTCCGCCCAACACCGACTTGCTCCCCTCTTTCAGTTTTATCTTCTCCCAGTTCTCTTTTATTTCATCAATGGAGTTTACTTGCACTTCTCCAAAAATATGCGGATGACGGCGAATCAATTTTTCACAAATACCGTTAATCACAGTTTCAATGTCAAAGAGATTCTGCTCTTCACCTATTTTGGCATAAAAAACGATGTGCAACAGCAAATCTCCCAATTCTTTACCAATATCGGCATATTGTTTATCTATAATGGCATCCGACAATTCGTAAGTTTCTTCAATAGTTAAGTACCGGATAGAGTCGAAAGTTTGTTTGCTATCCCAAGGACATTTGACGCGCAGTTCGTCCATAATATCCAGCAGTTTTTGAAATGATTGGAGGCGTTTGTTCATTTGCGGTTTGTTTTTTAATTCCTTGTTTAACAATGATACATCTAAATGGATATTATTCACAATATTACAAATCATTTTCATCTAAAAACTTCTTCCAAATATTACCCAAAAATAGTCGCCTAATTCCCACCATTTTTGCAATGTGGATCGCGTAAAGTCGTTGGTATAATCGGTTACTAATTTTGAGGCAAGTTCGTTATCTCCTTTTAAAATTGCCTGTTTTACTTTTTGTTCCAACAATGGAAGTTCTTCAAAGGCTTTATCTTCAAAGTGCGCTACATTTTCTTCTATGGTTTTTCGGGCGGTTTGCCATTTTACGGTGGCTAAGCGGTTGGCGCGGCGATACCACCACAGCGCGGCATCGGTGCGAAAACGGTACTGCCCGCAGGCATTGAACAAATCGGGCAGTTTTTGTGTACCGCAAAAGATGGGAAAACGCGGACTCTCGCCCGGATTATCCAACGACATCCACGCCACGCCGCCCACTTCATCAGGCAGCCAGTCGCGCAGTTGCACAATAAAAGAGTAAGAGCACCACGCTACCGCCACCGTACGCTGAAACGTAACATTCCCTGAATCAATGCTGTTGATCATTTTAATCATATCCATAGTCATCCAAGGGTTGGCGTAATTGCTTTTCACTTTCTCCGTAATGCTGTCGTTTATCTTTTTATCCACCAATAAATTTTTAGTCATATCCCATTCCGTATCTTCGTAGGTTTCTCTATACAAACGAATTACATCTTGAACAGAGACTTTTTTTTCCGGTTTTACGGAAAACGGCAACGCTTCGGCATCAAATTGCAATTTTAGCGATGGCGCTAATGAACTCAAAATAAAATATTCACGAATGGTAAAAGGTTTGTGCCCCTCTTTATTATAGGCTTTATAAAACACAAACTCCTCTACTCCATCCCAGTATCCTAACTCTTTGGCTACTTCTTTCACATTATTCGAAGCCATAAAGTAATCTTTGTTGTTGAAATCTATAGCGCCGATTCTGGAGAAATTTGCCGAAACGCCCACATGCTCGTCCGGAATACGTTGCGCCGCCCACACGCCGCCGATTTTATCAGATCCTTCGCCATAAATTTCAAAATGCCACACCTCTTTTTTGTCGGCAATAGTTAAACACTCTCCGCTATCGGCGTAACCATACTGTTTTACCAAATCGCCCATCAGTATTATGGCTTCTCTGGCAGTTGCACATCGTTGCAACACAATGCGTTCCAACTCTTCAATATAAAATAGTCCATTGAGGTTTTGAAGTTCTTTTCTTCCGGAAATAGTAGTTTCTCCTATTGCCAACTGTTTTTCGTTCAGACAGGGGTACGCGGTATTCAAAAAGGCGTAGGTTTTCATTGCGGGTTGAAAAATCTCACCCACTTTAACTACGTTTCGTCCATCGGTAGGCGTTTCCGTTTTCAATATACCTTTATATATAGCAATCGTGGTATCGTTTTTATACTCCACCGCAGACTCCATACGCATCCAAGTGCGGTAGCCGCCATCGCAAGTGTGGCTCGTGATTACCGAACCATCGGCGCTGGCTTTCTTTCCCACCATAACGCTGGTGCAACTTTCCGACTCATTAAGTTCTTGAGAAAATATACACAGCACCATAAATAATGTGCAAACAAATAGAAATATCTTTTTCATAATGAGAATCTTACAGGTTTATAAGTATTGCTGCAAAGGTAAACATTTTTTGAAAAAATAAATCATTAATTTTCGTATTAAAAAAATTCTATCTTTGCCACCCTTTTAGAAGTGATAAAGAAGATAGATAAAATTTACTAAATAAAACTCGTAACTACTTGATTTCACGGAACGTATATAATTAGTGTTGGATAGATGCGGGTGAATTGTATCGTGTAAAATGAGATTAAATAGTTGCAATTTTCTCCGAAAAACGCTGCTATTTTTTTTATTGTATAGCCAAAAATTAATATCAAAATAGATAAAGAAACGATGAACAAGATTAAAATTACCCAAGTAAGAAGCACGATTGACCGCCCCGAAAGGCAAAAACGTTCCATGCAAGCATTAGGGCTTCGCAAAATGCACCAAACCGTTGAACATAACCCAACTCCGCAAATTTTGGGAATAGTGGAAAAAGTGAAACACTTAGTGAGTGTGGAAGAAATCTAAAAATTAAGAATTAAAAATTAAAAATTAAAAGTTTAAGGGTCGAAGTTCAAAAAAATTAAACCTTAAACTTTAAACTTTAAACTAAAAAATTAAAAACGATAAATACAATGAAATTACATGAATTAAAACCGGCGGCAAACGCCACGCAATTATCGAAACGAATCGGTAGAGGACAGGGCTCCGGAAAAGGCGGCACTTCCACAAAAGGTCATAAAGGCGCACAATCCCGCTCAGGATACAGCCGCAAAATCGGCTTCGAAGGCGGTCAAATGCCTATCTATAGATTATTACCAAAAAGAGGTTTTAAAAATATTAACCGCGTTGCATACAGCCCTATCAATTTAAGTACCTTGCAAATGTTAGCCGACAAAACCCAACAAACAGATATTTCGTTGGAACTGATGAAAGCAAACGGACTTATTTCATTGAAAGACAATATTAAAATTTTGGGCAACGGCGAAATTACCTCCAAACTTACCGTTACCGCACACGCTTTCTCTGCCTCTGCAAAAGCAGCCATTGAAAAAGCCGGCGGAAAGTGCATAGCGCTGATGGCAGCAGAAGATAGAAGCCAGAAGTTAGAAGATAGAAGCCAGAAGTTAGAAGATAGAAGTCAGAAGTTAGAAGTTGTGGTGGAAGAAACTAAAGTTGTGGAAGCTCCGGTGGTGGAAGCTCCGGTGGTTGAAATTCCGGTGGTGGAAACTCCGACAGAAGAAGCCCCCGCAGCCGAAACCTCAGTAGCCGAAACCTCAGCAGCCGAAACCTCAGTAGCAGAAATTGAACAATAATTTGATAATTTAGAATAAAAACGATATGAAAAGATTTTTTAACACCCTAAAAAACATATATCGCATTGAAGATTTGCGTAAACGAATTCTTTATACATTATTTATAGTATTAATATATCGTTTGGGAGCGCACATCGTACTTCCGGGTATTAATCCGGGAAGTTTAGCCAAATTTACTTCCGATGCACAGGAAGGATTAATGGGTTTGTTAGACCTGTTCTCCGGCGGCGCATTCTCTAATGCCTCCATTTTTGCGTTGGGCGTAATGCCTTACATCTCCGCATCTATCGTAATTCAGTTGATGACTTTGGCGGTACCCTACTTCCAACGTCTGCAAAAAGAAGGCGAAAGCGGTCGTAAAAAAATTAACCAAATTACCCGCTACTTAACCATTATCGTGGTTTGTATTCAAGCGCCCGCTTATATTGCAAACATCACCTCACAGTTCGCCTACGCAGTTTCACCTACATTAATAAATACTACTATATTAGGTTTCTCTGCATTTGCGATGACCGCGTTCCTGCTTCTCATTTCGGGAACATTGTTTATTATGTGGTTAGGTGAACGTATTACCGATAACGGACTTGGAAACGGAATCTCGATCATCATTATGGTAGGTATTATTGCCCGCTTCCCATTTGCACTGAAAGCAGAATTTGTGGCTCGCCTAACGGAAAGCGGCGGTCCTATCGTATTTATCTTCGAGCTGGTAATGATGATGCTGATTATTGCTATGTGTGTACTCTTAGTACAAGGCACGCGCCGTATTCCGGTGCAATATGCCAAAAGAATTGTGGGTAACAAACAATATGGCGGCGTGCGTAACTTCTTGCCTATGAAAGTAAACGCTGCCGGTGTAATGCCTATCATTTTTGCACAAGCCATTATGTTTTTACCCCTAACTTTTGTGAAACTTACCAACCAACCCGGAAAAGTAATGATGAGTTTTATTGATTATAATGGAGTGGGATACAATATCATCTTCTTTGTGTTGATTATTGCGTTTACCTATTTTTACACGGCTATCACTATTAATCCGCAACAAATTGCAGAAGATTTAAAGAAAAACGGCGGCTTCATTCCGGGAACAAAACCCGGCAAACAAACGGCTAATTTAATTGATGAGATTATGTCAAGAATTACGTTACCCGGTTCCATTTTCTTAGGCTTTGTGGCAATTATGCCTGCATTGGTAAGAATGTTTGGCGTGAACCAACAGTTTGCCCAATTCTTCGGCGGCACCTCGCTCCTGATTATGGTGGGCGTAGTGTTGGATATGTTGCAACAAATTGAAAGCCACTTGTTGATGAGACATTATGACGGACTAACAAAATCGGGAAGAATTAAGGGAAGAAATAGTAGTGCGTATTAATGATTAGATGATTTTATTAACCGTTGGTTTCAACCAACGGATTAAAAAAAAATGAAATTACGAAAAGATAAATATAAAATATATACGTCTGAAGAGATTCAGTTGATAAAAGAGAGTTCTTTGATAGTTGGAAAAACCTTAGCCGAAGTGGCGAAACGCATTGCGCCCGGCGTGCCTCTGATGTTGTTGGACAGAATTGCAGAAGAGTTTATCAGAGCCAATAACGCAGCGCCTTCGTTTAAAGGATATCGCGGATTTCCTACCGCGTTGTGCGTTTCGGTAAATGAAGTAGTAGTGCATGGCATACCCGGAACCCAAATCTTGCAAGACGGAGACATTGTTTCCATAGATTGTGGAGTGTATAAAAACGGGTTTCACGGCGACTATGCCTATACGTTCCCTGTGGGAAATATTTCGGAAGAGAAACGGCTGCTGATGGAACGCACCAAAAAGTCGTTGTATCTTGGAATAGAGCAAGCGAAAGTAGGGAATACGGTTGGCGATATTGGCAACGCCATCCAGCGTTATGTAGAATCGTTCGGCTACGGGGTAGTGCGCGACTTGTGCGGGCACGGGTGCGGCAGAAACCTGCACGAGTTTCCGGAAGTAAACAACTTTGGAAAACCCAAACAGGGACCGTGGCTCAAAGCCGGTATGGTCATCTGCATAGAACCGATGATTAACAGAGGTACTTACAAAGTGAAAACCGAACCCGACGGCTGGACGGTACGAACCTTAGACCGAAAACCCTCCGCCCACTTTGAACACCAACTTGCACTCACAGAAAATGGAACAGAACTGCTATCAACGTATGAATTTATTGAAAAGGTAAAAGGGTAATTTATTAACCGTTGGCTTTAGCCAACGAAAAAAATAAACAAAACTAAAAAACATGGCAAAACAATCCTCTATTGAACTCGACGGCATCGTTATAGAAGCGTTAGGCAACGCGATGTTTCGCGTGCAATTAGAAAACGGGCACGTCATTACGGCACATATCGCCGGAAAAATGCGCTTGAACTATATCAAAATTTTACCCGGAGATAAAGTGCAAGTAGAAATGTCGCCCTACGATTTGAGCAAAGGCAGAATAACATTTAGACATAAATCATAATAAAAACATAAAACAATGAAAGTAAGAGCATCAGTAAAAAAAAGAAGCGATGAGTGTATCGTCGTAAAACGAAAAGGGGTCGTATATGTCATCAACAAAAAGAACCCCAAATTTAAACAACGTCAAGGATAATTATTAAACAATTCAATAAACAATAAACATTTATGGCAAGAATTGCAGGTATTGATTTACCAAAAAACAAAAGAGGAGAGATAGGTTTAACCTACATCTACGGCATCGGCAGAAGTTTGTCGAAACAAATTCTCAACAAGGCAGACATTAGCTACGATAAAAAAGTGAGTGAATGGAACGACGACGAGCTGGCTGTGCTTCGTGGAATTATCAATGATCTTAAAGTAGAAGGTGCGTTGCGCTCGGAAGTTCAGATGAACATCAAGCGTTTAATGGATATCGGGTGCTACCGCGGTATTCGTCATCGTATCGGATTACCACTTCGTGGACAAAGTACTAAGAACAACGCGCGTACCCGTAAAGGACGTAAAAAAACCGTTGCGAACAAGAAAAAAGCAACCAAGTAATAGTTAATCATTTAGTCAAAGTAGAAGGAAAAATAATATTATGGCAAAGAATACAAAAACCGTAAAGAAAAAAGTAGTTAGAATTGATGCGATGGGCAAAGCGTTCATCTCTGCGTCTTTTAACAATGTAATAGTAACATTAACCAACAGCGATGGGCAGGTAATTTCGTGGTCTTCGGCAGGTAAAATGGGCTTTAGAGGCTCTAAGAAGAACACGCCTTACGCAGCGCAGATGGCAGCACAAGATTGCTCTAAGGTAGCCTACGATTTGGGCTTGCGCAAAGTAAAAGTGTATGTAAAGGGACCGGGCAGTGGGCGCGAATCGGCTATCCGTACCATTCACTCCGCAGGCATTTTGGTAGAAGAGATTACCGATGTAACCCCATTGCCGCACAACGGCTGCAGACCACCGAAACGCAGAAGAGTATAATACTATAGTTCAAAGTTCAAAGTTTAAAGTTTAAAGTTCAACACCTTTAAACCTTAAACCTTAAACCTTAAACCTTGAACATTGAACCTTAAACCTTAAACATTAAATAAAAAAATAACAAATTATGGCAAGATACACAGGACCGCAAACTAAGATTGCAAGAAAATTCAGAGAACCCATTTTTGGACCGGACAAATATTTGGATAAGAAGAACTATCCTCCGGGGCAACACGGGCTCGCTAAAAAAAGAGGTAAAATGTCGCAGTATGGCGAACAGTTACAAGAAAAACAAAAAGCGAAATATACTTATGGTATGTTGGAAAGACAATTTAAAAAATTGTTTTTGAAAGCCGCAAGTAAAAAAGGAGTAACCGGCGATAATTTGATGAAATTCATCGAATCGCGGTTAGACAACGTGGTATTTCGTCTCGGCATTGCGCCTACCCGCGCCGCCGCCCGCCAATTGGTAAACCACCGTCACATTACATTGAACGGAAAAATTAACAATATCCCCTCAACGTTGTTGGTGCCCGGCGATATTATCGCCGTTCGCGAACGCTCTAAATCATTGGAAATTGTTACCAATTCCTTACACGGAAGAGGCAACCAATTCTCATGGTTGGAATGGGACGGCGCTTTAATGACCGGTAAATTTATGAACTACCCCGAACGTAGCGAAATCCCCGAAAACATTAACGAACAGGCTATCGTTGAACTTTATTCTAAATAGTGATTAGCGATTAGAGACTAACCACTACATATTAACCATTAATCATTAACCATTAACCATTAAAAATATATGTCAATATTATCATTTCAACAGCCCGATAAAGTAACCATACTTGAAGCGGATGACTTTCACGGTATTTTTGAATTTCGCCCGTTGCAACAAGGCTATGGCGTAACCATAGGTAACGCATTGCGGCGCGTACTTATTAATTCATTAGAAGGTTATGCCATTACTTCCATAAAAATTGACGGCGTTTCTCAAGAGTTTTCAACCATTGCGGGCATTACGGAAGATGTTACCGATATTGTTTTAAACTTAAAACAAGTACGCTTTAAAGCAAAACTTCCTGACGTACATGCGGAAAAAGCCACGATAGTGATTAGCGGACAAGAAAAATTTACCGCCTTGGATATGAACAATTTTCTGAATTGTTTTCAGGTGCTCAATCCGGAACATGTGATTTGCCACATGGAAAAGAATGTGAAACTTATGATGGAAATAACTATCGATAAAGGACGCGGTTATGTGCCTGCAGAAGAGAACAAATCGCTTCACGAAGGGATTGGTATTATTGCCATTGATTCCATTCACTCGCCCGTTAAAAATGTAAAATATACCATTGAAAATTTTCGCGTTGAACAACGTACCGACTTTGAAAAACTTATTTTGGAAGTGATTACCGATGGCTCCATTCATCCCAAAGAGGTTTTAAAAGAAGCAGCAAAAATTTTAATTCAACATTTTATGCTGTTCTCTGATGAGAAAATTCAAATTGATGAGCCTGTAGCACAACATGTTTTCACAGAGGAGATGGATGATGCGCTCATGGTTACCCGTCAAATATTGAAATCCAGATTAGCCGATATGGAACTCTCTGTTCGTGCTTTAAACTGCTTAAAATCTGCAGAATTAGAAACATTAGGAGATTTGGTATCTATTCACAAAAGCGATCTGCTCAAATTCCGAAATTTCGGTAAAAAATCATTAGCCGAATTAGAAGATTTAGTAAAATCAAAAGGGTTGGAATTTGGGATGAATATAACAAAATATAAATTAGATAAAGATTAATAACAATGAGACACGCTAAGAAAAACAATCATTTAGGGAGAACCGCTGCCCATCGCGAAGCGATGTTGTCGAATATGGCAGCTTCATTATTGCTTCATAAACGTATTTCCACCACATTGGCAAAAGCTAAGGAATTACGTAAATATATCGAACCGTTGATTACACGCGGAAAAGAAGACACAACACACTCCAGAAGAGTCGTGTTTTCCTATCTTCAAAACAAATTCGCAGTGAGTGAATTGTTTCGCGAAATTTCACAAAAAGTAGGCGACAGACCCGGCGGCTATACTCGTATCTTAAAAACCGGTTTCCGCAAAGGAGATAATGCCGAAATGTGCATCATTGAATTGGTGGATTACAACGAAACTTACACCGTGGGCGATGAAAAGAAAAAGGCTGCAAAAACAAGACGTAGTCGCGGAAAAGGAAAAACCGAAGAGAAGGTAGAAGTCAGAAGCCGGAAGCCGGAAGAAGTTGTTGTAACGGAAGAACCTCTTGTTGAAAAACCGGTAGCCGAAACTTCAATTCCGGAAGAGCCCTTAGTAACCGAGGAACCCTTAGTAGAAGAGCCAACCTTACTACCGGAAGAGGCACCCTTAGTAGATGAAGAACCTGCAACAGAGGAACCTGTAACCGAAGAATAATCACATTCCGAAGAGGCTGTCAGCCAAAAAGTTAATCGTAAAGAACGCAAAGTGTTTTCGTAAAGAACGTAAGGAGTATTTATTCTTTGCGACCTTTGCGAAAAATCTTAGCGTCTTTGCGTTTTAAATAATTAAGCCTCTTTTTTGTAATAAGTCATGGAAATCGAAATACCTCATACACCGTCAACGTTTTCCCGTATTTTTGAATCATTAAGATACAAAAACTACCGTTTGTTTTTTTTCGGACAAACCATCTCTTTGACAGGCACATGGATGCAAACCATAGCCATGAGTTGGTTGGTGTACCGACTAACCGGATCGGTAGTTTTATTGGGAACAGTCGCTTTTTTAGCGCAAATACCTTCCCTCTTTTTTACCCCTTTTTCCGGTGCACTCGCCGACAAGTACGACAAATGCAAATTGTTAATGCTGTCTCAGTCGTTGTATATGATACAGTCGCTGCTCATGGCAGTATTAACCTTGACAGGCGTGGTACAACTTTGGCAAATCTTATCTTTGAGCTTGCTTTTAGGTTTCATCAATGCGTTTGATATGCCTGTGCGTCAATCTTTTTATTCAAGATTGGTGCCACCGGAATTAATGCCCAACGCCGTAGCATTAAACTCAGCCATTATGAACGGTTCTCGATTGATAGGTCCTGCCATTGGCGGCTTTCTCATTAAACTCATTGGCGAAGGAGGATGTTTTACTATCAATGCTTTCAGCTTTTTATTTGTGTTGGGCGCTCTGACAAAAATAGTATATCAGGAGCCAAAAAGCGCTGAGAATAAACGTCCTATGACAGAAATAAAAGCCGGTTTTCAATATGTAAAAAATTACTATGCCATTCGGGTTATTTTGATATCACTCACCTTGTTTTGCTTTTGTATTTTTTCGTACACTACTTTTATGCCGGTACATGTTAAAGATATTTTATTGCGAGACAGCAGTGCATTAGGGCTCATTATGTCGTGCATCGGAATAGGCGCCTTATCTTCTACATTTTATTTAGCCGCCCGAAAATCCGTAACAGGATTAGAAAATGTAGTGGTTTTAACGATGGCTTTGGCTTCTACCGCTTTAATACCCGTTTTTTTTATCGGTTCATTGTGGTTCATACTCCCGTTAGCGGTTTGCACAGGCTTTGGGATCACTTGTTCATTAGCCTCAATAAACACTCTTTTACAAACACTTACATCTAATGAGATGCGCGGGCGGGTAATGGCTTACTATTCTATGTGTTTCGTGGGCAGCAGCGCTGTGGGATGCTTGTTTTGGAGTTATATCGCCAAAATAATAACACTGCCTTGGACGATGGTATGTTGCAGCTCCGTTTGTTTTATTACCGCATTTGTATTTAAGAAATTATTTGTACCTCACCATCCAAATGATATGCCATTTGCTACTAAGATTGTTTAAGGTGAGATAAGATTTGTAATTACCTGTTTTTGTCATATTGCTTTAGTCGAGCGACTAAACACGATTTAGCCGTTAGACTAAAGAGTTTTTAAATGCTCGACTAAATGTTGTTTTAGTAATGGGGTTAACTTATCGTTAATATTTTATCGAAAATGCAAGTGCGTGTATCTTTCAAAATTACACTTATGCCATATTGCGTTACGACCTCCAATTTATATTGTCCGGCTTCCAATGTTGGAATAAGAATAATGAGTTCCGACGGATTATTAGTTACGATGTCGGCAGTATCTACCTTTGTACGCACCTGTGTTGTTTGATTAACAAAGTAAACTCCGTTTAACGGGTTTTCGCCTGCAATTTTGAGTTTGTATCCGGTAATTTTGAGGTTTCTGTTGGGCGTAAGCAGGTCGTTCACGCTACCGGTTCTCACGTCAACCACTTGTGCAATACTAAGCGAAGCATCGGCAACGCCAAGAATTTCTACGGATACCGATTGTAACTCTTTGCGCAGCAATGCCCCTTGGTGCATCTCAAACAGCAGTGTATGAAGAAAATATTATAAAGATACTTAGGGTTGTTAGCAATGACTTTAATCCTAATTCGCCCTATAAAATTTACCAAGAAATATATGAAGAAATCAAGGCGCAAGAGATGATACCTGATACAGTTTTACAAGAAATTTTAGAACTGCCTAACGAACTTGGGAATAGACTTCTTCAAGGAGACTTATTAGAAAAGTTTGAATATTTTACATCTTCACAACTCCAAACGATAGAACAATTTATTCATGAACATATTAATAATAGAGATGCTGTATTTGTAAATTCGTTGATAACATGTGCAAATTTCAATCATATTTTATCTTTTCATGATATTTGTATAGAGTTCATTAAGCGAAGGCGAAATAATTTAGTAGTTTTATCAGCACTTGATTACCTGTTTGAACACATGAATTTTCACGACATCCATAGAATTGTATCTACTTTTAACCGAGTATTAAATAATAAGAAATATTATCAAAGCGGTCAAACAAAAGCAAGTTTCTACTTATTTAGAATTACTCATCATCAAAAATATTACGATTTTCTAAAAAGTCTCGTATTAGAAGGTAATGAAATCAATTATTTAGTTTTAAAAAACAGTTTGCAAGGTATGGATTATAATAAAAGAAAATATTTTGCCTGTTTTGATGATTTAATGATGTTAATAAAAGACACAGAAAAACGCTTGCATACCCAAGTTTGTATCCGTAGTACTCAAGATAAAACATAAAAATATGGCAAAAGGAGATAAATTATACCATCAAGCTTTAAAGTTAGCTTCGCAAAAGGAATATAATCATTTAGAAGTTATTGTTTTATTAACAAAGGCTATTGACAATTTCTTTGGCAAACCAACAATTATATATCACCCAACCAAGGCATTTTCAAGTGTTGAAGTGTTGTATCGGACAATGGGGCATGAACTTGTGCATGTTTCACAATATGCGCAATTAGCCGCAATTGGTGCTCCAGGAGGACTTTTTCAAAATAAGGACTTTGTAAAATTATTGGAATACCATGCAGGAAATTTTGAATTACATTTGCAAGGTCTTTATCTAAATGAGGCTGCATATAATTGGGGTGGTGTTTATCATAATCATCAGCTATTGGACTGGCGAGCTTTTTCATGGACAAAGAATGCTAGATTTATTTGGCCATTTTAGTTTTAATAATTGAATTAAATTTAATATGATGGCGAAGAAATTATCAATCGTAGTGCTTGTTTTTTTGCAATGGCAAATGTTGTTTTCCCAATGTATTAGTGTGGAACTTTCGGTAATTTGGGAAATGAAATCTGACATTTTTATGGAAGGTTCAATAGTAAATGTTCCCAAACTTAGTATTACATACCGTAATAACTGCAACACCAATTACTATTTCCTTAAAGTATCAGAGAATAGAAGTGAAACCCCTTCGTTACTGTGTCTATCCTCGTTACATCCTTCGCAAGAAAAACTTGACTCTGAGCAGATTAAAAAAAAATTGCATGGTAAGTATGCCAAGCAAAATTTTAATGTTATAATTGGACAAAAACCGGAGTATGCAAATCATTGGTGGCTTCAGAATGATTCTATCAATACGTTTGAAGAACGTCTCGTGAACTGCCATTTAAGAAGCATTTATGAATACATTTATGAGAAAATTAATCAGCAATCTGTGGACAAAAGAGAGCCTTTAAAGTATTGGTTTGAGCCGGAAGATATACTTCCCGAGAATATTTTAAGTTCTGTTAAAGATCAGTTTGTATTTTTAAAAGCCGGAGAAAGCCATACAGATATTTATAATCTTCTTGGTTTTAAATTAGTTGAAGGTTGTTTTACTTTTGCGGTTTATAAAAATACTATTGAAAATTATGTTTTAACTACGCTGTATGATTCTGAAAATGAAAAATATAAGCATCAAGAATCTGAACTACCCACTATTGTAGGGGATTACCAACTTTATTCCGGTGCATTTAATACGAATAAGGTTACGGTATGTTTTGGGGATAGGGAATGATAATAAAGAGGTTCCCAAAATTATTAACCAACAATAAAAAGATGAACACAAAGTGTTTGGTCGGGCTGCAAGCCCGTTCATCAATAGCACAGGGCAATGCCCTGTGGCAAGCGCGGAGTTCACAACAACCCCAAGCCCTGCAAGGGCGTAATCAAGATGTCGCCCTTGCAGGGCTACCGTTGCATAATCGTGCCATTTTCCATAGGGCGTTGCCCTACGCTATTGATTACAAGGGCAACGCCCTTTCTGCAATGCCAATAAGCAACCCGCACACAAAACTACCCTTATTCCATTATTTTTTAAACCAAATATAATCAAACCGAAATTTCCTATTTTCGCCCTACCCTTTTATAAATGAATTACCCATTGGAAACCCACGCCTACCACTTCTTTAACCAGCCCACCGAAATTACCGTAGCCGCAACGGGGTGGCTGAGCGGAGCCGAAACCACCGCGTTCCAGTTCTGCTCAGCCACCAATCAAATTCGATTTTTCGAAATTGAAGGCGAGTGTGGGCGGCAATGTCGGCAGGCGGTGCAGACGAGCCTGTGCGGTGGGATTCCTGCCGACTTGACTTTTTTGCTACTTTTTTGGTCAAGCAAAAAAGTAGAAGAAGTTCGCGGCTTTACCGGACACGAGCACTACCCTTACTTTCAGATTATAAATATGAACGGGCGGCTCTACGACCCCGTAATAGCGCGGTTCTTTAGTCCTGACAAATACGTGGCAAACAGTACCTTTACGCAAGATTTTAACAGGTATAGTTATGCAAGAAATAACCCGCTGCATTATGTGGATCCGAGCGGGGAGTTTGTGGTAGAATCTGTAGTTATTGGTGCATTTATTGGCGCCATGATAAACCTTTTTGTGAATAGAGACCACATAGACAAAGGATGGCAGATGTTTGCA
>Ga0082212_10003696_pt1 | contig 21551 bp, 20 predicted proteins | sample TergutNt197P3_FD_71548 | JGI IMG/M metagenome (GOLD analysis project Ga0082212, IMG submission 71548) | Neocapritermes taracua P3 segment gut microbial communities from Petit-Saut dam, French Guiana - Nt197 P3 | ecosystem: Host-associated > Arthropoda: Insects > Digestive system > Gut ... | reverse complement strand
CGGCGGCGGGCACGCCCCCGCGACCGAGCCGCGCGGCTCGCTGCGCCGGCGCTCGGCCCAGCGTGGCGACGTCGCTCAGACCAGGCCCGCCTCGTATGCCGCGATCACCGCCTGGACGCGGTCGCGGCAGCCGAGCTTGCGCAGCACCTCGGACACGTGGGTCTTGACCGTCTGGTCGCCGATGAACAGCTCGGCGGCGATCTCCGCGTTCGTCAGGCCGCGGGCCAGCGCGAGCAGCACCTCGCGCTCCCGGGCCGTCAGGGTGTCGACCTTGGCCGCCCAGTCGTCGTCGGCCTTGCGGGGCGGGCGGGGCGCGACGGGGGCGTCGTCCCCGGCCTCCTCCACGGGCGCCTCCGACGCGGGCGCCGCCGCGGCGCGTGCCCGCCCGGCGTACCCGACCGCGGTCGCCACCCCGGCCGCGATGGCCGTCCCGACCACGTAGATCACCAGGCTGTCGATCCCGCTCCCGGCCTCGATGTTCACGCCACCGGCGAACGGCGTGTCCCAGTACTGGTGCGAGAAGCAGTAGCCGGCGATCAGTGCCACCGAGAGCAGGCCCGTCGGGACGGCGCGCCGCGCGGAGCGGTCGTGCACCGCGAGGGCGAAGACGGCGACGGTCGCCGCCCACCACGCCCACGCGAACGACCCGGTGACCGGCTGCATGAGGAACGGCACCACCAGCAGCCCGAGGGCCGACCACGGCCGCCAGCGGGCGATGACCACTGCGGTGAGCGCGGCGGCGTCGGCGAGACCGCGCGCCGCACGGTCCGCGCTGATGCCGAGCCCGTACGGCCCGACCGTGTGGCCGGACCAGGACATCGGCAGCCCGCCGGTGCGCGGCGTGAAGAACAGCAGAATCGCGACGACGACGGCGAGCGCGATGGGCCCGAACCACCGGAGGGCTGGAGCGGTGGTCGTGGTCCTGACCGGCTGCGTCGTCGTCATGCGCGGAGTATCGCCGATGGGCGAGGTGACGGGGTAGGCGTTCGACATGGCGGTCACGCTGCCGGTTCGCGGCGCCGTGCGGATCCCGCCGGGGAGGGGTTTGCCGCCTCCCCCGTACGGGGGAGGCGGCGGAACGGCGCGGTCAGCTGCGCCGGGCGAGCGCCCGGCCGGCCCCGGCCAGCGCGACGACGGTCCACGCGGCCAGCACCAGCGACGACCGCGTCGACATCTGGAACGTGTCGGAGAGCAGCATCGCCCGCATGAGCTCCGCCATCGGCTGGATCGGCAGCCAGTCGTGCACCACGCCGAGCCACTGCGGCAGCCGTGCGGCGGGGAACGAGATCGGCGAGAACAGCAGCACCACGAACACGATCACCTGGCTGACCAGCGCCGCGAGCTGCGGCTTGAGCAGCAGGGCCATGGAGTAGCCGACCGTCGCGGCGACGAGCGACACGAGCGGTGCGGCGAGCACGATCCACGGCGAGATCGACAGCGTGACGTCGAACCGCCACGCCCCGGCGACGACGCCCAGCACCGACCCGGGCAGCGCGATGAGCGTCCAGACCACCAGGTCGGAGGCGAGGTACGCCCAGCGTGGCACCGGCAGCGTGCGCATCCAGGCGAGCGAGCCCTCGGTCTTCGACTGGCCCACGCCCTGCGGCGTCATGACCAGGCCCACCATGATCAGCGTGACGGTGGCGGCGCCGGTGGCCAGGTAGGCGGCGGCGTCGGGCGGCGGGGTGCCGACCAGCAGGCCGTACCCGAACACGGTGGTGACGGAGAGCAGCACCTGCACCACCACGAGGAACGGCACCATGTCCGCCCCGCGGCGCAGCTGCCACTGGACCAGGAGTCCCAGCTGCCGCAGGGACGTGGGCGTGGACAGGGGGGTGACGGTCGTGGCGCTCATGCTTCTGCTCCCACCAGGTTGATGTAGACGTCCTCGAGCGAGGCGCCCGGCAGCGTCTCGACGAGCTGGGCAGGGGTGCCGTGCGTGACGACGCGCCCGGAGTCGAGCAGCACGACGTCGTCGACCACGTGCTCGGCCTCGTGGATGTTGTGGGTGACCAGCAGGATGCCGGCGCCGTCGTCGGCGATGTGGCGGATCTGCTGCCAGAGCAGGCGGCGGCGCACCGGGTCGACGTCGTTGGTGGGCTCGTCGAGCACCACGAGGCGCCCCGGCGCGACGGCGGCCATGGCGAACGCGGTGAGGCGGGCGACCCCGCCCGACACCTTCTCGGACGGCTTGTCCGCCCACGGGGCCAGGTCGAGGGCCCCGAGCAGCTCGCCGGAGCGGCGGCGGGCGTCGGCCTTGCGCAGGCCGCGGATCCGGCCCACGAGCTCGACGGCCTTGCGCGGCGTGAGGCCTGTGATGGGGACGTTGGCCTGCGCCTGGACGGAGGCGAGGGCGCGCGCCCGGGCGGGGTCGGCGACGGCGTCGACGCCGTCGAGGTGGATGGTGCCGGCGTCGGGCAGCGTGAGCCCGACCACCTGGTTGACCAGCGTGGACTTGCCGGCGCCGTTGTGGCCCAGCAGGCAGACCACCTGGCCGGCCCGGACGGTCAGGTCGACGGCGTCGTTCGCCTGGACCGCGTCGGGCCCGGCGCCGAAGCGCTTGCTCAGGCCCTGGACGACGAGGACGTCGTTGCGCATCTCTTCTCCTTGATACTCGGATACCGAACGGTACGGACTGAACAGTACGGATCTGAACGTAGAGCCATGGCAGGGCTGGCGCAAACCGATCGGTTTCCGGAGCAGATACCGTTCGGGATGTACCGTGGTCTCATGAGCGAGAACAGCAGCACCGACGACCTCCGGTCCGCGTCCCGGGCCCTGCGCGACGCCATCAGCGGGCTGAGCCGGGCCCTCGGCCAGGGCCTGTCGGACGTGAGCGCCGACGTCGGGCGGGAGATCGCGGCCGAGATCGAGGACGCCACCCGCGCGCTGTCGCGTGAGCTGAGCGGCGGTGTCACGCCGCCGCGGCGCGCGACCAAGGCAGAGCAGACCCGCGCCGACCTGATCGAGGGTGCTCGCCGCGTCTTCGCTGCCAAGGGGTACGAGGCGGCGTCGGTGACCGACCTGGCCAAGGAGGCCGGCTACACCAAGGGCGCGCTGTACACGCACTTCGCGTCCAAGGAGGAGCTCTTCCTCACGGTGATCCGCGAGGTGAACGACCAGTCGGCGTCGATGGCCCAGCCCGACCAGTTCACCAAGCCGGGGGAGATGGCCGCCGACCCGCTGCCCGGTGACGACGAGATCCCCGACGTGCTCCTGTCGCTCGAGGCGTACCTCTACGCGCTGCGGCACCCCGAGCGCCGCCAGGACTTCGTGCCCATGGCCGAGGCGTCGATGACCGGGCTCGCCACCCAGCTGCACTTCGCCCGGACGGGCGAGGTGGGCGAGCCGACCCGCGAGGAGCTCGAGGTCGCCATGGGCCTGGCGTCGCTCTACTCGCTGGGCGGCATCATGGCGCGGATCCTGCCGGAGGACTACGACGTCGCCGGTACCGTCGACCGGCTCGGCGCGATGCTGGTCCGTGACCTGTGACGTGTTGCCTGGTCGGGGGGTTGGGGGCAAAGTCGGCTCTGACGCACCTCACAGCGGAGTGAGGCCCGTCGTCGAGGAGGTGCCGTGTGACCACCGAATTCGCGACGCTTCGCCGCTCCATCGAGCAGCTGCGCGTCAGTGTCGCCGGGGTGCGCCACGCCTTCGGTGACGCCCCCGAGGTGCGCCGGTTGGTGAACGATCTCGAGCGGCTCGAGATCGACGCGGCCGAGCTCGCCTCCACCCATCCCGAGTCGCACCCCGCCGCCGGCGTCGTCCCGGAGCACGTCGTCGTGCCCGACACGCCGCTCGACGACTCGCTGTGGCGCGACGCCGACGACGAAGGAATCGGCGGCTACCACGGCGACCGGTCGTGACGACGACCGCGCGGGGCGTCGACGCCCCCGGCCGCGCCCGCATCGGGGCGCGGACGCTGCGGTCGGACCGGTGGTGGCTGCCGCCCGTCGCGACGACGGCCGGGCTGCTGGTGTTCGTCGTCTACGCCACCTGGCGGGCGTTCGAGCAGAAGTACTTCTTCGCCGACGGGCGCTACCTCACGCCGTTCTACTCGCCGTGCGTGTCGCACGGGTGCGCGTCGGCGCCCGGCTCGTCGCACTTCGGGATGTTCCTGCCCGACAACCGGCTCATCCCGTACGCGGCCGTCAGCCTGCCGTTCCTGCTGCTCTTCCGGCTGACCTGCTACTACTACCGCCGCGCCTACTACCGGTCGATCGTGCTGGCCCCGGCTGCGTGCGCCGTCCCCGAGCCGCACGGCCGCTACACGGGCGAGACGCGCTTCCCGTTGATCATGCAGAACGTCCACCGGTACTTCTTCTACGTCGGCGTGCTCGTGTCGCTCGTCAACACGTACGACGCCGTGCGGGCGTTCTGGGATACCGGCGGCCGGTTCGGGCTCGGGATCGGCAACCTGGTCCTGCTCGCGAACGCGGGCCTGCTGTGGTGCTACACGCTGTCGTGCCACTCGTGCCGGCACGTGATGGGCGGCCGCCTCAAGCACTTCTCGAAGCACCCGGTCCGGTACTGGGCCTGGACGCGGGTGTCCGCGCTCAACACGCGGCACATGCTCTTCGCCTGGGTGACGCTCGGCTCCCTGATCGTCACCGACCTGTACGTGATGCTCGTCGCCCGCGGAACCATCACCGACCTGAGGCTCATCGGATAGGAGGCCGGCGTTGGCCGACATCGAACGGCACGACTACGACGTCCTCGTCATCGGTGCGGGCGGCGCCGGGCTGCGGGCCGCGATCGAGGCGCGCGAGCGCGGGCTGAGGACGGCGATCGTCTGCAAGTCCCTGTTCGGCAAGGCGCACACCGTGATGGCGGAGGGCGGCTGCGCCGCGGCGATGGGCAACGTCGCCGCGAAGGACTCCTGGCAGGTGCACTTCCGCGACACCATGCGCGGGGGCAAGTTCCTCAACAACTGGCGGATGGCGGAGGTGCACGCCAAGGAGGCGCCCGACCGCGTCTGGGAGCTGGAGACGTGGGGCGCGCTGTTCGACCGCACGCCCGACGGCCGCATCAGCCAGCGCAACTTCGGCGGCCACACCTACCCGCGGCTCGCGCACGTGGGCGACCGGACCGGCCTCGAGCTGCTCCGCACCATGCAGCAGCGCATCGTCGCCCTCCAGCAGGCCGACCACGCCGAGACCGGCGACTACGAGGCGCGGCTGCGCGTGTTCGCCGAGTGCACGGTCACGGAGCTGCTCACGGACGACGCCGGCGCCATCGCCGGGGCCTTCGGGTACTGGCGCGAGTCGGGCCGGTTCGTGCTGTTCTCGGCGCCCGCCGTCGTGCTGGCCACGGGCGGCATCGGCAAGTCGTTCAAGGTGACGTCGAACTCGTGGGAGTACACGGGCGACGGGCACGCCCTCGCGATGCGCGCGGGCGCCGACCTGATCGACATGGAGTTCGTCCAGTTCCACCCGACAGGCATGGTCTGGCCGCCCAGCGTCAAGGGCATCCTCGTGACCGAGGGCGTGCGCGGCGACGGGGGCGTGCTCAAGGACGCGGACGGCCGCCGGTTCATGTTCGACTACGTCCCCGACGTCTTCAAAGGCCAGTACGCCCAGACGGAGGACGAGGCCGACCGCTGGTACACGGACCAGGAGAACAACCTCCGCACCCCCGACCTGCTGCCCCGCGACGAGGTGGCGCGTGCCATCAACACGGAGGTCAAGGAGGGCCGCGGCTCGCCGCACGGGGGAGTGTTCCTCGACATCGCCAGCCGCATGCCGGCCGAGGAGATCAAGCGCCGCCTGCCGTCGATGTACCACCAGTTCAAGGAGCTGGCCGACGTCGACATCACCGCCGAGCAGATGGAGGTGGGCCCCACCTGCCACTACGTGATGGGTGGCGTCGCCGTCGACCCGGACACCGGGCAGTCGACCGTGACCGGGCTCTTCGCCGCGGGGGAGTGCGCGGGCGGCATGCACGGGTCCAACCGGCTGGGCGGCAACTCGCTGTCAGACCTGCTGGTGTTCGGCCGCCGCGCGGGCCTGGGCGCGGCGGAGTACGTGACAGGCCTCGTCGAGCGCCCAGCGATCCGCGAGGCCGACGTCGATGCCGCGGCCAGGATGGCAGTCGCGCCGTTCGACCCGCCGGCGCCGGGCGACGCGGGCGAGAACCCGTACACCCTGCACGCCGAGCTGCAGCAGATGATGAACGACCTGGTCGGCATCATCCGCACCGAGGCCGAGATGGCGGAGGCCCTCGAGCGCCTCCAGGGGCTGCGTGCCAGGCTGCGCCACGTGGTGGTGGAGGGCCACCGCCAGTACAACCCGGGCTGGCACCTGGCCCTCGACCTGCGGAACATGCTCATGGTCAGCGAGGCCGTCGCGACCTCGGCCCTGACGCGCACCGAGAGCCGCGGCGGCCATACCCGCGACGACCACCCCGTGCTCGACCCGGAGTGGCGCCACCGCGTGCTGGTGTCCCGGTGCGTGCGCGACGACCCCGACGGCGGCCCCGTGGTGCCGCGGGTCTCGGTGGTGCTCTCGGAACGGGTGCCCATGCGCCCCGACCTGCTCGCGCTTTTCGACATCGAGGAGCTCGGCAAGTACTACACGCCGGCCGAGCTGGCCGGCCACCCCCAGGGAGGTGCCGCATGAGCTACGAGGGCACGTTTCGGGTGTGGCGCGGCGACGCCGAGGGCGGCGACCTCGAGGACTACCGGGTGGAGGTCCACGACGGCGAGGTGGTGCTCGACATCCTCCACCGGCTCCAGGCCACCCAGACCCCCGACCTGGCCGTGCGGTGGAACTGCAAGGCGGGTAAGTGCGGGTCGTGCTCGGCGGAGATCAACGGCAAGCCGCGCCTGATGTGCATGACACGCATGTCTGTGTTCGAGCCCGACGAGGTGGTCACCGTGACCCCGATGCGGACGTTCCCCGTGATCCGCGACCTCGTCACGGACGTCTCGTTCAACTACGCCAAGGCGCGCGAGGTGCCGTCGTTCACCCCTCCGCCCGACCTGGCGCCCGGCGAGTACCGGATGGCCCAGGAGGACGTGTCGCGCTCGCAGGAGTTCCGCAAGTGCATCGAGTGCTTCCTGTGCCAGAACACCTGCCACGTGGTGCGCGACCACGAGGAGAACAAGCAGGCCTACGCCGGCCCGCGCTACCTCATGCGGATCGCCGAGCTCGAGATGCACCCGCTCGACGTCGCCGACCGCGTACCCGCCGCCCAGGACGAGCACGGGCTGGGCCTGTGCAACATCACGAAGTGCTGCACGGACGTGTGCCCGGAGGGCATCAAGATCACCGACAACGCGCTCATCCCGATGAAGGAACGCGTCGCGGACCGGCGGTACGACCCGCTCGTGTGGCTGGGGAGGACGATCTCGCGCCGACGGGCGTGAGCAAACGAAAGAGCCCGTCACCTCGGCATTCGCCGGGTGACGGGCTCCTTCTGAGTGCTCCCGCGACTGGACTTGAACCAGTGACCGTCCGATTAACAGTCGGATGCTCTGCCAACTGAGCTACGCGGGATCGCGGGCCTCGTGCCTGAGGCCGGGTAGAACATTACCAGGCACTTCGGGGTGCTCCGAACCAGCGGTGCAGACCGCGCCGAAGGTCAGTCGTGGACGCCCGCGGCGGCCCGCACGCGGTCCTCGGCGGCGTCCACCAGGCGCGCCACCTCGGGGTCGTCGAGGTCCACGCCGGGCCCGGCCAGGGCCTGGGAGAACAGCGGTCCGCCCACGGTGCGCCGCACCGCCACCCGGGCTGTCCGGCCGCCGGGCAGGGCGACCTCCTCGGCCAGCACCACGGACCACTCGACGCGCTCGCGGACCACCTGCGGCAGCCGCGACTTCTGCGGGTCGACGGGGCGCAGCTTCGCGGGCGGGGTCGCGTCCACCCAGGTCACGGTCACCACGCCGTGCGTCGGGTCGAACGACGCCCGGTCGACGTCGGACCACGGGCGGCGGACGGCCGCGCCGTCGGGCGCCGGGACCAGCAGCTCGGCGCGCGTGGCGACCGCCCAGCCGCCCGAGCGCAGCTCGCCCGCGGCGAGCGGGTGCTCGCCCGGCGCGAGGCCGAGGCGTGCGCGGACGTCGTCGGGGAGCGGGGGACGGCGCGACCACATGGTCGTCACCGTAGCGGTGACGCGCTGGTCAGGCGATCATCGACCCGTGGAGACGCAGACTGATCCCGGGCTCAAGGTCGACCTCGCAGTGATCGGATTCGGCAAGGGGGGCAAGACCCTCGCCGCGACCCTCGCCAGACAGGGCAAGAGGGTGGTGATGATCGAGCAGTCGCCCGCGATGTACGGGGGGACGTGCATCAACATCGGCTGCGTGCCCACCAAGGCGCTGGTGCACCAGGCGGAGCACCAGGACCGGCACCTCGAGGCCGACGAGCGGTACGCCCTCGCCGCACAGGCCACGAGCTCGCTCACCAGCCTGCTGCGCGGCAAGAACTTCGCGATGCTCGACACCCTCGACACCGCCACCGTCGTCACGGGCCGGGCCACGTTCACCGGCCCGCACACGCTGCTGGTCACCGCCGGGGAAGACCGCCTCGAGATCGAGGCGGCGACGATCGTCATCAACACCGGCGCCGAGCCCACGCTCCCGCCCATCCCGGGCCTCGCACAGAGCGCCCACGTGGTCACCAGCACGGGCCTGCTCGCGCGCGACGCGCGGCCTCGGCACCTCGTGGTTCTGGGTGGCGGGTACGTGGCCGTCGAGCTCGCGTCCCTGCACGCCCAGTTCGGCGTGCAGGTCACGATGCTGCAGCGCTCCGGCCGCCTGCTCACGGCCGAGGACACCGACACCGCCGCCGAGGTCGAGACCCTGCTCACCGAGGCCGGCGCCCGCGTGCTCACGGGCGTCACGGTGCGTTCCGTCGCCGACGACGACGGCGGTGCCCGCGTCACGTTCACCGATGCCGCCGGGCAGGAGGCGAGCGTCGTCGGCGACGTGGTGCTCGCCGCGCTCGGCCGCCGCCCCGTCACCGACGGTCTGGGCCTGGCGGACGTCGGCATCGACGTCGACGGGCGGGGCGGCGTCGTCGTCGACGAGCACCTGCGCACCTCGCTGCCGTGGGTCTACGCCGTCGGCGACGCCAACGGCGGGCCGCAGTTCACCTACGTGTCCCTCGACGACTACCGGATCGTGCTCGACCAGCTCACGGGCGCCGGGACGCGGTCCACGCGCGACCGCGTGGCCGTACCGCACACGGTGTTCACCTCGCCGCCACTGGGCCGGGTGGGCATGACGGAGGCCGCGGCGCGCGAGTCCGGTCGGCCCGTCAAGGTGGCCGTGCGGCGCGTGGCGGACATGGCGACCGTGCCGCGCGCCCGCATCGTGGGGGAGCAGCGCGGGGTCATGAAGGCCGTGGTCGACGCCGAGACGGACGCCGTGCTGGGCGTCGCGATCCTCGCCTACGACGCGCACGAACTGGTCAACACCGTAGCCCTCGCCATGCGGCACGGCGTCACGGCGAGCGAGCTGCGCGACTCGATCTGGACCCACCCGTCGATGACGGAGGCGTTCAACGACCTGTTCGGGGCGCTGGGGTGACCGTGGGTGCCCGGCGGCCGGTGTCAGAGGCGCCACGGACCATGAAGCGTGGCGCGGTCGACGAGACGCGAGGGTGAAAGCGCAGTTCAGCGTGCCCCGTGCAGGACTTGAACCCGCGACCGAGAGATTATGAGTCTCCTGCTCTGACCAGCTGAGCTAACGGGGCGCGCGCCGAGCCTACCGCGGCGGATCTCGCCTTCCTGTGGAAGGTTGGCTCCTGTGTGGTGGCTGGTCGCGGGGGGTGTCCTGGTCGTGGCGGGCGGCCTGCTCACCTGGCGCGCCTCCGCGGGGCCGGCCGGGCCGCCGCGAGGGATCGCCGTCGCGCTCGGGGTGGCGCTCGTGTTCTGGGGTCTGGTGAGCGCCGTCGTCGGGGTGATCGTGACGACCCTCTGAGGGGGCGGGCGGGGGTCGGCATGGAAGAATGCCGGGCATGGCGATGCGAGAGATCCGCGTGATCCCCGACCCCGTGCTCCGCACCGTGTGCGACGAGATCACCACGATCGACGACGGCGTGCGCAACCTGGTGGCCGACCTGGTCGAGACGGTCGACCACGAGGGCCGTGCCGGCCTTGCGGCGAACCAGATCGGTGTCAACCTGCGCGCGTTCTCCTGGAACATCGACGACGAGGTCGGCTACATCCTCAACCCGCGCATCGTGGCGCTGGGCGACGAGCTGCAGGACGGCGACGAGGGCTGCCTCTCGGTGCCGGGTCTCTGGTACGCCACGACGCGCTCGAACTACGCCCGGGTCGAGGGCATCGACCTCGACGGCGAGCTCGTGGTGGTCGAGGGCACGGGCCTGATGGCCCGCGCGCTGCAGCACGAGTGCGACCACCTGGACGGCAAGCTGTACCTCGACCGCCTGGAGCGCAGCGTGCGCGTCAAGGCCATGCGGGAGCTGCGCGCCCGCCTCTGAGGGGCCCGGCAGATCGCGCCACCGCAACTTTCACCTCGCGCCATGCCTCGGCGTCGGGCATCATGGCGCATGTCAGAGCAGCACCGCAGGTGACACGCCGTGTCTCACCCACCTGATCGAGGACGTAGGGGAAGACGGACCTCGACCCAGGGAGGAACACATGTCCGGCGCCATCACACGCGGTGTCCTTTTCGTGCACTCCGCACCTCGCGCGTTGTGCCCCCACGTGGAGTGGGCGGCAGGCAACGTGCTGGGTGCGCGCGTGTCCCTCGACTGGACGGTGCAGCCCGCCGCGCGCGGCCTGCACCGTGCCGAGTACTCGTGGCAGGGCCTGCAGGGCACCGGCGCGCGCCTTGCGTCGGCGCTGCGCGGGTGGGAGCACCTGCGCTACGAGGTCACGGAGGAGCCGTCGCACGGCGCCGACGGCGCGCGCTGGTCGCACACCCCCGAGCTCGGCATCTTCCACGCCATGACCGACGTGCACGGCAACGTCGTCGTGCCGGAGGACCGGGTGCGGGTGGCGCTCGAGCTGGCGCACGACCCGCGGGCCATGCAGGACGCCCTGGACCTCGCGCTGGGCACCGCCTGGGACGACGAGCTCGAGCCCTTCCGGTACGCCGGGGCCGGCGCCCCGGTGCGCTGGCTGCACCGCGTGGGCTGACGCGCGCTCCCTGGGAACGACGGCGCCCCGCCCCTCCGCGAGGAGGGACGGGGCGCCGTCATGCTGACACGGGTCAGGCCCTGCGGCGGCGTGTCAGCGCGACCGCGGCGCCACCCGCAAGCATGAGCAGCCCAGCGAGGAGGGTCACGCCGACGACGTCGGAACCCGTCCGGGGCAGCGGCCCCGGATCAGCGACGGTCGCCGTCGCGGCGGAGACCACCTGGAACGTCGACGACGTCGAGTCGCCGACGCTCACGCTGGTCGCCGTCCCCGTGTGGGTGCCGAGCTCGAAGTCGGCCGGCACCGTGAACGTCCAGTGCGCCACGCCGTTGACGTCCGCGGCGGTGGGCGCGAGCTGGAGCGGCACCGAGTGGATCACCGCACGGACGAGCTCACCGGGGCGGAAACCGCTTGCGTTGTACGTCTCGAGGTCGCCCACGTGGACCACGGGCTCGGTGAACGTCGAGGTCAGGGCCCGGGTCGCCGGAGCGGTGGGCGCGGGGTCGGTCACCCCGACCGTCGCGTCCCCGAGGGCGCCCGTGGCGTCGTCCGTGGCGACCACCGTGTACTGACCGGCGGGCGAGCCGGGCGGCACGGGGATCGTCGTCGTGAAGTGCCCGTCGCCGTCCGTGGTGACCTGGACGGGGTCGCCGACGGGGTTGCCGTCCGGGTCGAGCAGGACGACCGTCACGGTGGAGTCCGGCGTGTAGCCGTCGCCGCTGGCGGGCATGTCTCCGCCTGCCCCACCGTCGAAGGTGCTGGGGGCATCGACCGTCGGCGGGCCGGTGGTGGTGACCGTGGTGGTCGCCTGGGCACCGGACGGGTCGGTGGCGGTGACGTCGTAGACGCCGCCGGCCGGGTCCGTCGGCGACGTGATGACCACGACCTGGATGTCACCGTTCCCGTCTGCGGTCACGGTCTGGGTGTCCGTCGAGCCGTCGGGCATCGTGACCGTGACCGTGACATCGCCACCGGGCGTGAAGCCCGACCCGTCGACCGTGGTCGCGCCGCCCGACGGGACCTGAGGCTGTTCCGGGGTGAGGGTCGGGGCGGGCGTGACGGTCACCGTGGTGGTGGCCGTGGCTCCCGACGGGTCCGGTGCGCTGAACGTGTAGTCGCCCAGCGCGGTGCTCGAGCTCGTCGGGAACGGCAGCGTGAAGCTGCCCGCCGCGTCCGTCGTCACGGTCGTGGTCGACGTCGTCGAGTCCGGGGCCGTGATCGTGACGGTGATCGTGGACGACGGCGTGAAGCCCGTGCCGGTGACCGTCGACGTGCCGCCCGCCGGGACGGTGGCGGGGGAGGCCGCCAACGCCGGGTCGATCAACGCGACGGGGGCCGTGGCCGGACGGTTCGTCGGGTCGACGCCCGTGACCGTGAGCGGTCCGGCCGGGGTGCCGGCCGGGATGGTCACGGGTGTCGAGATGGCGCCGGAGGCGTCGGCCGTCGTCGTCACGGTGGCGACGGGGTTGCCGCCGGCGTCCGTGATCGTGACGGTGACCGTCGAGCCCGGCAGGTAGTCGGTGCCCGTCACCGTGATCGTGTCGCCGGGCTGGGCGGTCGCGGGGGCGGCGATCGTCGGCTGCGGCGGGATCACCTGGACGGTGACGGGGGCCGAGGTCTGGCCCGTCGCCACGTCGACCGCGGTGAACGTCGTGGCGCCCAGCGGCGTCGCCGTCGTCGTCGCGAACGGGTAGGTGACGGCGCCGTCGGCGTCGGCGGTGAGCGGGACGGTCGTGGTGTTCCCGCCGCCGTCGACGACGGTGAGCGTCACGGCTCCGTTCGGCGTGAAGCCCGAGCCGGTGATGGTGGCCGTGCCACCCTGCGCGACCGTGGGCGTCGACGCCGTCAGTGCCGGGTCCACCACCGCGATCGTGTCCGTGGCAGCAGCGCCCGAGGTCTGGCCCGTGCCCGTGACGGTGTAGACGCCCGGGGCGCTGCCGCTCGGGACGGGGACGCTCGCGGTGACCGAGCCGTCGGCACCCGCCGTCACCGTGACCGGCGTGCCGACTGCGGCGTCGCTCGGGTCGGTGAGCGTGAACGTGACCGGCTCGCCCGGCAGGTAGCCGGTGCCGGTCACCGTGACCGTCTGGCCCGGCGTGGTCGACGCCGGGGCGTCGATCGCCGGGTTGACCACGGCGAACGTGTCGGTGGCGGCGGCCCCCGAGGTGTCGGTCGCGGTCACCGTGTACGTGCCCGGCGTCGCGCCCGCGGGCAGGGGGACCGGCACCGAGATGTTGCCCGAGGAGTCCGGGGTGACCGTGCCGTCGAAGACCGTGCCGTTCGACGGGTCCGTGACGACGACGTGCACCGGCTGGCCTGGCGTGAAGCCGGTGCCCGGGATCGTCACCGTGGTGCCCGCGTCGGCCACGGGCGGGGCGTTCACCGTCGGGGCGGCGGTGACGGTGACGGTGGTCGAGGCGCTCGCGCTCGTCGTCTGGTCCACGGCCGTGAAGCCGTACGCGCCCAGCGTCTGGCCCGGTGTCGTCGCGAACGGGAAGGTGATGTCGCCGCTCCCGTCAGCCGTCACGGTCTGGGTGGTCGGGGTGCCGCCGCCCGGAGGCGTCGTCGTCACCGTGACCTGGCCGTTCGGCGTGTATCCGGTGCCCGTCACGGTCACCGTGCCGCCCGCGGGGACGGTCGGGCGGTCGGGGGCCAGGGTCGGGGCGGCCGTCACCGTCAGCGGCGTGGACGCGGTCAAGCCCGCCGAGTCCGTGGCGACCACCGTGTAGCCGCCCGGGGGCGTGCTCGCTGCCACGGGGAGCGGGACGCTGATGTTCCCGTTCGCGTCCGACGTCGTGGTCACCGCAGCGCCCGAGGGCGTCGTGCCGTCGGTGGTGAGCTGCACCGTGACCGTGCTGTTCGGCGTGAACCCGGATCCCGTGATCGTGGTGGTCCCGCTGGCCGGCACGGTCGACGGCGTCGCCGTGATGGCGACGTCGAGCAGGCGGACCGTGGCCGAGGCCAGGTTCACCGTGGCCAGGCCGGCCCCCGGAGAGAGCAGGTTGGCGAGCGAGAGCGAGAGCGCGCGCTGCGTGAACGACGGCGTGCTGGTGGAGGACTGGTTCGGTAGGTCGCCCGGGGACTGCTGCACGTTGATGATCAGGCTCGCGACGGTGGTGAGGGCCTGGAACACCGGGGTCAGTGCGGTGACCAGCGGCTGCGCCACCTGTGTCGTCACCGTGTTGGCGAGGCCGGCCACCAGGCCGGTCGGCGAGAACAGCACGTTGTTGAGCACGGTACCGATCGGTCCCAGCAGCGCGGCCAGGTTCAGGCCCGCGACCGGCACACCGAGGAGCTGCGCGGCGACGGTGCCGGTGGCGGTTCCGTCCAGGAACTGCTGCACGGTGCCGGAGATGTTGACGCCGACGGAGGTGTCGGCCACCGGGAGCCCCAGGTCCGCGTTGACCGCCACGGTCAGCGTCGCGGCCCGGAGCGCGGCGTCGACGGCGTTGACGACGGCGGTCGTCAGGTCGGTCAGCGCCTCGTTGAGACCGGCGAGGATCTGGTTGATCGTTGCCGCGTCCATCACCTGCGTGTTCACCGGGGCGTTGTTCAGCCCCCACCCGTGGGAGTCCGTGAGGATCCGGTTCAGGTCGACGGTCACTGTGCCGTTCGCAGGGTCGAGCACGACGCCGTCGGTGCCGAACGTCTGCTGGAACACGGGCGCGAGCGCCGTGTTGAGGTCGAAGTTCGAGAGCGCGACGGTGGGTTGCACGCCGAGTGCTGTCAGCACTGGGCCCAGGAGACCGCCGCTGAGGGTGCCCGCGATGAGCCCGGTCGGCCCCACGAGGCCGTTGATCGCGGTGTTCACCGACGGCGCGATCGCCGTCGTCGTCGCGGCGCTGAGCCCCGCGACCGCCGGGCTGGTGAGCACGACGTTCGCGTTCGCGATCTGGTACGTGCCCACCGGCGCCGTGCCGACGGTGTCGTTCGCGGTCGCCGAGAGCGCCCCGAGGTTGATGGCGAGGCCGGACGCGACGGCGTCGACGGGAGTCCCCGCGAGCAGCGGCTTGAGGTCGACGGTCGCGTTCGACGGGGCGGCGGCGTTGCCGCCGACCACGATCGCGCCCTGGTCGGTCACGGCTCCCGAGGCCGCCATCGCGGTCGAGGCGGTCACCGCGGCGGTCTGGTTGACGGCCCCCAGCTGGATCAGGCCGTTGGCGCCGAGCAGCTGGATGCCACCGGGCACGGTGACGCCCAGGGAGCTCAGCACCGCAGCGCTCAGCGGGTTCTGGTCCGATGCCGGCCCTGACGTGTACGCGGCGTCCGCGCCCGCCACGGCCGCGAGCGTGTCGAGGTCGACGCCCCCGACGACGCTCCCGCCGAGGAACTTGCCCAGCCCTTCGGACTGGTCGGCCGGCAGGGCGGCCGCCGGGCCTGCCCCCGCGAGGGCCATGACCCCCACGACCGCGCCGGCTGTCATGGCCGAGAGCCAGCGGCGTCGACGCCGCGCACCTCCCGAGCTCGCGCGGTGTCTTCCCCGATGGCTCCCAGCAGACATCTATGTCCCCCGATGCGCGCGTGCGGGACGCCCCCGCGTCCCGCTCTTCTGGGGAACCTAGCCCGGGTCAATCGTGAGCGCGCGGGCAGCGGAGCAGGGATCCCGCCCCGCCGCACGTCAGACGCTCAGGCGTTCGTCACCACGAGGGCCACGTTGTGCCCCCCGAAACCGAACGAGTTGTTGATCGCCACGATGTCGCCCTGCGGCAGTGCGGCCGGCACGTCGCGCACCAGCGGCACCTTGAGCTCGGGGTCCGGGTTGGCCACGTTGATGGTCGGGGGAGCGAGGCGCTCCTGCACCGCCTTGAGCGTGAACACCGTCTCGAGAGCGCCGGCGCCGCCCAGCAGGTGGCCCGTCATGGACTTGGTGGCCGAGAGCAGCACGTGGTCGGCCTCGCCGCCCAGCAGGTTGCGGATCGAGTTCGTCTCGGTGAGGTCGCCCACCTTGGTCGACGTGGCGTGCGCGTTGATGTGCGAGACGTCCGCGGCGGTGGCCCCGGCCATCTCCAGCGCCCGGCGCATCGCGGCCATCTGTCCCTTGCCCTCGGGGTCGGGGGAGGTCATGTGGTAGGCGTCCGAGCTCAGGCCCACGCCCGCCAGCTTGGCGTACACGCGCGCGCCGCGGGCGGCGGCGTGCTCCGCCGACTCCAGCACCACGATCGCCGCGCCCTCGCCGATCACGAACCCGTCGCGGTCGACGTCGTACGGGCGCGAGGCACCCTTCGGGTCGTCGTTGCGCAGCGACAGCGTGCGCGACGCCGCGAACGCGGCGATCGGCATCGGGTGCATGGTCGCCTCGGTGCCGCCGGCGACGACGACGTCGGCGCGGCCGCTGCGGATCATCTCGATGCCGTAGCCGATCGCCTCGGCGCCCGACGCGCACGCCGACACCATGGCGTGGGCCCCCGCCTGCGCGCCGATCTCGAGCTCGACGTACGCGACCGGCGAGTTCGGCATGAGCATGGGCACCGTCATGGGGAGCATGCGTCGGGCGCCGCGCTCACGCAGGGTGTCCCAGCCGTCCAGGGTGGTCCAGATGCCGCCGATGCCCGACGAGACCACGGCGCCGAGGCGCTCGCCGTCCACCTCGGGGGAGCCGGCGTCGGCCCAGGCCTCGCGCGTCGCGATGATCGCGTACTGCGCCGAGGGGTCCATGCGCTTGATCTCGGGGCGGGCCAGCACCTCCTCCGGCTTCACCTTGATCTGCGCGGCGAAGTTCACGGGGATGCCGTACTTCTCGGCCCAGTCGTTGTCGAACGTGCGGGCCCCCGACTCACCGGCCAGCGCGGCCGCCCACGTGGACACCGCGTCGCCGCCGAGGGGGGTGGTGGCGCCGATTCCGGTGACGACGACGTCGCGAGGAGCGGTCATGAGGGGCCTCCTGAGTCTGGGGTGGTGAGAGGTGCGGTGGTCGGGCTTGTCGAGGCCAGGTCAGCGACCGGTCTCGACAAGCCCGGCCTCCGGGGCGGCCGGTGTCAGGCCTGCGCGCCGGCGATGAAGGTCACGGCGTCACCGACGGTGGCCAGGTTCTTGACCTCCTCGTCGGGGATGCGGACGCCGAACTTGTCCTCGGCGTGCGTCACGATCGTCATCATCGACAGCGAGTCGATGTCGAGGTCGTCCGTGAAGGACTTCTCGAGCTGGACGGCGTCGGTCGGCAGGCCGGTCTCCTCGGCGACGATCTCGGCAAGGCCCTCGAGGATCTCGGTGTCGGTGTAAGCCATGGCTGTTTCCTTTACTTGGAGGGGTGGTCGGGTGGTCTCGACAGGCTCGACCACCGGGTAAGGATGTCAGGGAAGGACGACGACCTGGGCCGCGTACACGAGGCCCGCGCCGAACCCGATCTGCAGCGCGACGTCGCCCGACTTGGCCTGGCCGTCGGCCATGAGCCGCTCGATGGCCAGGGGGATCGACGCGGCCGACGTGTTGCCGGTCTCGGCGATGTCGCGGCCGACGACGACGTTCTCGGGCAGCTTCAGCTGCTTGACCATCTGGTCGATGATCCGCATGTTCGCCTGGTGCGGCACGAACACGTCGATGTCCTCGGGGCCCACGCCGGCGGCGTCCATGGCGGCCTGCGCGAACTTGCCGACCTGGAAGCTGGCCCACTTGAAGACGGTCTGCCCGTCCTGGCGCAGCGTCGGCCAGCCCAGCGACGGGTCGGAGCGCAGGTCGGTCCACGAGTGCGTCTGGCGGATGGTCTGCGCCTTGGAGCCGTCCGAGCCCCAGATCGTCGGGCCGATGCCCGGCGTGTCCGAGCGGCCGACCACCGCGGCGCCCGCGCCGTCGCCCAGCAGGAACGAGATCGAGCGGTCGGTGGGGTCGATGATCTCCGAGAGCTTCTCGGCGCCCACGGCCAGCACGTTGCGGGCGACGCCGGAGCGCACCATCGCGTCCGCCTGGGCGATCGCGTAGCAGTACCCGGCGCACGCGGCCGAGATGTCGTAGGCCGCGGCCGGGTTGGCGCCCAGGCGGTCGGCGAGGATCGCGGCGGCCGACGGCGTCTGCACGAAGTGCGAGATGGTCGACACGATGACGGCGTCGATCTGGTCCGCGGCGAGGCCCGAGGCCGCGATGGCCTTGGCCGAGGCGACCTCGGCGAGGTCGAGCACGTCGCGGTCGGCGCCCGCGCGGCGGCGGGTCACGATGCCGGTGCGCTGGCGGATCCACTCGTCCGAGGAGTCGATCGGGCCCGCGATGTCGTCGTTGGTGACGACCAGCTCGCCCCGCTCCGCACCGATGCCCAGGATGCGCGAGTACGCGACCGGCTCGGCCTGCTTGAGGACTGTCACTTCTCGGCTCCGTTCGTGGCGGCGACGCTGTGTCGTGCGATGAGGTCGCGGGCGGCGTCGACGTCGTCGGGCGACTTGACCGCGACGAGCTCCACGCCCTTGAGGGCCCGCTTGGCGAGGCCCGTGAGCACGCCGCCGGGGGCGAGCTCGAGGATGGCGGTGACGCCGCGGGAGGCGAGCTCGTCCATGACCAGGTCCCAGCGCACGGGGGCGGTGACCTGCGCGGCGATGGTGCGCAGCGTGGTCGCGGCGTCGCCGTGGGCCTGTCCGTCGACGTCGGCCAGGAACGGCACCTGCGGGTCGGCGGCGGGCCACGCCGCGGCGACCGGCTCGAAGGCCTCGCGCGCGGCGTCCATGAAGGGCGTGTGGAACGCGCCGGCCACCTGCAGCGGGATCACGCGGGCGCGGGCGGGGGCGTTCTCGGCCAGCGTCGCGAGGTCCTCGAGCGAGCCGCCGGCGACGGTCTGGCCGGCGCCGTTGACGTTCGCGGGCCACAGCCCGGCGGCCTCGATCGCGGCCAGGACCTCGGCCGGGTCCCCGCCGACGACGGCGGCCATGCCCGACGGCGCGGCGGCCGCGGCCTGGGCCATGGCCTGCGCTCGGCGGGTCACGAGGGCCACGGCGCCGGCGTCGTCGAGCACGCCCGCGACGGCCGCCGCGGCGACCTCTCCGACGGAGTGACCTGCCGTGACGTCGACGACGTCGCCGGCCGGGCGGCCGTCGAGGATCACGCGCAGCGCGAGCAGCGACGAGGCCACGATCAGCGGCTGGGCCACCGCCGTGTCCCGGATGGTGTCGGCGTCCGACGTCGTGCCATGGGCGACGAGGTCGAGGCCGGCTGCCTCGGAGAACGAGGCGATCAGGTCACCGGCACCGGGCAGTTCGAGCCACGGTGCGAGCATCCCGGGGGTCTGCGAGCCCTGTCCAGGGCAGACGACGGCGAGCACGGGTCCCACGGTGTCAGACGGTGGGACGGGAGGCCCGTACCGACGGGTACGAACCTCGCTCAGAGGCCTTGTGGGAATCCCACAAGATCGTCATGCCAGCTGGCCCAGGGCGAGCGCGACCTGGAGCACGAACGACTCGCGCGCGTCCAGCGGGTCCCAGCCGGTCACCTCCGAGACCTTGCGCAGGCGGTAGCGCACCGTGTTGGGGTGCACGTACAGCTGCCGGGCGGCGGCCTCGAGCGAGCGGCCCGTGCCCAGGTACGCCGACAGCGTCTCCAGCACGGAGCCCGTGGCGGCCTGCAGGGGCAGGAAGGCCCGCTCGACGAGCGCGGAGCGTGCCGTCTCGTCGCCCACCAGCACGCGCTCGGGCAGCAGGTCGTCCGCGAGCACGGGGCGGGGCGCCTGCGGCCACGCGGGCGCCGCGACCAGGCCGGCGAGCGCGGCGGCGGCCGAACGCGACGCCTCGACGACCGACGGCACCAGCCCGCCGATCACCACGGGGCCGGGTCCGAACCGCGCGAGCAGGCTGGTGGCGGCGGCGATGAGGTCGCCCTCGCCGCCCAGGACCAGCACCACGCGGTCGCCGTGGATGCCCACCAGGGCGTCGCCGGCGGCGCGGCGGGCGGCGCGGCGCAGGTCGGCGGTGCGCAGCTCGTCGAGCGACGTCGTCGTCGTGCCGACCATCACGAGCACGCGGCCGCGGCCCGACCACCCGAGTGCCGCGACGCGCGAGCGGAGCGAGTCGTCGCCGTCGCCCCGCACCAGCGCGTCGACCACCAGCGCCTCCAGGCGCGCGTCCCAGGCGCCGCGCATCTCGGCGGCGCGGGCGTAGACCTCCGCCGCGGAGAACGCGACCTCGCGGGAGTACCGCAGCACGGCCTCGCGCACCTCGCGCTCCGCGCCGGGCGTGGCGAGCTGGTCGGCGTGCGTCTCGACGACGTCGACCGTCAGGCGCACCAGCTGCAGGGCCTGCTGGAGGGAGATGGACTGCGTGAGCTCGCGGGGCGCGGCCGTGAACATCTCGCCGACGCCCGACGGCGAGCTGCCTGGGTCGGCGAACCAGGTGACGAACGCGGCGATGCCGGACTGCGCCACCAGGCCCACGTGGGACCGGTCCTCGGCCGGCAGCTCGCGGTACCAGGCCACCTCCTCGTCGAGGCGGCGCAGCGCAGCGGTGGTGAGGAACCCGGTGGCCTCGCGCACTCGTCTGACGGCGTCGGCACTGTGGTCGAGGCCGCGGTCCGGGGCCTGTGAGGTGGGGGGCACGTGCCGAGAATACGTGCCCCGCGGCCTGCGCGACCACGGCGGCGTTGTGGGATTGCGACAAAGGCCTGCGACACGCCCTCGCGCACGGCCGGACCTACGGCCCTGCTTCTGCGCCCGAGTTGTGGTTATGGTCATGACATGGCCCTCATGCCCCGGCTACGTGCCTTGCTCCGCCGGCCGTTCTCGGCCTCGACCGTCGGTGCCCGGCGGCCGATGCCGCCCGGCCGACGCCGCGGTGACACGGTTCAGGAGGACGCACTGCGCGCGATGCTGCTCGACGACCCCAACGACGTCCAGGCGTTCGACGCCCTCGCTGAGCTCGTGCGGCGGCGCGCCGCAGAGTCGGAGAACCCCGAGGACCCGCTGACCGCACCCGCAGACGAAGAGACCCTGGCCGCCCGGCGCAAGCGCGCCGCCGACCTGGCCGTCTGGTCGCTCGCCGAGGAGCTGGCCGGGCACCCGCGCGGCTGGTACCCGCTCCTGGAGCTGGGCCGGCTGTCGCTGGCCTCCGACCCCGAGGCCGCCGTCCGCCGTCTGGCGACCGCCGCCGAGCGCGACCCGTCGGGGCAGGCGCTGGCCGGCGGGATGGAGATCCTGCGCGAGGCCGGCATGCCGGTCGAGGCGCTGGGCCTCGGCGTCGGGCACTGGCGGGTCAAGGACCACAGCCCGGTGGTGGGCAAGCACCTGGTGCTCGCCGCGCTCGAGGCGGACCGCGCCCTGGAGGCGCGCCAGCACCTCGCCAACCTGGACATGCACCCCGACACCGCGACGGTGGCCCGCATCCGCACGGAGCTGGAGCAGGCGATCGCCGACTACGAGGCAGCCCAGCAGCCCACCCCCTGACCCCCTTCTCCACCGCGAGATAGAACCCGCCCTCACGAGATAGAACCCGGGGCCGCCCACAGCAAGGGGAGCCACCCACTCGCCGCCCCCCCCCCCC
>Ga0082212_10003695_pt1 | contig 21552 bp, 18 predicted proteins | sample TergutNt197P3_FD_71548 | JGI IMG/M metagenome (GOLD analysis project Ga0082212, IMG submission 71548) | Neocapritermes taracua P3 segment gut microbial communities from Petit-Saut dam, French Guiana - Nt197 P3 | ecosystem: Host-associated > Arthropoda: Insects > Digestive system > Gut ... | reverse complement strand
CTCCCGGGGCATGGCGGCCTTCCGCGGTCGTCGGGGTCTCAGCTGATTCCGATGTGCCCGGCTTCGCGGCGGAGCTGGTAAAAGCCATGCTCTCCGTCAATGTGCAGCAGATGAACTATGGCGAGGGGCTGCCGGTCACAAAAGAAGGCGTTGCGGCGCAGATAAAAGAGTTGAATAATAATCTCTCCGAGAGCGGGCGCGATACATTCGACGTCGATATGGACACGCTGATAGGAAAACTGACGTCGCCCTCTGTAAACGACCAGGCTTTGACCGACATGATGCGCGGCAGCATCGAAAAGCTCTGCGCAGGCAAAATAGACGTTGAGGGAGCTGTTAGGGAAATTGAGCAAAGTGTCAAAAACTACCTCGCGGAAAGGGCATAAAAAGCAAACGACAGCCATGAAAGGCGAAGGCGCGGCAGCCCTCGCTTTTCTGGCGCCGAGCATCATAGGCATTTCTGTGTTTTTCCTCATCCCGTTTGTCGATACTGTGCGACGCAGTCTATACGATGCGCGCGGCAGGAACTTTATTGGGCTTGATGGATATGCCTCAGTGATTAGCAACGACGCTTTCCGTCTTGCAGCGTCAAATACGGCAAAATTCACAGCGGTCTGTATACCTCTGTTGCTTGCTGTCAGCCTTGGGGTCGCGCTGCTCATACGCTCCATCCGCCCGCGCGGTAAGGCGTTCAAGACCACATATCTTTTGCCGATGGCGGTGCCGGTAGCCAGTATCGTCCTGGTGTGGCAGGTGCTGTTCCACCAAAACGGGCTGGCAAATAACATTATTTCAGCCTTTGGCGCGCAGCGCATCGACTTCATGGGATCGTCCGCGGCGTTCTGGGTCCTGATTCTTACTTATCTGTGGAAAAACTGCGGCTATGACATGATACTTTGGCTTGCAGGCCTGGACAGCATCTCTGAAAGTCTTTATGAAGCTGCGCGCGTCGATGGGGCAAACAGCTGGCAATGCTTCAGGTATATCACACTGCCCGGGCTTCTGCCGACGATAGGCCTTGTTGCGATACTCTCGCTACTGAACGGATTCAAAGTGTTCAGGGAGGCGTATCTGGTCGCTGGCTCGTACCCGCACGATTCCATATATCTGCTGCAGCATTTGTTCAACAACTGGTTCCGGAATCTGGACATAAGCAGGTTATGCGCGGCGGCTGTCATGCTGTGCATCGTCCTGCTTGTAGTGATATTGATATTGCAGCGGTTTTTTAAGGAAAATGAGTGATGGAACCTGATGTTGTTAGTGAATCGGCTATTGTAGCGCAGCGGGTGCGCGGGAGCAGAGGCGGGATAATTGCGCGGTTTGCTGTGCTTGGAGCTTTGGCGCTGCTTGTATGGTGGGTCGTCTGGTTCATGGTCGTCGGGAGCCTGATGTCGCTGGAAGAATTAAGCACAGCCATCGGTCCGGTACTTGAAGGGTCTGAAGGAACTGCCGTTTGGCCGCTGCTGCCGTCATGGCCTTCGCTGCAGCCGATGGTCGAACTGCTTCTTGATACGCCGCAGTTCTTCATGATGTTCTGGAACACATTCATGCTTGTCCTCCCCTCTGTACTGGGGCAGCTCTTACTGGGCGCCCCCGCCGCATGGGCACTGAGCCGCCTCCGCTTCCGTGGCAGAAGACTGCTGACGACTTTATATATAACCCTGATGCTTATGCCATTTCAGGTAACAATGGTTCCTAACTTCCTCGTTATAGACAGTCTAGGACTTATGGACACGCTGTGGTCTGTGATACTTCCCTTTGCGTTTTCCGCGTTTCCCGTGTTCATAATGCTGCGGGGGTTCGATGCTGTGCCGAGAGCGCTGCTCGAAGCTGCTTCGATCGACGGCGCGGGGCATTTCAGGACGTTCATAAGCATTGGACTGCCGCTTGGAGTTCCGGGGATACTTTCCGCGCTGGTGCTGGGATTCCTGGAATGCTGGAGCGCGATTGAGCAGCCGATGACTTTTTTACAAGACCCGTCGCGCTGGCCGCTATCGCTTTATCTCCCTCAAATCGTATCCGAAAAACTCGGCCTGGCGATGACAGCCTCATTGTTCATGCTTATCCCGGCTGCTTTGATTTTCCTGTTCGGACAGAAGTACCTTGAACTGGGAATACAGGCTGCGGCTATTAAGGAGTAATAATCTATTATGAAGAGCAGGGCTTATATAAAGCAGAGTGATGATAATGCTGTTGTTGTCAGTGCGCCGCGCGCAAGCAGAGTGGTTGGCAGAGCGTCAAATGCGGGGATCGTTAAGCGAGTTACAACGGCTCTGAGCGGCGCCGACCCTGGGCAGCGTGCGGCGGCAGGCAATATCTTCAAGTTTCTGGCGCTGCTGTTGGCGTTGACTTTGATCGCGCGGGGGACTAGCGGCGTCACGCTGGCAAGGGTCGGGCTCTCATCGCCGCAAAGGGCGGCAATCGTCGAAGCAATAACGGGCAGCGCTGTGGTATCGTCAAAAAACACTGTAGAGATCAGCGTACCGGAAGGATTAACGATAACCGAAATGTATTCAGGCGCCGGGCAGAGCATGAAACCGGGCGACGCTATTGCGAAGTTCGACGCAGACGAAGTGGCGCAAAAGCTGGCGAGGGCTATTGCTGAGCTGGATAAAATGCTCATTGATCTGGACAAACTGAATCGCGCGGAGGATACCGACGCATCAAGCAGAGAGTCCGCCCAGCGCAGCCTCAATCGCGCCCGTGAGGACTATAATATGACCAGAGCGCAGGGTGATGAGGACATTAGCGCGGCGCGCGAAGAACTAGACAAGGCTCTCGCCGCGATTGGCGATGACGCGGAAGCTTATTCGCTGGAAACGGCGGTCAGGAGCCACCAGAGGGCGTCTGAGGATTATGATAGCGTAAAGACGCAGGGTGAAGCGGATGTAGCGGCTGCGCTTCTGGCTTTTGAAGAAGCAAAGGAACGCAAGGCTGACGGAGTCGATGATTCAGCGCTTGAATCAGCCAGACGAAACCTGCAGCGGGCAAGAGCAGACTACAACTCTACAAAATCACAAGGAGAAGCGGACGTAAAGGCTGCCAACGACGCAATCGTTGCGGCGACAAAGAGTACGAGCAGCACTGCCGACTACAACTCTGTTGAGACCGCCTCGCGGAATTTGCAGCGCGCCAGAGCTGATTACGATGAAATCAAAGCTCAATACGACGCTGAGATCAAGGTCGTCCAGGACGCGATCGACGCTTTTGTCAAAGTATTTTCCGATGAGTTCGCCGATACATATACCGACCCTGCCCCTGATTCTGACGCGGACCCGGATGAAGTATATAATGCAGCGCTCAATGCAGCGCTTGAAAATGACCCTGATTATATAGATCTGAAGCAAGACCTTGCTGACGCGAAAAAAAGAGCGGAGGACAATCTGCTTGCGCCCAGACGAAAAGTTGAGGACGCCGAGTCCGCATACAAGAGCGCGGTGGACGCTTACAGCAGGAGCGCTCAGCAGTCATACGAATCACGTAATTCCGAAATAGAAAAAGCGCAATCCGCATATATCTCGGCGCAGCTCAGAGCGCAGGAGAATCTGCTAAACGCCGCGCGAAAAGTTGAAGACGCTGAGTCTGCTTTCCTTAAAGCTGAGCAGGATTACGCGAAGAGTGTTCAACAATCTGCGGAATCCTTGCAAGCAGACCTGGAGAAGGCTGAAACCGCTTATGACAACGCCTGTGATAAAGCGCAGGAAAACCTGCTTAGCGCGACGCGTAAAGTGGAGGACGCAGAATACACGCTCAGTAAAGCAGAAAGCGATTTTACGAAGAGCGAGACTCAATCAGCGGAAAAAATCCTTTCAGACATAACTAAGGCTCAGAGCGCGCTAAGAGCCGCAATTAGCAAAGCGGACGACAATCTGATCAGTGCGGCGCGCAAAGTGGAAGATGCAGAGTACACGCTCAGTAAAGCCAGCCAGGATTATAGTAAAAATGTCATGCAAGCGCTTGATACTGCAGTGCAAAACAGCGCAAGCGCCACGATTCTTCAGTTCGATATCGACAAGCAGTCGGAAACTGTGTCGCAACTGGAACAGATAGCAGGAAACGGCAATATACTTTATTGCGGCGTCGACGGCGTCGTAGCATCGACATTGCCGGAGGGCAGCGTTACCGGAGCAGCTCCGCTTGTCACATTCCGTGACGGCGCAAAAGGCTATGAGGCGACGATGAGGCTGAACAAAAACGAAGCGTCAAAGCTGGCGGTCGGCGACGAGTGCGAAGTGACAACGGGCGGCGGATCGATGTATTATACACCGACTGTGACCGGTGTATTATCCGGTATCGCGCAGCCCGACGACAACGATATGTCTTCCGTGACGATACGCCTGCCCGACGGGGACTGGAACGAGGGGCAGAAGGTGGATGCGCAGGTCGTTATCAACAGCGGCAACTATGATTTCTGCGTGCCCATATCTGCATTGCGCTCCGACAACACAGGATATTACCTGTTCGTCACGGAGCCGCGCAATACTGTGCTTGGAATGCAAAATACCGTTGTGCGGGTCAATGTGAGCATTATCGCGTCAGACGACGAAATGGCGTCCGTTACCGGAGCGCTGGGCCGTGACAGCAGTGTGATCGTTTCGAGCAACAAAACTATCACGCATGGCGACAGGGTGAGGGTGGAAAACGAATAGCTGATAATATGTGCTTTTTTAGGGGACAGAGGCGATGTAAAGATGATGGTGGGAATTAATCAGCGGTTACTTAGGCAAAGAATAGCGGATTGGGCGCTGGCGGGCGCGCTATGTTTGCTGTTGATATGGGGGTTTTCGAACCGGGCGGACGTCACGCGGTACTCGCCTGTTTCGCTGCGCTATGACACTCCTGTCAGCGGGAGCGCTGCTTATTCTGCGAGACTGTACTCGATTTCGCACAGTGACGACAATGCTTACTGGCCGACATTCTGGCGCGAACACAAGTCGGAGTTCAAAAACGAGTTTTCCTCTGCGGACGCCGACTGCATAGCATACTCCGGCGACGCCTCGCTGGTTTGGCCGTTTGAGTATATTTCCGGGTGCGCTCCGGGGGTAAAGGACGGCTCAGGCTGCGTAATTTCCGAGCCGCTCGCGCGCCGCTTGTGGGGGAGCGCGGATATAGTTGGAATGACGGTCGAAGTGGATGGGGAGACCCGCTACATACGCGGCGTGTTCAAAGGCAAGTCAGAACTTGCTCTTATATCTTTCAGCGACGAGGATGTGACCCGCTCCTGGACAGCCGTCGAGTTGTCGGGCGGCCCGCCTGATGCTGCGCGCAGCGATGCGGAGAGCTATGCGTCGGCTTCCGGGCTCGGAAAACCCGGTACGGTGATTGCGGGAGGGCATGCGTACCTTGCCGGACTTTTAGCGATGCTCCCTCTGCTCATCCCTGCAGTTTACGGGATGGCGATGATCGCGGGGGCTATAAAAAAACGGTATCCCGGTTCATATAGAAACATCCGCTTTTTCGGCTTTATTATTATTGCATGCATGGTTCCCCTGCTTATAAGGGCATTGCCAGCGTCGCTCGTTCCCACGCGATGGAGTGATTTTTCATTCTGGGCGTCGCTGCTGCAACGCATTACCGGCGACCTTTCGGAGTTCCTGAACGCAGCTCCGCGTTTGCGCGACGCGGAGCTGAAGATGTTGCTTGTAAAGCAGGCCGGCATAGCGTTTCTATCCGCGTGCGCTTCAATCTCTTTCTGCTTCCGTTGGCGGATTGCAAAAGGTTCCGGGGCAAGCCCGGGTTAAACCCCGATCCCGTATCGTTGTTTTAGTTTATCGCGTAGTTCCCGCGCATCGGATATGCGCTTCGTTGCGTTAGAATATGCTTCGGAGCCAGCAGGGTACTTTAACGCTATTTCGCGCTCTGTGTCCTCAAGCGAAACGAGTTTTCCGCGCCGGCATAGTTTGTCGGCTAGATACAGAAGCTCGCCTTCGCCGACGTCGCCGGGCACGCCGCCCTGCAAATCCATGTGGCTGCCGACAAGAATCGCCGTTTTCGGATACCCTTCCCGCAATAGCAGCTCCATCCCCGCCTTTGCGTGATGCGGCTCGGAGCGTGCTATGTCGTGCAAAAGGCATGCCGACTCCAGCAATTCAGTATCCAGCAAAACCCCATGCTTTTGCATCGAGCGCGCATAGTCCAGCGCAAGCGCCGCGACATGTTCGCCATGGCTGACAATGTCCTGCGGCGCGTTGTACTTCTCCAGCAGTTTGGCGCAGCGCGCGCGGTCAGGGTATCCGCGCAGCCCTAAATGGCCAAGCAGTGCGGCGTAATCTTCCGGCGTGTCCATGTCGAGCAGCGAGCCGGGATCATCCATCTCTACCTCAAGCGTCGGAAGCTGGCGCAAAAAGCCTTTGAGCCCGTCTGCACCGCCGTACAACAGCAGCTGCCCGACATACCTCGCCGGAACGAGCGGCGGGTGCCCGCGCTTTCCGTGATACACCGGGCGGACGACGGAGATACCCTTGTTTTCCTTGAATTCCTGTATCAGTTTTTGGAGCGTAGCGACGTCCACCGCACAGCAATCAGCGGGGAGGATAAAGAAAGCATCCAGAGCGCTCTGCGTCGCTGAAATTTCCTTTAACAAAGATACGCCGGTCTGAACGGACGAGAACATGCCTTCGTCATAATTGTCGTTGTGGATTAAGTGGATAATCTCAGGGTCTAGTGTATTATTTGATAGTTTTTCACTACCTTGTATTCCAGGCAAATCATTATTGAAAACCGCTTCAAGCTCTTGCGCATTATGCCCTGTGACGATGATTATATCGCTGACGCCGGCCTCCGCTGCGATTTTCACACAACGCATTATCGCGGTCGCGTTGCCGACCGGAAGCAGCGGTTTGAACGCTCCCATTCTTTTCGATAGCCCGGCGGCAAGAATGATTATCGCGATGTTTAAGTTGCTTTTCATAATGTTGCTTTTCATAATGATTGTAATATACTACGTGTTGTGATAAACTACCACAAAAATATTATGAATAGTGAGGGAGAGCGCCGGGCAGTGCCGCAAAGCACTTTACGCCCGTCGTAATTATGTATATGTTCAAAAAATTCAAGTCGCTTTTCGGCGCGCAGGATATGACTGTGGGATCGCCGTTTTCATGTCTGCTGAAATTTGCGATACCGCTCCTTATCGGGAACATCGCGCAACTGCTGTACTCCACTGCGGACGCATTCGTTGTAGGCAGGTATATGGGGGATCTCGGAGACGTCGCCCTTTCGGCGATAGGCTCCGCAATGCCGCCGTGTAACTTTTTCCTCGTGTTGTTCATGGGGGTTGGTTCAGGGGTCACGATCATGGTTTCGCAGTACTTCGGCGCAAGGGACAACGACAGCCTAGGCGTTTCGATAGGTAACTCCATCACATTGATCGTAATACTGTCGATTTTTGTCACAACTGTGGCGTCCTCTCTCGCAGGCCCGATCCTGAGGCTGGTTGGCACGCCGAACGAGACATATGAAATGGCCCGGACCTATATGACGATCATTTTCCTCGGGTCTATCGGCATCGGGCTGTACAACGCCCTGTCCGCAATACTCCGGGGTCTTGGCGAGTCTGTTTTCCCGCTAATAGTGCTGCTGTTCACGGTCGTGCTTAACATCTTTCTTGATATCCTGTTCGTAGCAGGGTTCAATATGGGCGTCGCCGGCGCAGCGAGCGCCACGATAATAACGCAGGTGTTGTCAGCGATCATATGCCTCGTCAAAGTAGCTGTTATGCGGGATCTTTTCAAACTCAACCTGACAATGCTCAAACCAGTAAAGCGCATCGTCAAGCAGATAATCCATCTTGGCGGCCCGAATGCACTGTCAATGGCCATTATGTTCGCCTCTATTACATTTGTCCAGTCTCTTATCAACAGCATGGGGTACATGGTCGTTACGGCAATAACCGTCACGCAGCGGCTGGATTCGTTCGCCATGCTTCCGAGCCAGACGTTCCAAAACGCTGCGGGGACATTCACCGGGCAGAATATTGGCGCCGGGAAAATGGAAAGGGTCAGGCAGGGAACAAAAACTGTTTTTCTGATGTGCCTGACATTCACATCTGTGATGGTTGCTTCTATGCTGCTGTTCGGACGGCATATGCTGGGGTTGTTCACTGAGACTGAATCGATCATAGATATGAGCATGACATTTGTGCGGATCGCCACACCTGCATACCTGATGATGACGCTGACGGGAACGCTTATGGGCGTCATGCGGGGCGCCGGAGATTCGATAGGCCCGATGTGGATGACAATGCTAAACAACGTGATCATCCGCATCCCACTGACATACATGTTCGCTTACTTCACACGGTCGGAGGCGCGTCCTACCGGCCACCCAAACTCTATTTTCCTATCAATGCTTTGCTCGATGGTCGTGGGAAGCATTATAAGCATACTGTATTACAGGGCAGGCAAATGGCGCGGTAAAGCGATCACCGGGAAAAACGTACCTGAACCGGATATGGCATAATATGGTACGCCCGTCAAAAGCATTCGCTGCCCATATGGCATTCGGAACACCTTTTCGCCTGCATCGCGTGAAACTATCTATCTGAAGCCGATAGTCTTTTTCGCCCTGTTCCCCTCGCAGAGAGCAAGCAAGTCCTTTTCAACGAATAACGGTTGGTAGATTCGCCTATGTAATATTTGTGCGCCATGATCTTCCTGATTGTATGAAAAACCTTTCGTTGCGCTTCCGAAGCAATATAGTAGTCGAATACTGCATATTCGGCATCTTCATCGAAGGCGTCGGCTAAATCTTCCTTGACTTTTTCTTCAGTCTTTTTTTTGTTGGGAACGCACAACCAACTCGTTTTTTCCACGCTCGCGCTCGCGCACGGCAATATGGTGTACCCCCTGTACCCATCGTCTATTGCTGAAAGCAGAATGTTCAAATCTTCGTCCGACGGCTTGTCGATTGTGACGATGTATCCTTTCGCATGTTCCTGCATGTTCATTCCCTCCGTTGCTGTTTTTGCTGTTCGCATGAACAGGATAGCACACGGGGGGGATATAATAGTCAATAGTATGGCGGGTGTGTTATGACACAGATTTATGATATAATTAACCCAACCGTTCAATATTGAGGGGAGCGAGCCTTATGCCAAGACCGGGAAAATCCAAGTCAAAGACCGAACGTATACTAACGATCTACCATCTTTTCAGGTTCTGTGAGGAAGTCTCAATGCAGGAACTCAGAGATTCACTGCCTGAGTTCAGCGACAAGACCTTCTCCCGTGACATATCGCTCATGAAACGGGCCGGGATTCCCATCCGTTTTTCAGGGCGGCGAAAGGCGTTCGTTATGGTTGACGAGAACGGGAATGAAACTAGGCGCCCGGTATTTTTGCTCCCGGATTATCCTGAAAGCGCAAAGGAAATACAGTTTATCGATAAAATAATCCGTCTTGTGACAATAATGGGTGATTTGCCGTTTGAAGACTGCGATGTGTGGTATAGGGAGACATTTCCGTATTCATCTAAACGGACTATGCAGAGAGATTTTGCCTTACTGAAAAGAATCGGCCCAGGCTACAGGGTCTATTACAAGCGCGAGTGGAACGACCCTGACGAAAAAGACGATGAACAACCGCCGGGGCACTATTATTTTGAAGGAGTCTTCAATGCCTGAATCATCCTCTCGTACGGGTCACCAGTTTTGTCAGAAACCCTGTAACACTTTTCGTATGATCCTACCCTGCTCACGCGCCCTTCATCCTGAAAACTTTGCCTTTCGGCCTGAACGGCAGCACCGCGCCGTCCGGTATCAGGTATGCGTGCTCGCGCCCTCTTAGCATAAGCCGGTCCTCGCATCCTGCGTCTGTGATGATGAGCAGCGGGGCTTCTTTCGGGAAATCCACCGCGTTGTGCAGTAGATCGATACCCGGCTGCAAAACTGTTCCGCCGCGCCCTTTTACCTTGACGGTTTCGGCTATATCCTCCGGTTTCATATACCCCTGGTCATAAGCCTCCGCATCGCAAAACACGACCCTTACGCCCGGCACGTCGCGCGCTGCGCTGTAGCTGGCAATCGCGCCGAGCGCCATTGCCAGCAGCTTGCGGTCCATCGAGCCTGACGTGTCGAGCACGACCCCGTATGTGCGTCCGTCGAGAGTCTCGTCCCTCGGCACATAACTCGGGCGTGGTATGTCGGGCGAGCTTGACTGCCGCCTGCTCGGGCGGGCATATGAGAGTTTCTTCTCGATTGGCAGGAACATTTCGTCAAACCACCACGCGAGGTCTACGTCCCATGGGATCGGAGGGTGCGACAGAGCCCGTATCTCCTCGATGAGCGCGGCGGGCAAAAGTCCGCGCCCGCGGTTTTGGTGGTACTCCAGTCCCTGCGCGAGGACCCTGCGGTAGAACTCGTCGAGGTCGACGCCGTCGCTGCCGCCGGCATTGCCGACAGTCTTCCCGTCTTGGCCACCGCCCGGTATGATATCCCCAAGCCCGACGCCGCGAAGCGTCGCCAGCTTGCGGTATGTCCTCATGTCCGTTACTATCTGGTCGTATATGTTCTCCGCGCTCTGCCCCTTGAACTGCTCATCATATAAAAGGCCGTCCGGCCGGTCGCCGACGCCCATTTCTGTCAGCCAGCCGTTTATAACAAAGTCGCAGGCTATGTTCCAGAGGTACGGGTCTCTCCATTCATGCCGGATATCGTGACGCAACGCCGCGTGCAGCAGCTCGTGCCCAATAACGAAACGCAATTCTTCGGCGTTCATTCTCGTCAGCGGATTGATATAAATCTCTTGCATTTCGCATGATATAGCAGCGACGGTAATCTGCATACGGCGGCAGACGTCCTCGTCTTCGACCATGGTGAAGCTCGCGGCGATCGCCCCTAAAAGAGGATAATTTGAGATAAACCACGCTTTCGCCCGGTTCGCGCGTGTGTTTCGGTAACCGCTATCACGGTTACTCTCCCTCGCGGCTTCTCTGACAGCGCTTGCTACGGCGCTTGCCAGGCTATCCGCAAATACAGTCGCCCACGATTTCACGTCCTCAGATGGTTGGTCAAAAATCATATCAGCGGCTTTCCCCGCTGTGCCCCATCCTTGATAAACGTCCGAAACACCGCTTATCATGAAATACTCATAGAGCTTTTCCTCGTTGTTCATGCCTTGAGGCAGTTTCGCTCCGTGGTCCGACAGTCCGAACTTCATTTCAGAAAGGAACCTCTCCACAGTGACGTCGCAGGCGATGTTCCAAAATATCTGGTTTTCTTTGACCTGAAAATGCTCCATCGCTAGATGCAGAGCGCAGTGGGCAAGAGCGCCGGCCCACTCTTTCGGCTCGGCTAACTTTTTTTGGTTGCAATAGATTTTGCCGCTCTGTGAAACTCTAGCTAGACCGTCTGAGGGGGATGGGATTTTTTCTCCGCTAATGAGGTAGCAATGGAGCAATAAGGACCCGATTATTGGATGGCTGTGTGCCATCTTGATCCCCCCGTAATAATTCTCCAGAGCGGGGTCTTTTTTATCCTTTACTTTTTTCTTATCTTTTGAAGCCATCTACTTATTTCTCTTTGCGGCGAGGCGCGGCAGATCGCGGACTATCTCAACAAGGTACCAATCCGGGAGCTGGTCTTCATCCTCCGGCGTAATGACGATCTGCGCGATTTCAAGGCTGATATCCGCCAGTTCTTTTATCATGACTTTCGCCCTTTCCGAAAGCGGCCGCGAGCTTGCTGAGAGCTTCTTTTTCTCCGGCGGCAGTTCTTTGATGAGCTGCGCGCGGAAGCTTTGCGCCAGAAAGTACAGCGCATCCCTGCTCTCAGGCTCGTCCGGCCATTTCTGGTCGCCGCTTATGATTTTCGTGAGGGCGTACCTGTTGCGTATCTGCTTCGTGAAAGCGCGGAACTGCGCGGCGTGCTGCGGCGAAAGGCAGCCCGACGTGATGATCTCGAGTTCCTTGTCGGAAATGTCGTCCCCGTAGCTGTTCAGCGCATCGGACAGCATATGCCAAGAGCGCGGCGACGAAAACGGTTCCTCCGTCTTGGGTGGCTGACGCCAGAGGTGGTCGGGTCTAAGCCCGATGTACTCGGTCACATATGGGTGGATATTGTTTTGGTAAGCCCAATCCAGCCAGTCGCGGTGGGATGCTATAAGCTCGACGTGGAACATGCGGTTTATGAGTGCGGAGGACATTGGTTTCACTATGGCGTTGTCCTGCGCCCTGTTGCCGGCGCCGATGACGATAGAGCCTTGCGGCAAGTGGTACTCGCCGATCCGCCGCTCGTGGATAAGGCTGTAAAATGCCTTTTGCACTTCCTGCGAGCAAGCGTTGAGCTCGTCGAGGAAAAGGCAGTACGGCTCGTCTTTCGCTATCATTCGCGGCGGGCAGAACGCGCTCTTACCGTCGCTGATCTGCGGCACGCCGATGATATCCTCGGGCGCGAGCTGGCTGCCGAGCAGCGATACGCAGGGCAGCCCGACTTCTTCGGCGAAATGCTCAACTATCGACGATTTGCCGATTCCGGGCGCGCCCCAGATGAACACGGGGCGCACGGACGCGACATTAAGCAGCACGTCAAGCAGTTGAGTTTGATTAACATTGATAGGTATGTTCATTTTTTATACCTCATCTCAGGTTGGATAAGCTTCGCCATACAATAACACAAAGCTCATATCAATTGTAAGTAGTTTGCCTTACGGTTTGGTTACACGCATTTTACCGTTGTGTTACAGCGGGACACAGTTTTATATCACAATCTCCACCAAATTATGTTCGACACAGCCTTCCCCGCGATGTATTTTTAGTTTCATATAACTCACCACCTTACCGGCAGTATATCACAGGGCATATCTTGCATTCGGACAATATTATGGCGGGGCGCGCCGCCTTATCAGCAGCACCCCCCGCAGTCGATCATCTAACGCCTCCATCAATCCTTCAATGCGCCGATAGGGATTATCATAACTCCGTCATTTCTGGTATACGCCATTTCTCCGCCTGTTATCACCATCAGTAAATCCGGTTCCCGCAGTTTTGTGTGTTTTTCCGCATTTGTCTTTCGAATTAGGTTTTTTAGTTCTACTAAATGGGCTGCGCCTTCTTCGATTTCCCGGCTTCCCAGTTTGAATTCGATCAGCGCGTACCTGCCATCAGCAAGGTGCAAAACGCAATCCGCCTCAAGCCCATATCTGTCATTATAATAGGAAACATACCCCCCTAGCGCGGACGAGTATATTTTTAGATCACGTATGCAAAGAGATTCAAAAATCAGGCCAAATGTATTCAAATCCAACAGCAATACTTCCGGAGACAACGCAAGCGCGGCAATTGCAATAGATGGGTCAACAAACGCTTTCTTTTTTCTTGAGCGAATCGACGTCGCCGAACGGATCGAGGGAGACCATGCGGGAACGTCCTCGATCACGTATAGCCTTTCTAGAACATTGAGATAGCCATAGAGTGTTGTTTTCGAAATATCAGCGTAATTTGATACGATGTCTTCGAGTATCGTTTTATCCGATGCCAGCGTGGAGATATTCCTGGCATATGACTGCATTACGGTTTTCACACGCTCCGGGCTTCTTTTTACGCCGTCAACCGTCGAAGCGTCGCTTTCGTAAATGTTAGCCACATAGTTTTGAGCTTCGAAAAGCATCGCTTTCTCTGTCTTTTTTCTCAGGCTGGATGGCCATCCGCCGCGGCAGGCCGCAAAAACAAGGTTTTCGATAGATAGCTCGGAAGTGATTCCGTCTATATCGATATCAGGATTTTTAAATAGCTCGCACAGAGGGATTTTTCCATTTGACTCGCCGGATTCATACAGGCTCATTGGATACATGACCATTCGTGATATTCGCCCCGTTCCTGTATGCATGATTGATGATTCGTCGACCGTCGTTGAACCGGTCAGAATGAACAGGCCATCTTCGCCACGCTCGTCGACGGCATTGCGCACGGCGTCCCAAATGACCGGCGCCATCTGCCACTCGTCAATCAAACGCGGGTTTTCGCCTTTCAGCAGCAAAGAGGGTTTTGTTTCTGCGGTGGCAAGATATGCTTTTGTCTTGTCAGGGTCTTGCAGTTTCAGAACGCTTTTTGCCTGTTGCATCGCAGTCGTTGTTTTTCCGCACCATTTCGGGCCGGCAATCAACACTGCGCCGACGGCGCCCAAGCGTTCTTCCAGATGTTTGTCAATAATCCTTTGTATATAATCAAGCTTCATATACGACGCCCCTATACAATTATGCGCAGTATCCGTTGCTTCGCATTATATACTAAAGCGAGCACCCGGTCAATATGCGCTGTACTAATTTGGGGCATTTCACTTGACTAATTTGGGGCAATTCGCTTGACCATTTTGATATAGCTGCTAACTGAGTTAATTGCCAATTGTAGCAGTCAAGTAAAGTAGACAAATATTTTATTCATTATTTCAGAAAGTAGACAGTGCGGCTGTAATATCTCATTATTCGTAGACACAAGATAATAAATTCTGCGTTTTTGCATTAAATAAGTGGACATGTGCCATGGATGGTAATGTAGCAGTCTACCTGAAGCCGATAGTCTTTTTCGGCTTTCTTTTTTTCTTTTGGAAAAATCAGACAATGTCAGGCAACTGTCTGCCCCGGAAGTCAGTTTATGCCTGACGGCAAGGCTTATCTGCGCTTTGATGTTGTCAAGGCTGTTGTTCAGCACAGATGATGTATCCTCGTGCATATTCCTGCATGTTCACACCCTCCATTGCTGTTTTTACTGTTCGCATGAACATGATAGCACACGGGAGGGGCATAATAATGACAATAGAATGGCGGGGCGCGCTGCCTCATATGCAGCTCACCCCGCCAAGACCAGTTTCTGATGGGAAATACTACGATTCGACTTCTTCTATTGTTTCTGGCTGCTTCATATCGTTGCTTATCATATGCTTCTTAACTTCGTTAACAATGTCCGCTGGCACATCATCCCATCCATCTCCTATACGGCCTGGAAGATTGCGCGGCGTTCTGGACATAATGTGTGCGTAATAATAAATTTGCGCGTCTATCCATGATTGATAAGCGGCGTCAGGTATATCTTCGTAGAGATAGTTAGGCTCGAGGATTTCTTCGCTGTATGTACTAAGCGGCTCATCCCGGTTTTCGAGAACATCGCGTACCAAACCATATCTGTCCCCCTTTTGAGTAAGACGAAAACGTTCCTGGTAAAAGTGTTCTTCCCAGGATAGATTTTCCCGCCTTTTATCTTCGGGAAAGCTGTATATGATCGTGGGTTCTTCAGTAAGATTGCGGACGACTTCACCGTCATGCCAATTACTACCGTTAATAATAGCATATGTCTTCCTGCCGTCACTCGTTACACTCTCTACGGTAAACCCGCCCATTCCGTCCCATGATATACCGGCCCAAAGCGGTTCTATCAGTTCACTGCCTTCGCTATCGGCAGCTCCCCACCCGTCAGCAGTTTGATAACCGAAGAAAACACCATAATGTGATTCTTCAATACCAACATACCCCCTGCAACTTATGATTTCTCCTTTTGTGTTCATAAGACCGCTGCACACACCAGCTCTGGTGCTTTTCCGTTTGTCTTTGATTTCGTCTGAGACATCATTATATATTTCTGAGTTATAATCAAAATCAGCTAAGCCACCGAATATTGCGGCGCCATACTCATTAAAGTCTTCGCAATGCTCCATCTCCGGCGGGATGCAAATCTTGCCTGTTGTTGTATCGCAATAGCCGCACTTTACCGTGTAGTCATCCCCGCAGTAATAAGAAAACCAGCTGCGTACCGGGCTATCGTCTGCATCGGAATATTCGCCCCATTCACATTCTACCGAAAACGGAATAAGGTTAAAGTTCATGCCCTCCGTAAAGTTGATTACATATAGCGGCGGATAGTAACACTGACCGTCCGATATGTGCGCTGGTTCTACATCATCGCGGCGGGGAGCAGGCAGAAGAACACACTTATCAATAACTACCGCCTCGGCTTCGGCTTTTTTAGTTGTGCTGTAAATTTTACACTTCTTCATGTTTTTACGGCCTTTCTGATGCGGCTTATGCGCTCTGCGCAATCAGCCGCTACTATCTCTTCGTACGATTATTGCTCGCTGGAACAGCCCTAAAACACCAGTTCACAGCGAGCAATAAATATGATTAGGCATTGATTTCAGAGATATTGTTCTGTATTATGAATATTACTTTTCAGACTTGGTCTGTTACTTGCATAGGCTCTCCCATATGTATTCAAGCGGGTATTTCTCTGGTAGCTCACTTAGATTATCATTTGCTACGCAGGGAACCCAAAGTGTTTTAATAGCGCTTTTATCAATTTCCGCTATTCCAGCTCTCTTTTCCTCAGAAACCCCGTCCATGCTGTCAGGCGTCTCGAATACCAGAAGCTTTGCGTCTCTTATTAAGCGCAGCGGCGACTGTGGATCCTTGGAGCTATTGAAGAATATGCCTGAAACGATTTCTATGTATTTTGCATATGCTGCTTCAATATGGTTAGTGGCTGATTCTCCGGTTGCTTTGTCTTGATAGTTGATAATGCTAGTGTATGCACTCACTTGTTCGATTACTTTAGTTTTGCCCCAACTCAAATCCAAATCGCTGTTGTTAAACAGCTTTCCTTCGACAAACATGATTTCGTTGCGTATTTTGTTGTATAGTACCATGTCGCATTTTTTTCTGCTGCCACCTTCGTTGACGCGCACCTCTATATCCAGCACACACACATTAGGAAGTTCATTTCCCGCATATGTTGCGTGATAATACTCTTCCAGGAATTGGCGTTCACAGGGTACCCTTTCCGTTCCGTCATCGTCAAAATTACCGAATTTCTTTTTATTCTGCTGCTTGAAAGTTTCATAGTTTTCTGTGAAGCTTCTTGGTTTCCCATCGATTTTTCTGTAGCTATTCTGCGTTACATAAACATTTGGAAACTCTTTTTTTTCACTTGGATTAACGGGATCATGATACTCATATGCGGGATTCCGCTTAAACGAGCTGCCGCTGAACTTAAAGAGGCATCCTCCGCCGTAGTAAAAGTGGAACTCTTTTTTACGCACTGCTGGGTATACGTTGCCTTTTATAATGTCGGGCATAAGGCGAGTTATGAACAGCGGGTCGTTTTGCATCATTTTGACTTTATCGAATGATCGCTCAAATCCCATTGCAAAACCTCATTTCTTTGTAACTCGTCAAATGATAACATGTCCAAAATTCTTTGTCAATTTAGGCTCTTGCGAATTGAAAGACAGCATACGCTGCTTTCTTGTGGTATAATGATTGCTGCGCAATTATTATACCACTAAGGAGACGCGACTATCTATGAAAATCACAGTCCACCGGCCCAACCAAATAGGCGGCTGCATTACCGAGATAGAAAGCAATATCGGAACGCGTATTATAATCGACGTCGGCTCAAATCTGAAAGGGCAGCAAAACAACGAAAAAGTTGACGTCGAAAGCATCACAAGCCCTGACCGCTGCGCCGGCGTCTTTGTCACGCACTATCACGGTGACCACATCGGCGAATACACCAAAGTCCACAAAGACACAGATGTTTATATCGGCGAGGCAGCAAAGAAAATCTTTTCCACTTTGCAGAATAAACTCTCTAAAAACGAAGAATACACGGATGTATCCCCCGCTGACGCTGAAAGAGTAAATCACTTCAAGACTTTCGTGCATGGGAAACCGATCCCTAAAATTCCCGGCTTCAAGATCACGCCTATCCGCACGGACCATTCTGCGTATGACAGCTATATGTTTTTGATTGACGACGGTGACAAATGCGTATTACACACAGGCGATTTCCGATCGCATTGCTGGACCGGTGAAAGCGTAATGGACTCGATTTCTAAACACGCAGACAAAGTCGACGCATTGATTTGCGAGGGAACTATGCTCTCGCGACAGAGCGGTAAAGTATATACAGAGAATGATTTGCGCGCCGACGCAAAAAAACTCTTTCACCACAACAAAAACGTCTTCGTGCTTTGCAGTTCGACAAACATCGACACGATCGCATCGTTATATCATGCTGCATGGGGTTTTGCATGTTTATTCGCGCCACGCCTTTTTTTAAGGAGCCTCTTAACCTTTTTCCCAACAACCTCATCATTTACTCCATGTGGGAAGGGTATCTGGAAGAAGGCGAGCTTTATTCTGACCTTGACAAAATCAATTTCATAAATGAGGCAAAAGCAAACGGCAGCATCCTCATACCTTTGCATACAAGCGGACACGCATATGAAGACACCATAGTAAAAATATGCGAAACTGTAAAACCGGACGTCATTTTCCCGATCCATAGCGAAAGAACTGACAGGTTTGAAGAAATTGTAAAAGAGCATAAAATCAACAGTACGGTCAGGCGCCTAGTCAGTAAAGAATGCGTTGATATTATGGAAGCATTGAAAAGGTAAAAGCTAAGAACGCAACATAGTCGTACGTCTATTGGTCAATAGTATGTGATATACGTGCTATTTTGTCAATCTCCGAATATACTCCCGCACCTCTCCTGTCGTATGCGGCGCTACGCCTGACAACCGCTGAGAATCAGCTTCCATCAACTTAGCGCGCAAATCGAGCATTGCTTCCCTCTTTTCAAAAGCGTCAATGCTCATTATCACCAGTTCGCCTTCTCCATTTTTCGTCAGATACACTGGTTCCGCGTTTTCTTTACATATCCGCGTGATCTCGCCAAGCTCCGTGCGCAATGACGTCGTTGGTTTTATCACCATAACAATCGCTCCTTGTGCATTATTAATGCTATATTATGCTTTAATTTATATATAATTTAACACTCTCACTTCATCTTTACAAGATATTCATGGTCAAATGTATGGTTCGCGACTAACGCCATACTATTGACTATTATTGCATGATGTACGTGTTATACTCGTACGCAATCAAGTGATTTGCTTATACATTATAGTTCATAAACATAGCAAGTGGAACCCAAATGTACATGGGGATAGACATGCAAATCCCGGAACCGGCGCGGAAATCAACGGCGTCCACATACCCATGCCGGACTATACGAAATTGCCAACAGAGGATGAATGAAAGTGAGAACAATCTTGAACTATTTGGATGAAACCTTAAAATTCATAGAATCGGATGAAATGCGGGAGTATTTGCGGAGCAAACGTACATTCAAAGGCGAGCAATATCTCGACCGCAGCGTTTGCGCCGAGATTGTGTCAAACGCACCCGCTTCCGTTGAAAGTAAAATCCCGACGCTTGACTTAATTGCGTCACAAACCGCACCTGACCCGAAAGGAGATTTTCACGACCCTGTATGGCTTACGGAGTTTGCGCGCCATGCGCTGGGCGAAGATCAAAAAAGCGTGCCGGGCGCAGTCTTTCAAGTGCGGGAGTTTCTTTTCAACGAACCCGGATATTATGATGATTATACGCTTTACTATGAGTTTAGCGCAGCTATGCGGTATATCAAATGGATCAACGTACAAGAGGATAATGACCCGGAAATCCACAAAAACGCAAATTTTGTCATTGAAAAATACATCCCCGGCGATGATGGGAAAATGGTTAATACATTCTACTGGATCACAAACGCATCCGGGGAAATATGGTATTTTGGCGAAGACTTGGATAACCGTACTTTTTATCAGGGTGAGTTTTTTAATTATCTTGGCGATATGAACCTACCCGTTCCTTTTGAGTCGGGTGACATTATTACTGCTGATTGCACTCCTTTTGCGCAGAAGCAACTGGTGCTTATTATCGACACTGGAGATAACGCCGATTGCTGTGCTGTGCAATGTATGTTTATAACGCCGGACGGAAAGTTTGACATGTGCGCATTTAAACACAATTCATTCTTAAAAAGCAAGTGGTCAGAACTAACGCATGTTTCCGTGTTGTATCGCGCAGCGCGGTATAACGGTATCCTTGACGAGTCAGAAAAGCCTCTTGGCATAATAAGCGCGGCAATAAAGGCAAACCCGGAACTGACGAAGCGTATCGACGAGTATTTTTATAAAACCATAAAGCACCACTATCCAAAAATAGATGATGACGGCAATATTATTGAGCATATCGGCGCGACATGGGAGGAACTTAAAAATGAGTTTGGACTTTTTGGACTTTAGCGTTTGAACTGAAACAACTTGTAACTCTTTTTATAGCCTCAGTATTTTTGATACTGAGGCTGTAAAAAAGAAACGAAGTGTTATCAGAGCCGCCTTTTAAATGAACACTGATCACTTCAAATTCTCGAACAAACGCATTATCGTAACGATGCTCTGCTCCCGCGTGTATTCGCCTTTTGGCGAGAACGTGTTGTCGCCGACGCCGCCCATAATTCCCGTCTCTTGCATTTGCCCAACAGCGTCAATAGCGTACTCTGCTATCTGTGCGTTGTCATTGAATGATGACGCTTGCTGTGGTAATGGTTTTCCCATAGCAGCAGCAAGCCTTGAAATCAATGTAGCTGCCTGTTCGCGCGTCAACGCGTCATTAGGCGCAAATCTGTTATCGCCAACGCCGTTGACCACTTTCAATCCCGCCATTTTTTCGACGTTTACATCAGTTGTGTCGCTAAATGTGTTCCGCTGCGTTATTGTTGCGCCAGTCACCGTTTCATACAACGTGACGGCAAGAGCACAGAACTCAGCCCGAGTCGTCGCTTGCTTGTATGCTGACTGCAGGGCGTCGGGAATTAGCCCCGCTGCGAACGCTTCGTTTAGTTGCTCATGCGCCCACCCGTTCGCGCTGTCCAGGTTTGGCGCGATGTCGGGCGTCAACGCGGGCGGCGTGGTCGAACCAAGCACGATCTTTAGCTGGCCTTCGTTGTATGCTACCGACTTGCCGCTCTCGTCCGCATGGAAGAATGCCGCCTGCGCCGCGCCCGCACCGGATTCGACAAAAACGCCGCTGGCTGTCGCGGTGGAAACCCAAACTTCCATACCAGCGCGCGGAGCGGCCGCGCCCGTGCCAAGCACGATGTACTTCCCGCTTGGCAGACAAACGTTGCTCACTGTTCCGTTTGTCTGCGCGTTGTTTGCAATAGCCGAAGTACCGCCGAAAGTAAGCACACTGACGTTGCCAAACACATATACGCCGCCGCCATCGAATGCTTTATTGCCTCTGATCTCGCCTGCGTTCATATTGAACGTACCAGAGTAAATATACACGCCGCCGCCGTCAGTCTTAGCTGTATTGCCGATTATTTCGCCACCCTTCATCGTGAACGTACTTTCGATGACCGACACTCCTCCGCCGGCGGAGAACCCCGATTGCAATGAGGCATATGCCAATGCGGAGTTATCGTTGATTTTCCCTCCTTGCAGCGTGAATGTACCGTTCCTGACGTACACGCCGCCGCCGCCAGCGCCGTATTTTGCCGTGGCCGCTGCGGAGGAAGATGTTTCATTGCCGCTGATTTCACCGCCGTTCATGATAAACGTGCTGTCGTAAACCGTCACGCCGCCTCCGTAGAACGACACGGTGTTACGGCTGATTGCTCCGCCATTCATGGTGAACATGCCGCCGTTATCAACCTTAACGCCGCCACCGCTGCCGTTGCGTAAAAACGCGTTTTGCTCCAACGTGAGCGTTCCACCATCTAT
>Ga0082212_10003694_pt1 | contig 21558 bp, 21 predicted proteins | sample TergutNt197P3_FD_71548 | JGI IMG/M metagenome (GOLD analysis project Ga0082212, IMG submission 71548) | Neocapritermes taracua P3 segment gut microbial communities from Petit-Saut dam, French Guiana - Nt197 P3 | ecosystem: Host-associated > Arthropoda: Insects > Digestive system > Gut ... | reverse complement strand
ATGGCACTTCCCAGAAAACTAGTGGTTTTGACGCTTCCACAATTACAGAAAAAGTCTACAGCAAGGTATTCTACAATAAGGATGGTAATATTTATTCCGTAGTTGATTTGACCCTGATGGATGGAGCTAAAAACGTTCCTGATAATACCTTGGTTCTTAGTGAATATAATTCCAGCAGCCAAAAGCTGACTAGATTCAAAAACCAAGGCAGTGATGTTACTCTGAAAGATAAAGATTATATAGTCTTTAAAGACGGCGTAGAAGTCGATCCGGAAGATTTAGAAAAGTTTGACACACTCTTTGTCTTCAATGCTAACTGTGGTATGGACTTTGTAGTGTGTGCCGTAACCCCGCAAACACGTACGGTTAGTACCTATTATACCGGCACTGGTGGTAAACTGGAAATTGCTTTCAGTGGCATTAGTGGCCGTCAGTTGGTTGTTACTGATGGTGCCGTGTCTGGCAGAACCCAATATAGTGCTAATGATGGTAACTTTAACGAAACGACTCCAAAAGCCGTTGATGATTATATTAAAGGCAATGAAGGCACATTTGCTTGGGACCGCAAAGGTAATTTGAAGTATATCATCGTTGGTGCTGTTACTGAAGCCACCACTACAGTAACCGGTGTCGTCAAATCCTATGTTACAATTTGGGATTCTTATACTCCCTCCCTAAGGGTCGGTTATAGCAGTGTAACCATCTATGCCCTTGATGGCAGCTCCGCTACTTACAGCTTCAAAGATGGTGAAGATTATTATGATGAGTATGGTGATTTAATGATTGGTGATGCGGTTCAATTTAAAGTTGACACCAATAATATGATTACTGCACCCGATGGTACCTTTATAATGGCTCCTGCTGCTACCAAGCCTGTTGGTAATGAGTACACTGTGACAAATGGCTCTGTTGCTATTGATGGTACGACCTATGCTCTCGGTAGTGCTGTTATCCTGAACATTAACTGGAAAACCCCTGGCAATCGTAACAGTGGCATAGATTCTGTCAACGTAGTTGAAAGAAGTAAGCTTGGCAGTAGCTTCGAAACTGGAGAGATTCAGTATATGACTACTTCCTCTACTAGCACTACTCTTAAATATCTGGTTCTGGAGGACTTTGGTTCCAGTAGTGGTTCTAAATATGCTGTTGTCTCATCTGCCGGTGAAGCTAGTAGATATGTATACTTCTATGGTAACAGTGCCCGACAAGATGCTGGCACCGCTGGTATTGGCCCCTGGTATGGCACTGAAGATTGGCTGGTTAAATATAGGCTGGATGCCGGTAAAGTTGTTTGGGAAGCTAATGTGCTGGATCTTGATTCCCCTGGTACAGATGTTGGCATAATTACAGATATTACTGAAGGCAGTAAAGAAGGAACCTTTATTTGGGACGATAAAGGCACTGACAAAAACGTTCGTTTTGATGAAGACACTCAAATCTTGATCTTTAACAAAGACCTTGAGTGGGTTGAACTGGAAGATCAATTCCTCTCCGACTTTGAAGAAGATGGCAAAGCCTATGTCGTTCTTGACGGTAGCTATGCTAAACTGATTGTCATCATAACAGGCTAATAACTTGGCCTAACAGCTGAATAGAAAAAGAACCCTTCGGGGTTCTTTTTCTATTCAGCGCTGTATTGATATGGCGGCTAAAAGGTTTAATATAAGTAGAGTAAAAATCATAGCATAGAAGTATGAATGCCTATCTCAAGCACCAATGTCAGTGCTAATAGCAAGAGATCGAAGCCAAGGATCAGGTTGTGTTTATGTATTTAGAGCTGGATGTGAGATGCTTCATAGTTGTATATCCTCGCTGGCGATTCTGCTGTTCCGGGTATCTGCAATAATTTCATCGCTTGTCCTTGTATCCTCCCAGGCGCCGTACAGAGAAAAAACATCTTTTAGTTTTGGTTTGGCTTGGTGCTTTTCTAAATGATAAGTTTTTATTGCAAATCGAGCTTGTCTGTGGCATAATATTATATGCGGGGGGTTGAACGTGGCAAGTGGATTGTATGTTGGAAAGTGCCGCTAAGCGATTGGCTCAAGTGTGAAAGCGAGGTGAACGTCGAGCTTGCCTGCTCGACTCGAAATGTCCGGTAAAGTCTATTCAATAAACGAGATAAAGCGCATTATTACTCCGATTGCAGCAAAATACGATGTTGAGCGTGTGTTTCTGTTTGGCTCATATGCCAGAGAAGAAGCAGACAGTACTAGTGACCTTGACTTTATTATTGATAAAGGAAACCTTCGTGGGCTGCAATTTGCCGGAATGCTCGGTGATTTATTGGAGAGCTTTGATAAAAACGTTGACCTATTAACTTCTTCAAGCTTGACAGAATATGGTAATCCCACGGGTTTCGCCGATAGAATTGCAAAGGATATGGTGATTATATATGAGTATTAAGGATTCGGATATCCTGCGTCACATCTTAAGATATTGTGAACAAATCCAGGAAACCCAAAAAGAGTTTGAAAGTAGCAGAACAAAATTCATGGAAAGCTCAACTTTTCACAATGCCGTTTGCTTATGCCTTTTACAAATCGGCGAACTTGTTACAGGTCTGAGCGAAGAATTTATATCAGATCATCCGGAAATCCAGTGGCGCGAGATTAAACTGCTAAGAAATATTGTGGCACATCATTACGGCCATATTGATTATGATATTATTTGGGATATTTGTTTGACAGATATTCCGGAAATGATGTATTTCTGCATAAATGCAATTGCTGAGTTTACTACTAAAAGGGACAATTGACTTCCATGGCACAATATTGAAATTATTAGCCCCGGTGGTCCTTATGGCAATGTGACGCCGGACAACTTTGGCCAACCCGGGGTGACGGATTACCGCAATCCTAACCTTGGCGCAACTATGAAAACTTTTGGCTATGTTCAGGTATTTGGCCGGGGAATTGCGATTGCCCGTGCTGAAATGAAAAAAAACGGCAACCCGGAACCGGAGTTTGCCGCAGACCAAAGTATTGTCTCCTGCACTATGTGGGCAAAGCTCAATAACGGGAGGCACAAATAAACAGGAGAGTTATCTTTTTTGGAACAAATAGATGCTGCTTAACGCCAAATAGAGCAGATGATATTCCGGTAAGCTTCCTATCAGTTTCTTTTAAGGAAAATATGGGATAATGATATAGGATTGTGCTGTTCGAATAGTCTATGAAGGGAATGTCAATGATGCTTACACTGGACGATATTAGGCAAGTCATAATGCCTTTGGCAGAAAAATATGATATAATAAAAGTTGACTTGTTTGGCTCATATGCAAGCGGAAAAGCAACCGAAACATCTGATGCTGACTTTCTGGTTAAGTTTCGGGCAGACATTCCTTCAATATTTAAGGTCTTGGGATTCAAAGAGGAACTTGAAACTAATTTACGTTACCCGGTTGACGTGGTAACACTGCCAATTACAAAAAAGGATAAACTTAATATTGATAAGGTGATAAAAGTTTATGAACGTGCGTGATAAGGATCATATTGCCAGGATCAAAGAAGAATTATCATTCATTGAAGAAACCTTAGAAAATGTTGACAGAGAAGCATTTTTGCATGACAGTATGCTTCAACACGCAATCTCTATGGCACTGATTACCATTGGAGAATGTGCAAATCATTTGTCAAGTAAGTTCAAGAAAAGTTATTCTGAAATAGAGTGGTTACAAATAATTGCTGTGAGACATATTGCTGCGCATGGATATTGGCAATTGAATATGGAACAGGTTTGGCAAGCTATGGAGGAAGATATTCCTAAGTTGAAAGATTTTTTTAGTCGCTTTATGAACTAATTTATAACCTAAAAGAAAGAGGGTCGATACTTATGAAAACTCGAATTAAGCAACTATTACCGGTAATAATGATACTTGCCTTGATCCTAATTTCCGCTACAGCCTCCGGGTTGAACGCTGTGCCTGAGAGTAAAAGCCTGACCCTGAAGGAAGCCTTGGAATTGGGGCAAAAAGGTAATTCCAGCATAGAGTTTGCGGAATTAACTGCCCAGTATCAACAAGTCGTATGGGAGCAAAACGAATATCAGCGCAAAGATCTGGAAAGCTCCATTGACAAGGCTAAACGTAATGGCAGTAGCGTGCCTATGACTGCTGATTTGTACTTAAGCTTGAACGTAGTGCCTGTGCAGAATAAAAACAACTATGACTTATCCAAGCTCTCTCAAGCATCCTCTATTAATAGTGTCAAATATGGCATAGAAGTGGCCTATTATAATACCCAAACGGCTCAGCGCTCTTTGGAAATTGCAGAAGCCAGCTTGAAGCGGAGTGAGACTCAGCTGAAAAATGCACAGGAAAAATTTTCCAGGGGAACAGTGGCTAAAATTGATGTTTTGACTGCGGAAAGTAACAATCTTAAGGCCCAGGTAAGCTATGAAAACAGTAAAAACAGTTTGGTTTCGGCTCAAATGAACTTGGCAAAACAGCTGGGTTTGGATGTGCGGACACCCCTTGTGCTTACCTCTAAACTTGATACACCCAAAAAGGTGGAAATTGATATTGAAGCGGAATTAGTCAAACTTAAGCAGACAGATGTAGGTTATATTAAGGCAAAAAACAATTATGAGATTTCCCTTTTGATGGAAGAATATAATAACCGTTTCAATTTGCCCAACACCTATAAACACCGGGCGCAAGCTGTGGATAATAAAGGTGAGGAAGTGCTGTATAAAGATGCTCAGATCAGTCTGGAAATATCCGTGCGGGAGGCTGCGGCCAGTCTTGCCAGCTCTTTGCTCAATTATCAATCATTAAGTAAAAGCTGTGATTTGGCCCAGCAATCCTATGACCTGAGCGTACTGCGCTACAATTCCGGTTTGGACACTATTTATGATGTGCAGAACGCGGAAATCAGCTTTAAAGAGGCGGAAATGACTCGCCTGGAGGCTTTGAGCAAATACTATCTGGGCTTGGCGAAGTTTACTTACGGAGTGTTTTAAAAACATAAGATACAAATAGATAAAGGACGGAGGTGCAGCCTCCGTCCTTTATTTACTTGTATCTTATTCCAGCAGAAAAGAGGATAATTCGTCCGGTGGGAGAAATAAATAATGTTAAGCTACTACTATGAGGTGACAAATGAGCGCAAAGCCTAAATCTTTGAAAAATATCAGTAATTGGCTGGCTCTTTTAATAATATTGGTTGGCTTGGCGGCAGCTTTTGCTTGCGGCTGGCAGAGACTGACTATTGAAAGAAGCCATAAACAGGCGGAAATAGCCGTAGAATGGTGGCAGGTTCTGGATGTGGCCCGGCGGGAAAATATCAGTTCTCAGGCTGCCCTTGCCGGCTTTGGCGAGCGGATAACTGCCGTGGTTTATAAAGAACCTATCTTCATTGATTTGCAAAATGATCACCGGCTCACCCTGAAAAGCGGCGAGCAATTGCTTTGGGATTTTCGGGATAACCCGGCGCTTCCCTTTGATATCCAAAAAGAATATAACTATCTTTTATTTCCTTCCCCCGGCGATGCCCGGAGGGCTTTGGAACAGCTATCCTTAAAAATGCCAGATGCCTACATTGAGCTGAACGAATACAAAGGTACTTTTTTTGTGGCTACTTCTCTGGGAAATCCGGATCTTTATGGACTGGGCTTGGGCTTTGCTGCGGAGGAATTGGATGTCATTAATAGTTTGGGTCTTCGTATTGTTCCTCAGATCCGTTTTTGGCCCGAGGCCAGCCTTGAAAGTGTCATTGCTGTACTTGACTCTCTCGTTGGCTACAACTTGGCGGCTTTAGGTTTTAACGACTTGGATATCCCCGGTAATGATTTGAACGCCGCCGCCCAAAAAGAAATTCGCCAGGCTTGGCTGGATGGCGCTAAGAAGCTGGGCGTGCCTTTGCTCTATGTAGAACTTTTTGCTCAAAAGGGCCTGCCTGCAATGGCTTTGGATATGGACAATGACGTGGTGCGCCTCCATGCCATCAGCGAAAAAGAAATGCTCACTTTCACCCCGGACAAAGCTATTAACCGCTTTGGGCTGGCCGTCAGCGAACGGGGGATAAAAATCATTATGGTACGCTTTTTATCACAAAAGGATTTGGCTGCCAATCGTGATTTCTTGGGAAGAATACGGGATGCCCTGGTAAATAAAGGTATTACTCCCGGCCCCTTGAAAACGCCGGAACCCCTTCATCCCAATCAATTACCTTTAATGCTGATGGTAGGCGCAGTGATGGCTGCTACCTGGCTGATTGGTAAAAAATTCCAATTAGGTCGCTGGGCCGGTTTGCCGGCTGCCCTGGTTTTACTGGCAGGGGCATTTCTCCTTTTCACCGGGCAGATAGGCTATCTGCAAAAACTATTTGCTCTGGGCGCTGCTGTCATTTTTCCCACACTTTCTGTTTTAACTTTTCTGCCCAGGGAAAAACAGTCTCTATTCAAAGCCTTGGGACTGTTCCTGCTGACTACACTCGGCTCCTTAGCCGGAGCTTTGCTGGTGGTGGGCTTTTTGGCTGACGGCAATTATATGCTGGCTCTGAAAATTTTCAGCGGAGTCAAAATAGCAGACATTCTGCCCATATTATTGCTTTTTGCTTTTTTATTGTTTTTCGGCAGAGAGAAAGAGTGGTCTATCCAGCGTTTGAAAAATATACTTGATATTGAGATCAAAGTCAAACACGCCTTGATTTTTTTCCTAGCCGCCGGGATCGCCATTTTTTATTTAATGCGTAGCGGCAATGACAATATGGCTATATCCGATTTAGAGCGCAATTTCCGCACATATTTGGATATGTTTTTGGGTGTACGCCCCAGAACAAAGGAATTCCTCCTCCATCCCTTACTTTTACTTTCCTGCTATCTGGGCTACAAAGACAGATATTTACCGTTGGTACTTTTGGGAGGAATAGCTCAGGTTTCTTTAGTCAATACTTTTGCTCATATCCATACCCCCTTGATTATTTCCCTGAAACGAACAATCAACGGCCTTTGGCTGGGGGTGTTGATTGGATTGGTCTTATTTTTGGGGACCGTTCTAGTAGTTAGATTCTATAATAAGAGGAAGAGGGATATCAATTCACAATTCACAATTCACAATTCACAATGATGGAGAAAACACTTCGTGTTTTGTTATTTGATTAAAAGATTTTCTGGCAAATATTATTTTGAGTATGGAGATGTCTATGAGAAATGATAAAGATCCTGATCAACGGTTATTATGGTTTTGCTAATACGGGGGATGAAGCTGTTTTGGCTTCTATTGTCAGAGAGTTGACTGCTGCTATCCCCGGGGTAAAGCTTACTGTTCTTTCTGATCAGCCGGAGGAAACCGCCGCTGCTTATCAGGTGCGGGCGCTCAACCGTTGGAAGGGAGGGACTGTTTGGCGGGCCTTGCGGGAAAGCGATATGTTTGTTTTTGGCGGCGGCAGCTTGCTCCAAGATATAACCGGCAGCAAAAGCCTCTATTACTATCTCAGCCAAATCATCACCGCCCGCCTGGCGGGCTGCCGGGTTTTTCTCTATGCTCAGGGTATTGGTCCCATTTCGCAGCAAAATCGCCGTCGGACTGCTTCAGCTCTGCGCCGTTGCCACCTGATTACGGTGCGGGATCAGGAAAGCGCCGATTTTCTCCTGGACTTGGGCCTTCCTGCTGCCAAAATCATTGTTACAGCGGATCCGGTCCTTAATGCCAAATTTGAAGATATGCCCCCGCCTTTGCCCGGCGGCAAAAAATTGGGCCTGGCCCTGCGCCCCTGGCCCGGTTTGGATCTACCAGCTTTGGCAGCTTTGGCGGATCAAGCTTCGGCTTGGGGCTGGCAGGTGGTTTTGCTGCCTTTTCATGAGCCGGCTGACAGGAAGATCGCAGGTGAACTGATAGATAAACTAAAACATCCCGCTTATCTGCCGCCGGACCCTATTTCCTCCGGAGGAATGATGGCTGCCATTGCTGAATTGGATTTTTTATTGGGGATGCGCCTGCATTCATTGATTATGGCTGCTGCCGGCGGCGTACCTTTTGCTGCTATCAGCTATGACCCCAAAATTGACAGTTTTTGCCGCCAGTCCGCCCAGCCTGTGCTTGGTCCCTGTATCAATTTAGGCAAAGATGCCGGATCCAATCTTTCTTATTTATTAGAAAACCGGGAAGCCTCCCGCCGGCGCCTGCAGGACCGCCGCCAAAACTGGCAGGATCTATGCCAAATAACAGCAATCCTGGCCAGGGAGACAGCTTTTGGCAATCCGGATCTTAATCTGGATATGGCTAGGAAACAATTGGAACAAAACAGGTATTAGAGAAGTCAATCTATTGAGTTTAATAACTATGGTGCAAGAAAATGCTCTACTCCCCAGTCCCTTGCGTAAACTGCTTTAGTGGAAAAAAGATGGAGGAAATGTAGAAATTGCTTGACAATTGTCGTTAAAAAGAGGAGAATACTAGAGAAGATGAGAATTTTTAAGTTGATACCTATATTGGCGATTGTTTTGAGTATTTTTTTGTTTAGCTCTGTCCAAACCAAAGCCAGCGATAATATCGAAATATATCTGGGCGGGCAGAAGTTGGCTGGGGTGGATAGCCCGCTGAATATCAACGGGCGCATCTTTTTGCCTATGGATAGCCTTTTTGAGATCTTTGATCAGGATTTTTATTGGAATCACAGTGAGATGTCTGTTGAACTTGAAACCGAGCGGATGAAATTAAAAATTCCGGTCAACAATGTTGAGATTTTGGGTAAATACCACGCTGATGATGATTGGCATGTGGCAAGGCATATTGACCAACCTTCCTTTATTAGCAATAACCGAACCTATTTGCCCTTACGTTTTATTGCCAATGAGCTTAATTATGCTGTCAATTGGGATAATAAAGCCAAGAGGGTAAATATCAGTAGTCTCTTTCTTTATAAAAATGATTCCTGGTATATTACGGATTCTACTTATTCTTGGCCATACCATTATAGCACTGAATATGAAATGGTTGATGCTAACAGAGAAAATACCTGGGTAATGGGGAATATAATTCTAACCTACTTTTATATTCCAAGTGAACCTATGGGCTTGATGAAGATTTATTTTTTAGATAGTGATGGGAATAACCACTTTATTAATACGATGTTCTTGGAGGATATTCTTAGCATCAAGTGGGATAATGATTATTGTTATTTGCTGAAAACTGTCTTTGGTGATTTTTTGCCAACTTCATTGGTTCAAATTTCACTTCAAGAGCCATTTGCCTGGAAGGAGATGGGGGGCAAGGATTTTTCTTATGGTAGTTTTATTCAAGTAAGAAGATCTGAAGAGTATAGGATTGTAGATAGAGTTAAGAATGATTTAGATTTTCAAATTCGTGAAGATGGTATTTATACAATTGGCTACAATGCTAGTCATGCTTTTTCCTGGATTGTTAGCGATGAAAATTATGATCTTTTCGAGGAAAGTTATGGGTACTATCTGATTCCCCAAGATGGGGGATCTCATCAGCTGCTGAAAAAGGAAAATTTTAGAAAACAAAAACCCTGAGGAGTTTTTTATGTTACTTGCTATAACTCTGATTGTTACCCTGGCTCTTTCCCTGAGCTTGACGCCGCTGATGATTAGGTTGGCGCCGGTTTTGGGGGCTGTGGATAAGCCTAATGAACGTAAGGTTCATCAAGGGCTGATGCCCCGCTTGGGGGGACTGGCTATTTATTTGGCCTTTGTTTTGGGGGTACTGTTATTAGACAAATCCACTGACTTATTTGCCGGATCCTCTTCTCTAATTTATTTGCTGCTATCCTGCGGTCTGGTGGTTGCCTGCGGCTTTGTGGATGATATTAAGAATATCTCACCTAAGATCAAATTGCTGGTTCAAGTTGCCGCGGCCTTACTCTTTGTTCAGGGCGGGGTTTATGTTGATTTTATCACCAATCCCTTCACCGGGGGCGTCATCTCCCTGGGCTTTCTCGGTATACCGGTGACAGTGTTATGGCTGGTTGGAATTTCCAATGCTGTTAACTTAATTGACGGTCTGGATGGCTTATCTGCCGGTACTTCGGCTATTGCTGCCCTGACCATGGCTTTTGTCTGCTGGACTCAGGGCAATGTTGCCATTGCCTTTCTGGCTGTGCTTTTAGCCATGGCCATACTTGGCTTTTTGCGCTATAATTTCAACCCTGCCCGCATTTTTATGGGCGATTGCGGTTCCCTCTTTTTAGGTTTTGCTCTGGCGGCTTTGGCGGTTATGGGCCTTTCTAAAGCGGCTACAACTATTTCCATATTTATTCCTTTCCTGATTTTAGGCATACCGGTTTTTGATACTTTTTTTGCGGTGATCCGCCGCCTTTCCCTGCGCCGTCCTATAATGGAGGCGGATAAGGGGCATCTTCATCATCAGCTGCTGGCTCTGGGCTTAAATCAGCGGCAGACAGTGCTTTGTATCTATGGGATCAATGTTTTGATGGGTTCAGCCGCAATTTTACTGGCAGTTTTAACTGCTCCCCAGGCTATATTGGTTTTACTTTTAGTAACTGTTCTGATTTTTGCCGGGGCAGATAGGATCGGTGTTTTACGGGGCAAAAGGCGGATCAAAAGCAGAGCCTCGGCTATTGATAAAGAATAAGCTTAAATAAAAGGAGCGAGCAAAATGACTAGAAGCGGGATCGTGATTTTGATTGTAGCGGCAGTGGTATTTTTATCTCTGGGATTTGTAGTGGGCCAGGTGGTTCAAGCCATGGTCAATACCCCCGGTTCAGCTAATGACCCGATTGTTTCCCAAAGCTTTGTGGAAAAGCTGGTGGGCGAGAAGGTAGCTGTTCTGCAAACCCAAATTGAGAGCTTGCAGGCGGAGATCAGCCGCCTTAATGATGAGCTGAATAACAAAGACTCCCTGCCGGTGGCAGCCGGAGTCAATTCCCCGGCTGATCAGGAAGAACCGGATGATACTGACGCAACTGATTCAAGTCAAAAACAACAGGTGCAGGTGACTGCCGGCAGTGTTAATGTCCGCCGCGGTCCTTCTACAAATACAGAGGCTATTGACTCTGTAAAGAAAGGCGAAAAATTGACCTGGACAGAAAAGCAGAACGGTTGGTATAAAGTAACCTTAAGCAACGGCGCGGAAGGCTGGATCCTGGGAGATTTGGTTACGGAGATTTAAATCAATTGAGAATGGAGAATGGAGAATGGAGAATTATTGTTGTTTTGTTACACAAAACTTAATTTTAATGGTTTGGATTGTGGGTAGGGGTTGATTTTCAACCTCTACTGGTTTTTATGGGGTGACAGTTTTGGAGGCATCTTGGCGGGAACAAGTATACTCTTGGTCGAATGAAGAGCTTTGGGCGGCATTGCCTTTATTGGAGAATATAACTGATCCGGATGTAAGCGAGATTTTATTGCGCCTTTGGCCGGAGCGGGAGGATTTTGGTTTGCGTTTTCGGATTTTGCTGGCGGTACGCCGCTTGGCTCAACCGGAGACGGGGATTTTGCTTTGGGACTTGATAAGCCGGGAAAAGGCTACTCATTGGCGTTTGCTGGCTTTGGAGATATTTTTGGAAACCCCGGCAACAGATAAGGCATCCCGGCTTTCAGCCTTGCTCCTGGATGATGATGGGCTTTTTCGCCGGGGAGTGGTTTGGGCTTTGGCTTCTTTAGGCCAAAAAGCCCTGCCGGTTTTGGCGGCTTTTGCCTTGACCCCGGCTTCCCTGGCGATCCGGGCTCCTTTGCTTAATGAGGCTCTTTGCCGTTCTGCGGGGGGAGGAGAGCAGCTTTTGCTGTATGCCTCGGTATGGCCGGAGTTTGACCGTTGGTTGCGTTATCGTATTTTTACAGATGGACAAAATTACGACATTTACCCTTATCCTGACTATTTATTACAAAAGGCGCTTGCAGCGGGTTTAAGCAGGCGGGAATGGTATGATCTTTTCAGACAGCCCCGCAAGAAAGATCCGCACATTTTATCCAGGCAGGTAGAAACAGCGCATTAAGTAAAAAGAATGATATAGCTTGTTCTAAAGGGAAATGCCAGCTACAACCCGTTCGTTTTTAGGCTCGACGACGGGTTTTTTGTTTTTTTCTTGGGAAAAAGCGAATATTTTTTAAAGGAATGGGCGACATGGAACGGCATATTGCGCTTTCACTATATGCTATACTAAATTTGATGATAAGCATTTGGTAATAAAAACCATGTTTACATCAACATAGTATGTTGCACGGATTATTTAAATAATAGTAAAAAATAGAATTTACTGTTTGCCTTGGAATAATTGTGCCAACATAAGAAAGGAGGGCGGTTGTGACCTACAAACTTTGTCCCACATGCAATCAAGCTTCCTATTCAGCATACGGCCGTTCGATTTGGTTTTGTCCCTATTGCGGTTGTGATATTACTTTTATTCAGGGTATGCGAAGTGAAAGCGAAATACTTGCCAATGTGGACAGGCCGGGCAAGACGGCCGCCCCTCATTTGCGGCTCTTGAACCGCGAATCCAAATAAGACTCTCTCTAACCCCCCCGGGTAAGGCTTCGGCTTTGCCCGGGGTACTCCCCTGTCCGGAGGACAGAGGACGGAGGACAGAGGACGGAAGTTTGGGGTTAATAAAGTTTATAACCTCTTTTTGGCTTGCCATAAATCTCTATATGTGATATAATAATATCTGGAGTGAGTTTGATGCCTCAGGATAATATTACGGATTTTTATGTTTATCGCAAGCGCCGCCGCCGGATCGGCAATATCCGGTGGGTGATGGTGATGGTTTTTGCTTTGGTTTGCCTTATGGCCGGCTATTTCTTTGCGCAATCCGCCTTTTTCGGTTTGCGGAAAATAACAGTCAGCGGAATTTCCCAGTTATCCGAGCAGCAAATCAGGGACTTATCCGGCATTACCCTGGGCAGCAATATATTTAGTGTTAACGAGCAATTAGCCGGACAATGGCTGGCGACGGTACCCCTAATCAAATCTGCCAAAATCAGTAAAGCATATCCGGCTACTCTCAAAATTGCAATTGTCGAGCGCCAAATCGTAGCTATTATCCCTTTAGTGGCAGGCTTTGTTTTCATTGATGACGAGGGCGTGGTTCTTAAACGGGAACTGATTGTGGACGAGCTGCCTTTTCCCCTCCTGACCGGAGCGGATAATTTGCCTCCGGGGATCGTTCCGGGTACTAAATTGGAAGGAGAAAAACTGGAAGCGCTTCTGAATGTGGTACGGCAGATCCCACAGGGAAAAGAAAAGGAGATCGGGGAAATAGAAATAATATCTCCTCAGCAAATTAAAGTTTATACCAGTGAGGGTATTGAAGTTATTCTGGGTGACGGCAGCAATTTTCTAAATAAATACCAAGCTTTTATGCAGATTATCAATGACCCTGCGGTGCAGGCCAAAAAAAACACAATCAATTATGTGGACGTAAGCTACCTGGAAAAACCTGTCATTTTTTATAATACTTAGTTGTACTGGCAAGAGAGCCAGATTTTACTTGTAAAATTTTCTGGGACTTTAGGAAATCAGGCAGGGAATTGCTTCTCAATGTTGAAACATTATTCAATAGGGTATCAGTAGCCGTATGCGGCACTGAAAGTAAGGAGGATTATCCATGGCATTGCAATTTGACGACAGCTTTGCTAGCCAATTTGCTAATATCAAAGTTATTGGTGTGGGCGGCGGCGGCAGCAACGCAGTTAATAGAATGATAACCAGCCAGCTTCAAGGGGTGGATTTTATTGCCGTCAATACAGATATCCAGGCGCTGTCTCATTCCCGGGCGGAAACCATACTTCAGGTAGGGGCAAAGCTGACCAAGGGCTTGGGGGCAGGCAGTAATCCGGAAATCGGCCGCAAAGCGGCGGAGGAAACCCGGGAAGAGATACATAGGACCTTAGAGAATGCAGATATGGTTTTTATCACAGCTGGTATGGGCGGGGGTACCGGTACCGGCGCTGCCCCGGTGGTGGCGGAAATTGCCAGGGAACTGGGGGCTTTGACGGTTGGTGTTGTCACCCGGCCTTTTACCTTTGAGGGACGGAAAAGAGCTCAACAGGCAGAGCAGGGTATCAGCGAACTGAAAGATAAAGTCGATACTTTGATCACTATCCCCAACGATAAATTATTGCAGGTGGTGGATAAAAAAACCCCTATGGATGAGGCTTTTCATATTGCCGATGATGTTTTGCGCCAAGGCGTTCAGGGTATTTCCGATTTGATTTCCAAACCGGCCTTGATCAATCTGGATTTTGCCGATGTAAAAACCGTGATGAAAGATGCAGGCAGCGCCTGGATGGGTATTGGCTTGGGCAAGGGTGAAAATAAAGCCGTTGATGCAGCCAAAGCCGCTATTTCCAGTAATTTGCTGGAAACCAGTATCCGGGGGGCCAAAGGCATTTTGCTTAATATCACCGGCGGGGAAAATATGAGCCTGATCGATGCCAATGAAACCGCCAAATTTATTTATGATGTGGCGGATCCGGATGCTATGATAATTTTTGGTGTCGGCATAGATTCTGAACTGGACGACGCTATCCGGGTGACGGTCATTGCCACCGGTTTTGATGCCGGCGCCAAGGAAGTGGGAGGCAGATCGCTTTTCGGCGCTTCAGTAGGAACTTCTCTTCCTCAGCTCCCAACCAAGCCTGTGGGGGAAAGCACCACTATCAAACCGGCCCTGATCGATGATATTGATTTGCCGACCTTTTTGCGTAACAGATAAATCCTTGGAGGAAGAAAGCATTGAAGAAGCATGAAGGAAAAATCCTCACGCTGATTATTACAGTCATTATTTTTGGTATGTTTCTGCTTTCCGGCTGCGGGTCCAACGGAGAGGGTACTTTCGCAGGCACAACATACGAAAAGGGGATTTTGACTGAAACAACTTATGAAAGCGAATACCTGAATCTGAGATTCGAGCTTCCTGATGGCTATACAATGGGAATAGAAGCAATTGTCAATGAGCTTGCTGAATTTGATGACGAAATTATTTATCAGGATGCCGGTAATACCTTAGTTGATTTTTCAAAGGCAAATTTGGTTTATGAAATGTTTGCTGCCACACCTGATATCTATCCGAGCGTATATCTGATGGTAGAGAAGCTTCCGTCAAAAGATACGACTGTCAAGCAGTATTTGGATTCTTTGGAGAAACAGTTTACAGGCGGTGAAGATCTGGGCTATACCATTGAGAGCAAAAGAGGCACTAATGTGGTAGCAGGGCAAAGCTATACCCGGATGAATCTTGAAATAAATTATGTCGGCATAGAGGTTTTGCAATATTTTTTAACAAGGAAAATCGACGACAGGGCTGTCAGTTTCATCATAACATACGAAAAAGGCACAGAAGCTGAGGCGGATAAATTACTAAGCGCCTTTTCGGTATATTGATACCCTTTCCGGATAAGCTGGAAAAGCTTTAAAAACAAATTAGACACGGATTCACCCGGATTCAAACAGATTAGCACGGATTTTTTATTCGGATTTGTGAGCTTAGCCCCTAATCCCTTGCTGCGCAGCTGCTCAAGTAAGATTAAGTTGAAATGGAAAATAATGGAAAAACTATTTGCCCCCGGCTGTGCTCTTGTTCTTTATAAGCCGGCCCTTGCCAAGAGAGTAGAAAATTTCCTGCAGGAACAGGGCTTGATTGATGGCCGGCTGGGTTTGTGTTGTTTAAACCTTCCGCCCTTGCAGCCGGGTACCCGGCTGATTGATGTTTGTCCCGGTTGTAACAGGCGCTTTGGCCGGGAATATCCGGAAATTGAGCTGGTTTCTTTGTGGGAAATCTTGCTGGAAAGCGATTTCCCTTTTCCTGATTATAGCGGCCTAAAACTGGCCCTGCATGATCCTTGCCCGGCCAGGGAGAAGCCCCGGATCCACAATGCCGTGCGGCAGCTGCTCCGCCGTATGAATATTCAGGTGTTGGAGCCGGAGTTAACAAAAAAAGCTTCGCAGTGTTGCGGCGACAGCTTTTTTGCTAAAGTAACAATTCCGGAGATTTTGCTGGCAATGAAAGACCGGGCCGGGCAAATGCCGGCTGACGAGGTGGCAGTATATTGCGTGTCCTGCATCAAGTCCATGCATAACGGAGGAAAAACCCCCCGCTATTTACTGGACTTACTATTTGCCGAGCCTACAGAAATCCAAGCATATCATCCGGAAGAATGGCATAAATTACTGGACGACTATATAGCAGTGCATTAGTACCTATGGGACGCAAAGTGTCAATAAAAAACAAGTTCTTTGCTTCAATACCGCTTTGCATAAGCAAAGCTACAACAACTCAACACTCATAACTCATAACTCAGCACTGCGGTCGCAGACCGCTTTAGTACCTATGGGACGCAATGTGTTAATAAAAAATAAGAATTTCATTCAATACTTTTCGTGGAGCGAAAAGTTTCCTGCATTCTGATTTCTGAATCCTGAATCCTGAATACTTACGGCTGAAAGCCGCTATATGATTGCTGCAGCGATTTCCAGCAGATCCCTGGCTTCATAAGCGCTGGCGCCTGTATAGAGTATGCCTTCCGATTGGATGAGCAGTATATTATAATCCTTTTTGGCTAAAATATAAGCATCTTTGCCCTTGACTTTGGTGGGGGTAAAGTTGCTGGTATCAATACTTCCCGGATCCTCTTCCGCAGCAAAGATAATGTCGTTGTTGCGGTCATTTTTTATATGGTAGATAGTCTTGCCATTGTCATAATCGGTTTTTGTCAGCAGGCATCCCGCCGGCAATTTATCGCCTAAAAAGGCTATTTCAACCCGGTTGGGACTGGAGGTAACAGGCGGCGGGGTAAGGGGTGGATTGTGGGCAAGTTGCGAAGGATTATCCCCCGGTTGATTAAAGAAAGGCTGGCCCAGAAATAAGAAAATTAAGAGGCAGGCCGCAAGAGGCGCAGCTACTAATAGCGCTTTTCTGGTTTTTTCCCAAAGCCTGGTTTTCTTGATGTGTTTTTGCAGCTTTAGATCCAGATCAAGATCGGGCAGGTTTGCACTGTCTGCCAGTTCCTGAAGGAGTTTTTCGCCTTCCTGCTCCAGATAAAGAGAGCTTATTTCCCTGAATATTCTTTCATTATCCTGATCAGCTTTCATCACCATACCCTCCCTTCTGTAAAGCTTCTATCAACTTGCTTTTTGCTCTATGAATTCGCACGGCAACGTTGTTTTCGGATATTTTTAGTAGTCTGCCTATTTCTTTTAAAGGTAAATCATAGGCATATTTTAGTAAGAAAGGGGCTTTAAGTTCATCTTTCAAGCCATCAACAACCTGGAGTAGCTCTTTGGTAGCATGTTCGGAAACTACAGTTTCTTCCAGGTCGAAACTATCCGCCTTTTCAAACTCTGTGATGTCAATTATTGCTGTTTTTGTCTGCTTATTCAGCATGGTGATGGCGGCATTTTTTGTGATCATAACTAAAAAAGCTGCTGTTCTGCCCGATTCCAAATCGTCCAGCTTATTTAGATTTTTGTATACCCGAATAAATGCCTCGCTGACCGCATCCTGAGCCAGGTCATAATCGCCCAGGATTGCATATGCCTTGCTCAGCATCAGCTTTTTATAGCGGTTGTAGACAAATTCGAATTTATCTTTTTCTGCATCACCGGCAAATGCCAAAAATACAAATAACATGATCCTGCTCCCTTTGTACCTAATTATAAGACAAAAGAGAGATATAATCAATAATATAACTAGCTGTCAGGCAAAAATATTACAGAAAAATTTTTTAAAAAATATCGCCAAATCCTGTAATGTTTTCAATCGGAACGAGGTTCTATTAGCAAATGGCAGCAATAACAAGCGTTGCCGATCAAAAAAACAGACAGGAGGCTGACTACTATGAAAAAGATCTTTAATATTATGACTCTTGCTATATTGTTCCTCAGTGTTGTTTTATTACTTTCGGCCTGCTCCAACGCACCTAATTTGGCGCCGGAGGTGGCGCCTCTCCCGATGGATGGTGCTCCGGCAATGGATCCGCCTCCAGCTCAGCCGGCGGAGTCTCCTCCGGTGTACGATCATTCTCAGAAACCCTCCACCATCTCCAAATCAGAGCAGCCGATACCCTTAGCCGATGAAGAATATTTACCGATCACGGAAAACATGGTAAATGAGGTAAATGACAACCCCTTGCTTACTTTTTCTCTCAAGGTCGATACCGCTTCCTACCGCAATGTGGTACGCTATCTGGAAAGCGGAAATTTGCCGCCGGCTGATGCCGTGCGCATTGAGGAAATGATCAACTATTTCAATTATGATGAACCTTTGGAGAAAAACGATAGCCCCTTCGCAATTTATTCGGAAATCGGACCTTCCCCCTTTGACCCGAATAAGGATATTGCATTTGTCCGGGTGAAATCCGAAGATATAGACCGCTCGGATCTGCCCAAAAGCAATTTGACATTCCTGATCGATACCTCCGGCTCCATGAATACCTATGATAAACTGCCGCTCCTCAAATCATCATTTTCCCTGCTGGTGGAGACCCTGACCGAGGATGATATCGTTTCCATAGTCACCTATGCGGGAAAAGCCGGCGTAGTCTTGAACAGCGTCAGCGGGGATCAGAAAGACCGCATTTTAAAAGCAATCAATGATTTGGAAGCCGGCGGCAGTACGGCAGGGGCGGACGGTATCAATACTGCTTATGACCTGGCGGAGAAGAATTTTATAGCCAAAGCTAATAACCGGGTGATCCTGGCTACCGACGGCGATTTTAATGTGGGGGTTTCCAGTGTTAAGGAATTGGAACGCTTGATTAGCAACAAGCGCAGCAGCGGCATCTATCTGACTATACTGGGGTTTGGTACGGAGAATCTCAAGGATAACAAAATGGAAACTCTTGCCAAAAACGGCAACGGCAATTACAGTTATATCGATTCTGTGGCCAGCGCCAAAAAAGTTTTAGTTGATGAGCTGGGATCAAACCTTTATACCATTGCCGATGATGTCAAAGCCCAGATCGAATTCAATCCCGCTCTGATCCAATCATACCGGCTGATCGGTTATGAAAACAGAATGCTGGCCGACAAGGATTTTGCGGACGATACCAAAGATGCAGGTGAAATCGGTGTCGGCACCGATGTTGTGCTGATGTTTGAAATTACCCGGGCCGGCAGTATTCCTCTGAAATATCAAGCTTCAAGCGACACGCCCCGGGATCCGGGAGAATATGCCGATGAATTGTTTGAAGTAAAGATCCGCTACAAAGACCCGGGCAAGAGCACAAGCAAGCTGATTGTGGAGCCTGTCAAGCTGGATAGATACTTAAACTTTAATACCAACGATTTCAATTTTGCCGTCAGTATTGCCGCCTTTGGACATTTACTGAAAAATTCCACCTACAAGGGCAGCATTACCCCGGAAGATGTCATGGCAACCGCTAAAGACAGCCTAGGCAAAGACCGGGGCGGCTACCGCCGGGAATTCATCACGACATTAGCACAGTATATTTCACTGGCAAGGTGATTAAGTAGGCATTTTTAATGTGATTTGGCTTAGAGCGATTCATAATAGCTTTTGCACAAGCAAGTGGAGCGGCGGGTAAGCCGCTCCACTTGCTTGTGCAAAGAGACTGAATAATAGGAAATTTTCCGCTGCTCCATTTTTTAGTTGTTTTTATATGAATTTTATGATAAACTATAGTTTAGCATTTTACAGATGCAAAACGCCAACAATAAATAAAAATGATTGCTATACTAGTAGGCTGTGACATCTAAAACCATACACTTTCGCTTTCCCGTCATTCCGGGCTTGACCCGGAATCTCCTGGTGACAAGCAGGGGATCCCGGATCAAGTCCGGGATGACGTTAGGACTGATTTTGTAGAGATTTAGCTGACACATGGTACTAGGTAAAACTAAAAATTAAGAGATTTTGGTTTTTCTCTATCCTCTATCCTCTAACTTCTTTCTTCTAAATACAAGGAGGTGAAAAAATGCCTAATATCGTGCATATGATTTTGGTGGTACTGCAAATTTTGGTTTCTTTGGGTCTTATTTCCACGGTTTTACTCCAATCCGGTAAAAGCGCCGGCCTTTCCGGCTCCATTGCCGGGGGCGCAGAGGCAATTTTTGGTAAGAAGAAAGGTTTGGACGAGCTCCTGTCAAAGATTTCCACAGTCTTAGCCTCTGCCTTTTTGCTGCTGACCTTACTTTTAGCTGTTATCCGCTAATAACAAAAACGACAATCGCTAATAAGAGAAAGCCGGGGGCGGCGATTCTGCTCACCGGCTTTTTGAAATTCCAAAATATTGGATTGAGGTGGGATAAAACATGATGACAAGAGAAGAAGCCTTGGTTTTGCTCAAAGAAAATATAAACAGCCCTAATCTACTCAAGCATATGTATGCCTGCGAGGCTATTATGCAGGCTTTGGCCCGTTATTTTGCTGAAGATGAGGTCAAATGGGGCTTGGCCGGGTTGCTTCATGATATTGATTATCAAAAAACTCAAGACCGTAAATTTGCCGGTCATGGCAGTGTAGGGGCGCGGATGCTGGAGGAATTGGGTTTTCCTCCGGATCTGACCCATGCCGTGGAGGCCCATAACAGTGATACAAAAGTGGAATTGGAAAGCTTATTCGATCGCTGTCTTTATGCCACGGATCCGGTAAGCGGTTTGATCGTAGCCGGAGCTTTGATTCTCCCGGCGAAGAAACTGGCTGTCATTGACGCCGATTTTCTCTATAAGCGCTTCTATGAAAAAGGCTTTGCCAAAGGAGCCAATCGGGAGCAAATTGCCTCCTGCGAGAGCTTCGGCTTTGAGCTGCGCCGGTTTTTGGCCTTGGCCTTAGAGGCTATGCAAGGTATCAGCGCTGAATTGGGGCTTTAGATCATGGGTATTCGGCCTGAAATCTATTTGGACAATAGCGCCACCACTAAGATTTCCCCGGTCGCTCGCGGGGCTATGTTAGAGGCCTTGGCTTGTTATGGCAATCCTTCCTCCCTGCATAAAAAGGGAGCGGAGGCAGCCCGGCTTCTGACAGCGGCCCGGGAAGCAGTAGCCCGGCAGCTTTCGCGCCCGGCGGGGGAGATTTATTTCAATTCCGGAGGCAGTGAAGGCAATAATACAGCCTTACTGGGTCTGGCTCAAGTCCGGCAGCATCAAGGAAAAAGGATTTTGCTAACGGCAAGTGAACATCCTTCCCTGCTGGAGCCGGCTAAGTTTTTGGCTCAGCAGGGCTTTGATATCCAATTTATTCCGGTTTTGCCATCCGGCTTGGTAGATTTGACGGCCTTGGCAAGCCTATTGAATGAAAAGACCACGGTAGTCGCCCTTCACCAGGTCAACAATGAAACCGGGACAATTCAGCAATTGGAAAAAATTGGAAAACTTATTAAACAAAACAGCCAAAGCCTGATCCATATAGACGGGGTCCAGGGCCTGGGCCGTTTACCTTTGCGCCTTGATGCCTGGAAAGCGGACAGTTTCAGTGCCAGCGGCCATAAAATTCATGGCCCCAAAGGGGTGGGATTCCTCTGGCTGCGTCGGGGAGTGCGGCTTCCTGCCCTGATCAAGGGAGGCGGCCAGGAAAGTGATCTGCGCTCCGGTACCGAGAATTTACCGGGGATTTGGGCCATGGCCGCCGCTTTGGCAGAGATTTGTGCCGATAGAGAAGAAAACCAGGTTCATTTTTT
>Ga0082212_10003693_pt1 | contig 21561 bp, 20 predicted proteins | sample TergutNt197P3_FD_71548 | JGI IMG/M metagenome (GOLD analysis project Ga0082212, IMG submission 71548) | Neocapritermes taracua P3 segment gut microbial communities from Petit-Saut dam, French Guiana - Nt197 P3 | ecosystem: Host-associated > Arthropoda: Insects > Digestive system > Gut ... | reverse complement strand
TGAGAGTGGTGGATGGGGAGAGAAGAGGGAAGCGTGGGGGAAAAGACGGCGACAACCTACATCAGCCGCTTTTTTGAATCGTTTCCGGTGGAATTTGTTTACCCAAACGGGATTCAAGATTTTTCTGTCATCGGCAAAAAAGGAGATACCCTCTCTTCTCAAAATGTGGTGGCCATCTTGGTTGGAAGCGATCCCGCCTTAAAAGAGGAGTATATTGTGGTGGGCGCACACTATGACCATTTGGGATGTCGTAAGGTAACGATTGATGGAGAAGACTCTATGACCATCTATCGGGGTGCGGACGACAACGCTTCGGGCGTGTCCATGTTGTTGGAGCTGGCAAAGAGGGCCTCCCAACAACCCTACCTCTTTAAGCGCTCATTGGTTTTTGTGGCTTTTGGGGCGGAAGAGATGGGGATGGTTGGGTCTTGGTATTTTGTGGATCGCGCATTTTCTCCCATCAACCAAGTGGTTCTCATGCTTAACTTAGATATGTTGGGAAGAAGCGGATCAAGAAATCCCTTTCACGCGTATACGGTTACACCACAGGAGAAACTCAATAACGCCCTCTCCTCTTCAGGCGAACCTCCTCTTTCTGTTCAGCCCAAGGTGTTTGGAACCGATTACTTCCCCTCTGATCACCAGCATTTTTATCAACGCAACATCCCCTGTGTACTCTTTACAGCAGGGCTTCATGCCGATTACCACACCCCAAGAGATAGTCCAAATCTGCTAGATTATAAAGAAATGGAACGGAGGATGGCCTTTGTTTACTCTTTTATGATGGAGATGGCAAATGACCAAACGTGGAACAAAGAGAAGCACGATACAGAGATTCCCGCAAACGGAGTATATGCACTGTCCAATGTGGATCAGCCTCCAAGATTTCAGCGAAAAGATGAAAACCATTTTGTACAGCAGTGGATAAACAAATACCTTAGGTATCCAAATCGCGCTGTAGCTCAGGGTATTCAGGGGCGCGTTTTGGTTCAGTTTATTGTGGAATCAAACGGAATGGTAACCCATGTAGAGGTGGTTGAATCGGTTGATCCTTTGTTGGATAACGAAGCGGTTCGCGTTGTTTCAGCGTCACCAAAGTGGAGCGCAGGGCGTAAAAACGGGAAAAGCGTAAGGACGCTTTGTTTGGTGCCGGTTCATTTTGTGCTGACTAAGAGATAACTTTTGGATGGAGGTGTAGAAGTAGATAATGCTAATTGGGAAGTGGTACCAAGGGAAGTAAAGAGAGAATGTCTTCGTAGGAGTAGCCGCGGGCTAAGCCATAGAGAATAAGTTTGGATCGAATATCGAGTGCAGATGTTGCTTTGATGCTCCTTTGTTTGGTTTGAAGCAGATGGAGCAATTTACCTTTTTGGCTTTGAACGTCTAATCCGGCCAATGCTTCTTGAATCAAGGTTCCCTGAATTTGTTTACAATGTAAGGAATAGCGGATTTTTTCGGGTCCCCATCCTTGCAATACGCTCTTATCGTGTACAAAAGCACAGACGTAACGATCTTCGTTGATATAATTTTCCTTAATAAGAGCCGTTATCATCCGCTCTATCTCTTTTGGATCAATGCCTTGTTTTTTTAGTTTGAGACGCACCTCCTGAGCGCAACACTCTCGTTTGCAACACAACCGTTTTGCCCATTCAAGATGTTTGTCCATTTTCATGTTTGTTAACTTGATGGGTACTCAACAATCCGCATGCTGCCAAAATATCTTCTCCCCTAGAAGCCCTTAAAGTGGTCAATAGTCCGGCTTCGTTCAATTTCTTTTGAAACAATGTTATTGCTTGATCAGTAGCAGGAAACAAAGAACTCTCCGGAATGGCATGATAACGAATCAGGTTGATCCTGCACGGCAAACCTCTGAGCAAACGCGCCAATGCCGCTGCATGCGTAGGCAAATCGTTAACCCCTTTAAAAAGAATGTATTCAAAACTCACGCGACGTTGCCCGCTAAAGTTGTATTGACGAATAAGCTGCACTATCTTTGCCAAAGGATGTACCTTTTGCATCGGAATAAGTGACTGCCTATCAGAATCGAATGGGTGATGCACACTGACTGCCAAATGACAATCGCTTTCCTCAATAAAGCGTTTTAGTTGAGGGAGTAATCCAATAGTTGAAACAGTAATGCGGCGAGGACTCCATCCCCACCCCCATTCTGAGGTTATTATATGCAAACTTTTGAGTACTTGGTCCAAATTGTCCATCGGTTCGCCCATTCCCATATAAACGGCGTTGGTAAGGTTGTCTCTCTCTTGGACGTTGTGGAACTGGCTAAGAATTTCGCCTGCAGTTAGATGGGCTTGAAATCCTTGCCGCGCCGTCATGCAAAAACGACACCCCATTCGGCATCCCGCCTGCGAAGAGACGCAAAGGGTGGTTCGATCTTCCTCCGGAATCGTTACCGATTCAATCAAAAACCGATCCCGTGTGGGAAAGAGATACTTGCGTGTTCCATCCACCGATTGTTGCACGTTAGCGGGGGCAAATCCCCCCACAATATACCTTGAACCAAGCGCTTCACGCGACTTTTTCGAGAGGTTGGTCATCTGTTCTATCGTTTGTACCCGCTTTTTGTAGAGCCAATCCGATAATTGCACACCTGCATAACGCGGCAATCCAATATCGTGCGCTATTTGAGACAGCTCTTCCAAATTTTTGCCAAGCAACCATTCCATATTGTGCAAATGTAATAAAAATTTGTAATAGAACATACTTAGGTGTCTTTGGCAAAACTTCGGCAATCTACGGCAATCTCTTTTGTTTAATCCCAAATATATTTCGCATCTTTGCAAAGAAGTTATATATCATTCAATTTTATTAATCATTTCAATTAAAGTATTATGGCAAAAGAAAGTGTAGAAGTTAAAACAAGCAGCACCACCCCAAAAGGAGCAGAGATCAATCCCGAAAAGTTAAAGGCGCTGCAGGCAACCTTAGACAAAATTGAGAAAGATTTTGGAAAGGGAACCATTATGAAGTTGGGAGATCAGCCAAAGTGGGAAGTGTCGGTGATTCCATCGGGTTCCATTGCGTTGGACCACGCCTTGGGCATTGGCGGGTATCCCCGCGGGAGGGTAATTGAAATATTTGGGCCTGAGTCGAGCGGCAAAACCACGTTGGCGATTCATGCCATTGCCGAAGCGCAAAAGACGGGCGGAATAGCGGCCATCATTGATGCCGAGCACGCCTTTGATCGCACTTATGCCAAAAAGCTGGGGGTAAATGTGGAGACCCTCTTAATCTCACAGCCCGACAACGGAGAGCAGGCTCTTGAAATTGCAGATCATCTTATTCGTTCTGGAGCGGTGGATATTGTGGTAATTGACTCCGTGGCTGCCCTCACCCCCAAAGCGGAGATTGAGGGAGAAATGGGAGACTCAAAAATGGGATTGCAGGCGCGATTGATGAGTCAGGCGTTACGGAAGCTCACCGCCAACATCAGCCGAACAAATACCTGTTGCGTATTTATCAATCAGTTACGCGAAAAAATCGGCATAATGTTTGGCAACCCAGAAACCACCACCGGCGGAAACGCCCTCAAGTTTTACGCCACCATTCGGGTGGATGTACGCCGCACCACCCAACTTAAAGATGGCGAAGAGGCCACCGGCAACCGCACCAAAGCAAAGATTGTGAAGAACAAGATGGCCCCTCCCTTCCGCAAAGCGGAGTTTGATATTGTGTTTGGCGAGGGCATCTCCCGCATTGGAGAGATTATTGACCTTGGCGTTGAGTTTGCCATTCTCAAAAAGAGCGGTTCGTGGTTTAGCTACGGAGAAACCAAGTTGGGGCAGGGTCGCGATGCCGTAAAACAACTTTTGACCGACAATCCGGAGTTGCAGGAGGAGGTTGAAGCCAAGATTCGGGAGAAGTTGAAAGAGGTAACGGAGTAGCCGGAAGCCATTTCTTCTTTCAATAGGGCGCTTATAAAAACCCCAAAATCAAGGCTCACGACTGAGACAACCGAGCCCTGGCGAGCTCATGAGCCGACTGGCGAATAACTTTAAGCGGAGTTTACTATGTGTAAATGAGCATTTTGTCGAAGGAGTGCTTGCCTGAGGCCTTGTCTGCCGACAAGCAGTGCAGTCAGGTAACGCAGAGTTTGTGGGTTTCTATGAGTGCCCTTTAGTGATACAACAAAAATCCCATCACCCCTGCAAGGAGTATCAAAACAATGGGACTCAATTTTTTGAAAATAAACTGCACCGCCAATACCCCTCCAAAAATGAGGATACTCACAACATCGGTAAAATTTTGCCTGTTCATCAACAATACGGCAGCCGCACCAATCAATCCAATGGCCACCGGTTTAATAAAATCCAACACCCGCCGCAAATAACGATTGTCTTTGAAAATAAAGATGAAACGACAAATGGTAAGCATAATGACAAACGCGGGAATAGATACCGCCACCGTTGCCAACACCGATCCCCAAACAGTTCCGGTGGCCGTGTAACCAATATAGGTGGCTGTATTAAAGGCAATTGGGCCCGGCGTGGTTTGAGAGATGGCCACAATGTCGGTAAATTCGGCAGCACTAATCCATTGATATCGCTCCACCACCTCAAATTGAATGAGCGAAAGCATGGCATACCCTCCGCCAAATCCCAAAGCGCCAATCTTTAAAAAAGTGAGAAAGAGTAACCAATAGATCATTCCCCCTCCCCTGCTCTTTTTCTCCCTTTTTGTTCCCGGATGGCTGTAGCTGTTGCAACCAAAATCGTACCCAAAATAACGTACAAAGGGGAGAGTTTAACAAAGGCTATCAGCGCCACAACCAAAATGGGTATCCATAGTGTTTTCCACGTTACTCCGGCGCTCTTACCCATCTTCCAAAGGGGCGCTATAATCAAAGCAACCACTGCCGGACGAATGCCTTTAAAGACCCTCTCCACTCCGGGTTGATCTTTAAAATCGGTAAAAAAATAGACAATCAATAATATGGCGCCAAATGAGGGCAAAATAATGCCCAAACCGGCCACAATGCTTCCAAGGATGCCTTTGGTTTTATATCCCACAAAAATGGCCGTATTTAAGGCAATCGGGCCGGGAGAGGATTGCGCAATGGCCAACATTTCAAGAAACTCTTTCTCTTGCAACCACCTCTTTTTTTCCACCACTTCCCTTTGAAAAAGGGGGAGCATGGCATACCCTCCGCCCAAAGTAAAGGCGCCGACTTTAAAAAAAGAGCAAAAAAGTTGCAAATAGAACATCACTTACATCAACTCGTAGAGGCAAAGTACAAATCCGCCATTCTCAATATGTTTTTGAATAGAGATGGGCAACGGCTCCGACAAAATGTCTATATGATCCTGCGACAATACCGAAATGATTTGGTTTTTATAAAAACCGGAAATATTCTCTTTTATCATATTCAATGTTTTAGTCTCTCTCTCTACTAAAAAGGATTTTGTTTTGCCCTCGTGTAACAACAATCCTGCAATGTATTTGTTATTGATGATGGCAAAATTCTTCAAACAACAATAGTGCTTTTGAAATTTTTCCCAATTCCCTTCAATATCCTTTTTATCTTCATCGGGGATATTTTTTTTGCCAAAATCAAAATAGTACGATTTTTCCAACGCTCCATCAATGGCAAACTGATGAATATAGTTATCTGTTTGTGTGTTGTAGAGAATTTTGTCGTTTACTTGGGCAAAAAAATCATAAGATATCACAAAATTATGGTCTATATACGCATCATATTCCAAAAAGGATGCTTCCGCTTCTAATTGTATATTGGTAACCACTGTTTTTTGATTTGCAAATTCGCCTTTATTCCATGTTGCCAAGCCAAATAGCATTTTATTGTTTGGCAAACAGTGAATAAGGTTTGCTTCAAAGGGCATCTCCAAAACAGAAATGTATTGAAGATTTTTATCAAAAAGAAACAATCTGTCCGGCGCTCCCGTGCCATCGATAAAATAGATGTCGCCGGCATCGTTAACATCAAAATCGGTTATCTGGAGATACTCTCCCGGGCCTCTCCCCACATTTCCAACTTTTCCGATTCCCAACCCGTTGGAATCAAACACAATAAGTTTGTACGACCTTGGGGGTTGCCATGCCAAAATATAAACCACGTCATCAACAATCTTTACTTTGCGAATATTGCCAAACAAAAAATCGTCTTGAGAAGTATCTAACGTTATAAAACGTTTATTTTTAATTACATATTCAGGAATAAAACCTTCAACTACTCGAAAAGAACCAAAATCGATTGTTTCCATAGCAATCTTTGAATCTACTATTTTTTTTGGACTGCAACCTACACACAATAAACTGATTGTTATTGCAGAACATAATGTTATGGCTTTCATATTATCCTTTGATTAAAAAATGCATGATGACGTTGTTAAGTACATCCGGTTGTTTTAAGATCCAAAAATGATCGCCTCCCTCAATCACCAATCGTTGAGCGCCCTCAATTGCCCTGCACATCTTGTTGTTTTGGCGTTGGCTTACCATATCTTTTTCACCGGTAACTACCAAAGTGGGTACCCTGATCCCTCCAATCTCATCTAAGGTCAAATGGGGCTGATACACCATCAATCCCCAAATTTCTCTCTGCAATCGCTTTGATTTTGCAAAGAGAGAAACCACGCACAACCATGCGTAAACCAATCGAACAGAGATATATGGAAACCATTTAAATCCTCTTGGGGTGTAGTTGGCTCCCAACAATACCATAGAGAGAATGCGTTTGGGGTGTTTGATGGCAGTGTGCAACGCCGTAACCGCACCATCGCTAAAGCCAACAAGGTGCGCCTGTTTTATGTGGAGCGCATCCAAGAGCGTTATGAGATCGGCGGCAAAAGTGTCAAAAGTCAAAGGCTCTGTTCCTCGAGTGGATTCACCGTGGCCTCTTGTATCTATGGCTACTACTTTGTAACTCTTTGAAAAATACGCTATTTGAGGATCAAAAATATGTAAATCTTCTCCATTGCCATGCAAAAAGAGCAAAGGTGTTGCCTCTGATTCTCCTACAACTTGACAATGAATCAGCACATCGCCCGCACTAATCGCTCTGTGGTTGTTGACTTTTGAATACACTGTCAATTCTTGTTGAAATAAATAATTCAAATTCGGCATCTTTTTCCTCCATGTTGTAGTGGAAATTGCCTCTAGCGTCCAATATCTGTATGGTATAATCTATGATGGCTTCAATGGTTGCAAAAATAGGCCAAAAAATAAAGGTATCGCTCGACATGGCGGTATAGAAAGAGAGAGATTCCTTGTTGTTCATCACATCATCAAAAAAGTTCATTGGTTCTAATTCAAATGAAAGCGCTTTTACTTTACGATCCCAGTACTCTTTGTTGATGTGTTCCTCTATTTTCTTAATCCAAAAATAACAATCGGTTAAACGAATCACCAACTCTTTATCGGTCATTTTTTGAATCATCTCCGAATTTTTAAAAATTTCCCAGGCCGAAAAGGTAAGCTCTTCAAATTGCAAATAGGCCATTTGGTAAATATATTGATGAAGCGTATCTATGGGAATGGTTTTCCAATCATTCACCTCCAATGCTTTTTTATAGACATAACAATCGGCTCTCATGGCATTTTCTTGACCTTGAAACCATTTTTTATTGGTTTCCAATTCGTTTCGAACCAATATCATAATCTCTTTGGTTCTTTTCTTCTCTTCGTGATGCTGCCAAAGTGCGTTGCCTCCAAAAGTGAGCACAATGCCAAGGATCACCCCAAGTAAGTTGGTCCAAAAGCCTGACCATACTTTATTCTCGTTTTCCATACCTATCAATTATTTATCATATCAAATTTGATCACTGTGCCCTTAGAGAGTACACGATGGTCAAAGAACCAATCGTTCAACTTTTTACCGTTAACCGTCACTCTATTGACATATCGGTTAGAGGAGTTGTTTTGGGGTGCCGAAATCACGATTTGCCCACCATTTTCTAACCGAATGGTGGCCTTTGTAAAGAGCGGAGCGCCAATGGCATAGTCAAAAGAGGCGGGACAAACGGGATAGAAACCCAATGCAGAAAAAACGTACCAAGCCGAAGTCTGGCCGTTGTCTTCATCTCCGCAATAGCCATCCGGAGTGGCCGAATAGAGGCGATCCATCACTTCACGCACCCAATATTGCGTTTTTTCAGGCGCTCCGGCATAGTCGTAGAGATAGATCAAATGTTGGGCAGGTTGATTTCCATGTGCGTAGTTGCCCATATTGGCCACCTGCATCTCTTTAATTTCGTGGATACAATATCCATAATAACTATCATCGTAAAATGGTGGTGCCAAAAAGACCGAATCGAGCCTTGCTACAAAATTTTGGGGGCCGCCCATCAACTCCATCAATCCGGGCACGTCGTGAAAAACGCTAAACGAGTAGTGCCAACTGTTGCCTTCGGTAAAGGCGTCTCCCCATTTATAGGGGCTAAAGGGGGATTGAAAGGTGCCGTCTTTATTGCGTCCGCGCATGAGGTTAACTTGAGGGTCAAACACGTTTCGGTAGTTTTGAGAACGGTTGCTCCACAATTCGATCTCCTCCTGAGGACGATCTAACAATTGGGCTACCTGTAAAATACACCAATCGTTATAGGCATATTCAAGGGTACGGGCTACGTTTTCGTTAATATCCACATCGTAAGGGATATAACCAAAAGTATTGTAATATTCGTGCCCCCATCTCCCCGTAGATCGGATTTTGGGGTGTACATGGTTGGCGCCAACCACCATAGCGGCATACAACGAGTCAATGTGTTCTTTGCGCGTTACTCCTTTAACAATGGCATCTGCCACCACCGAGGCGGAGTTGTTTCCAATCATGCAGTTTCTGTGGCCGGGGCTGGCCCACTCAGGCAAAAATCCGCTCTCTAAATAGGTGTTGAGCAACCCTTCCTGAATTTCTCTATTCACAGAGGGATAGACCAAGTTTAAGAGAGGGAAGAGGCTTCGGAAAGTGTCCCAAAAGCCGGTGTCGGTGTAGAGAGGGCCGCTGCAAATTTCTCCGTTGTAGGGGCTGTAATGGAGCGTATCTCCCTCTGCGGTAATTTCGTACAGTTTACGGGGGAAGAGTACGGATCGGTAGAGGCAAGAGTAAAAGGTACGGTATTGATCTTCGGTTCCCCCTTCAACAGCCACTCGTCCCAACACATCATTCCATCGCTCTTGAGCTGCCTCTTTAATGCGGTTAAACAAACCTTCACCAAAGCGATTTCCGCGATAGCGTGGCGGTTGAGCATTTTTTCTTCTGATTTCCAACTCTTTTAAGTTTTGAAAGGCCTGATCAAACCCAATGAATGAGGAGGCCACTTTTACCTGCAACTGCTCTCCCCTTTGGGTTGTAAAGCCAAGTGTTGCCAAAACATGGTTTGATTCGCAAAGGGTAACGGTGTCTGCGCATAAGCGATACATCTCTTTGGTTACGGGTTGCCGTTTTGATCTGTCCGGTTCTATATCTCGAACATAGAGTGTATGCGTCTCAATCGGACGCTCAAAGAGCATCACAAAGTAGTTCTTAAAGTTACCCGGAACTCCGCCGCTGTTGCGGGAAGAGTAACCAATCACCGTACGGCGGTCGGGCATGATTCGAATAAACGATCCACGGTCAAAGGCATCAATCACCACGTGGGCACTGTTGCTCTCGGGAAAGGTAAACCTAAAGAGGGCTGCCCGGTCGGTGGGGGTGAACTCCGCCGTGATGTCGTGATCGGCTAAGTAAACGCTGTAGTAGTAGGGCGTGGCCACTTCTGATTTGTGCGAAAACCAACTGGCGCGATCATCTTCCAACCATTTTTGACCTCCAATCACAGGCATCAGCGAAAAAGCGCCGTAGTCGTTTATCCATGGGCTGGGTTGGTGCGTTTGCTTAAAGCCTCTTATTTTTTTGTCGGTATAGGTATAGGCCCAACCGTTTCCCATGGCACCCGTTTGGGGAGTCCAAAAGTGCATTCCCCAAGGTAATGCCACGGCCGGATAGGTGTTTCCGGTAGAGAATGAAAAGTCCGACATAGTACCCATCAAGGGGTTAACGTAAGAAACAGGATGAAACAGATCTCTATCTGCCACCGTGTGGCAAGCGGTGAGCAAAAGCAACAGGAGAAAAGAGCAGGAATTTTTCATGAGCACAAAGATAAGCAAGAATCGTTTCATTGATCAGGATTTCTATCATGCACCTCTACATTCAGACCATTAAGTTAAATAGATAAGGGCAATCATAGCAAATATGAATAGAAATCGCTTTATTTCTATGGATATAAAGAGATTGTACTCAGAGTTTCTTATCTCCGAAAAGATTTATTATTATCCTGTTTAAAGGGATCGCGAAACTTATTGTCGGACTCCGGTGGAGAATAGGATTTGTGTTTTGAATAGAGGAATCCGGCAACGATAATGTCTGAAAACAGTCCCATGGTGTTTGCTTTAAAAAGGCGAAGGTAACAAAAATATCCAAAAATGGATATCGCCATTTTCATTTTCTAACAAGGTGGAAAAATGTTGTGAATTAGGTTTCCGTATAAATGATATGAAAGAAGTTGATTTTCATATCACCACTGTTTTAGTTTTGCAATAACAATAACAGGGTTATCTTCTCGGTTACCACTAACCGTTTCGCCAAGCAAATTTCCATGCTGATCAATACAAAGAGGCACAAATGTACGGGATTCCTCTATTTTGGATCGTTCTTCTATGGGTTATATAAACTCCCACTTGTGTACTATTTGTTTTTGTTTGTTGTAAAAGAAAGGTTTATCATTGATTTTAAAAAAAATGAATAAATTGTTCTCTCCATACAATAGCGTTTTATCCATATCCTTAAAAAGGTCAATATTATCTGGGTTTTGACGTAAAGCATCTTTTCTGGCGTTTTCATTGGCATTTCCACTTCCCAAATCAAGGACCATATTTGGAAATAGCCTGTTATTTATTATCTTATAGATTGTGTCGTTAAATAGGTGCACTGAATTCAAAAATTTGCCATTTGTATCAAATACGAAAACCCCATTTGAAGCATTAATAATCATTTTGTTGTCCTCTGTTTTTAGTGTGCGAATGGTACCAACCAAAACAGAATCATTTGTTTCCAATGGGATTATCTGAATCGATTCTGCAATTTCATCAAGAGTAATTTGTTGAGTTGGAAGATGTTTGTGATTTATCAAGTCAATCATCAAAAAATCGTTTTGATTCTTTCCATGATTACATGAAAATACAAAGAAACAAAAGCAGAGTAGGAACCAAGAGATGGAAGTCTTCATAGTTACGATTATTTTGTTAGATTTTTCTCTATTTTATCTTCTTTCTTACAAATGTAATAATTCCTGCTCAGTATAACTTTTCTTATTCAACATTTGTTTAAAATAAACTATTTGCATTAGAACATAGGGTGAAAACCATAGAATTTTCACCCTAAATTTCAATTACTTACCTCAGCAATTATTACCATTGCAGACTGCACTTGATAGGTCTTTACCATAAACTTTCTCAACAGTATCTCTATTACAATCTGAAACATTGTGGCTATCACCTCCAGGGCTACATCTTACCGAACAATTACCACCGCTATCACCTCCCATCATCAAAGAATTGGGGCCATTGCCACCCGTAACATTTTTCATCTCCTTTTTGGAGAGAGGATCAAGAATTGATCGAACAGTAATCTTTTTCAAACCAATCGGGCATGATTTGCATGGCAGAGTCGCCGCAATCAGCCATACAATCTGCAATCAGGTATTTGTTTGTGGAGTTCCACTCTTCCTTAGAAGAGGAGTAAAAAAAATGAATGCCGCCTCTTTTGTTTGTTGAATGACAACGCTTCTTGACTGCCCATTTGGTTCCTGCATCAATCTCTTGTTGTTACAATAGCCACAACCGGATTACTGTCTTCCTGTAATTGATTTAACACCTTAGTTAGTTTTGAATTCGTGATTTTGGTTCTATCTAATGCTAAGAGCTCTTCTGCTGTGTACACACACATCATCTCCTTATCGGAAATGATTTGCTGGGGCCAAAAGGGTAATCCTCCATCCAAATCGTTCTCAAAACCACGAATTGGCAAATTCCTACCCCTACCTGTGGGCGGATTGTAAACAGGTGGCATGACTTGGAGTTTGTCATCAGATTTGTTATATGTGGCAAGATATCTCCTAAGTTTTAAATCGATGGTAAAGAATAATTGTTTGCCGTTTTCAAGAATATTATCAATGACCACGTATCTTTCATAACGATCCAAATCCTCTCTTTTGGTACCTATTGTTTCATACCTACCACCTTCCTGCATCTCGTAAGGGAATGATCGATCTCCGGTTTGAAATATAAATCTTGGTTGAAGATGAAAATCAACAATGTGATACAGAGTGTCACAAGCAAGGTCTTTGTAATACAGGCTATTGTGAAAAATATACACCGAATGCTCTAATGGGATTGGATTGAATGAGTTATAATTTTGCCTTTTCCACGACCTGTATTCTAAGATAGAATCAATCAAAACACCTGCCTTATTGTAGAAAGCTATTCTGATTGTTTGCTCCCCATTATGATTCGGTACATACTTGACATAATACTCATCAAAAGCAACAACCGGATTCCCGGATGGTCTGAAATAATTTGTTAGATGAGATAAACTTCCATCAAGGTTATAAAAAGCGTGTTTCGAATTGTGATTTACACTGACTTGTTCATGAACTCCGTCCCAGAATAGTGCATTTGTGTATTGATATTCATTAGGGCCATTACCCAAGCTTGAAATCTGACGAATAAAAAAACCATTTTGTTTATCAAATACATAGCATACATCATTTGATGGGCTTTGTCTACCAATAGCTACAATATGATTAGAAGAACAATAGATTTTCATTGCTCCACCAATAAGGCACTTTGCATCAGTTTGTAAAAGACAATAATCAATCTTTGAAGCAATGGAAGAAAGAAATACTTTTTGTGGATTGGTGATTTGTGACATGATGTCAATTTCTACAAATTCTTTGTACTCATCTACAGAATGAATACAGCCGGTACAAAGGCAGAAAAGAAATAACTTGCAGAATAAAGATACTGTTTTTTTCATCAGGGCATAAAATGGACGGACAAAGATAGCTAATCATATTGTTTTGAAATACGAGTTGACTCCTTTGTTTTAGAAAAATTCAGAAGTTCTTTCGGAGAGATATTCTCCGAAAGAACTTCTTCTGCAAAATCATGGACACTGCTCAATTGCCCATGCACAATTACAACACCAATGACCATTTGCTCCGGCATAAGCAATAGCTCCTGCTGCATCACCACAAAATGTTGCTAAATATAAGGTCCAATCTTTATTGGCAGCACATTTTCCCACTTCGCCATCAACACTCATCATCAACGAATTTGGGTCATTGCCACCGGTAACATTTTTCATCTCCTTATTGGAGAAAGGATCAAGAATTGATTGAGCGTTGATTGTTCTCAAAACAATCTATAATGATGTGTATGGCAGAGTCGTTACCTCCGTTGCACACAGCTGTTGAAAGGTTATCCTGTCTGGTTGCTCCAAATCGGTCAGTGAATCAGTCGAAATGCATAGCCCATTGCCGTATCTGTTTGGCGGCAAAAGGTAGTAAAATCATCCTGTGAAAATCGTTTTTCAAAATTATAGCCTGAATTGATTCACTTGAACAAAATCACCTACTTTTCAATTATTTATGAAAGCGGCTCTTTTTCTTTGCATCGTTGGGAGGAAAGACTATTTAACCTTTCAGTTCAATAACCATTAAAACAGGGTTGTCGTCTTCTTTTACATTTGGAAGAAATTCCATGGCCTCCAAAGCATCAAGAAAACCATACAGTTTTCCATCATAGTAACCTAAAAGAGCGATTAGTATTTCTTTTCCACAAGGCGTTTGGTATTTTGTAAAACAATTACTATTCCTGTTATTGACCACAATTTGATACTTTTTGCTATTATCTACCTTTATATTAGCAATTTGGTTCATAGTCTGTTTGTTCCAAATGGAGCTGTGCACCGCATCTTTGTATCTATATTTAATGAAAAAAAAGCTCTTTGTATCCAACACCCCTCTTATGCACACTTTCTGCGCTATTGCAGATGGAGTGGTCATATCTTTTACTGTGAGTGCAAATGAACCCCTATGTATTACTATGTATGGCTGTACATCGTTGATGCTTCTAATACGATAAATGGTGTCATTAAAGATATCTTTAAATAGAGCATTTCCAAAACGATCTCGATATAGTTGATACGTTTCACCATGTCCTTGACCCTCAGATAAGTACGGAACGTCCCGTTTTCTATGATAATACAGCGAGCGAACAATTTCTCCTTTCTGATTGCGAAAATGGAGGTATGGTCTATCCGTACCTCCATCTCCATAAATAGACGGTACACTTACAATTGTGCTGTCATTCAACGGGCATATATGGAAAAAATAATCGCTCAAACCATATTTTTTTGTGGAATTATTTTCAAATGAATGTACAAGTATTTCAATTAGGGAAGAAGCGATTAATAACTGTAAATTGTGGTTATGTGACCATTGGTATGTCACGGGCAGTTCTTTAGGTCCACGCCCCCCTTTTTGCATTAGATAATCTATAAAATGACCTGTTGTGTCGAACTCCATGATGCCTGAAAAATAAGGACCTGATCCTGATGATACAAAGTAACTCCCATTTATGGGTACCACTTTAAAATCCTCAACACCCAACAGTGCCTTGTCCGAAGTCTCAAGAGGGATGAATGTAATACTTTTGGCAAGGCTGTTAATGGTAAAGGAGTTTTCCTTAGCGTCATTTATATTTTGCTCAAAATCAAGAAAATAAATTTTATCAAAATCAGAATTTTCATTATCAATGGGATATGAAATATCATTTTCACTGCATTTCGTGTGGCTTTGGTTTCGGCATCCAAAGAACAAAATAGAAACACAGCAGAAAATCAACGGAATACTTTTCATGAAATAGATGTCTAAGTTTTATGCAAAAATAAAAAAAATTGATGAATGCACATCTCAGTGTAAACGATAATCACGTTTTGAAGAAAGGTGGTTTTACGAACAGTCTCTTGAAAAGTAAGAGGTTGGTCAATAACAATTGCCAATCCAAGTGGCCGATGCACAACTGTCGCAACACCAATGGCCGCCGCCCTCCTGCCAAAAGATAGCGTCTTTCTTTGAAACCCAACATAAAAGAGTTCCGGATAACGAAACAGCACAACAAGTACCGCCGCCGTCGCCATCTAATCCTGACTCATAAGGGTCATTCCCACCGGTAACATTTTTCATCTCCTGATTGGAAAGCGGATCAAGAATTGATCGAACATTAATTTTTTTCATAAAGCATTAAGTTTTAAGATTTTAATAAATAGTTTTGTGGCATTTTCAATAGTTGGCCTGCTATTGCCCTCTGTTTGCCGTACAGAGGCTATCCAATATCGATATTAAATTCTATAAAATGTTGTACATCTTCTATTTTGTAGTTGTCCGGTAATTTGTAGCCATTCACCAAAACGGTTGGGGTGGCACGAATTTGGCTTTTCTTCTTCCATTTTTCATGCTTCTGAAATTCAGCCTCCACCGCTACCGCTTCGATATCCAAGCCCCGCTCCTTGAAGAATTCATCTCTCAATGTTTTTCCATTGGTAAACCAATCGGAGACGATTTGTATGGTAGAGTCGCTGTTAGCGGCCATACAAGCTGCAATCAGGTATTTGTTTGTGCTGTTCCACTCCTCTTTAAATGAAGATAGAAAGTAATGTATGCCCACATTGTTGTGCGTTTGATGCAATAGTTCTTCTATCCTTTTGTGCATTTTTGCGCAAGGGTTGCAGTATGGATTGCTCAGGATGGTGAGTTGAATGGGCGCATTGGGGTTTCCAAAGCGGATGATGGAATAGGTATCAATGTCATAATGGGGTTGTTTCTTGAGTAATGTCACAAAAACATCTTCATCGGCTTTCATACTGTTGATGGTTTGGCGGAGATTTTGTACGGTTTTACCGCTATTAACCCATGGAAGGAGCAGCGTTAGCCCCAATACGGCCACAATGTACCCGCATCCTATCTTTGCCAAGTCAAGCAGCGTTTCAAAATTCACTTGAGGCATCTCAATCAAGCCGCCGGCACAATTCACGGCAAATATCGCCCATAACAAAACCTGCACTGTGATACAGAGTGGACACCACTGTTTGGCTTTGGTGTATTGATACCAAACGCTCCAAAAAGAGAAGGGAAGGGTAACAATGTTTATCAACGTAATATATGTGACAAATTCAGGTGCAAACAGGAGCAGAAGAGCATTGGTAACAAAGTAACCCAATCCCACTTCGCTCCATCCAATTATCCCAAAGAGTTTGGCGGCGCTCGATTCCAATACGCTTTTGCAGTTGCTTTGCTTAAACAGTGAACAAATCTTATCTGCTGTGCGGCTTTGGACGCGAAGATGCTTTAACAAAAGTAACCAACTGATGAATACACCGGTGAAATTAATAAGCAGAAGAATGGAAATACCAATATTAACATAGAGTCTCGCTTTCCAATAGGTTGCCACCAAGAGGAAGCAACCGGTAGCAATGAGCAAAACCTTGATCAAAAGAAGCAACAACTCGGTTGACCTGTGTGTCTTATAATCAGGCTCCATTGCTGAGGAAGATGGTTCGGCCAAAAGAACAACACCACTCCACGCTTCTACAAACTTGGCTACCGGAAGAAGATGGCGCACACCCCTCCAAACAAAGGAGACATCTGTTGTACTAACTTGATCCACTGCTGCAAAGTCTCCTCCAAAGGGTGCAATAAAGGGCGTTTGAACCTCAAAAATCTCTTTTTCCTTGTCGGTAATTCTGATTGCGCCATTTCTAACCCCATACTCCGATAACATCTTAGATAATCCATACAGATTATTTTTATGTGGATGCTCATTAAAAAATTGATTGGAATAGTCTTTGGTGTGTTTTATTCCTATAAGTTTCAAAAAAGCAGAAAATGTATTTTGATCCTTTCGCATCAGTTTTTGGTATCTCCTTATTATTTAATTGCAGTAAAGGTAAACAGAGACACCAATACCTGATTTAGCTTTTTAATTGTCTTTCACAAGCTGAAACCTGAATCGTACAAACCCAATTTTGTATCGTTTTTTTTTACTTTTGCCGTTTGATACCACTATTGATTTATCGTTATGACTGAAGACTTTTTTTCCCTCCATCTGTTCATCTCGGACATAATATTAAAAGGCTTCGCGAAATTTTGGGTGTGAAGCAGGAGGCGCTTGATTAGAATTTCATGTTAGTCAACAGACTATATCTGAATGGGAGAATAAAGCGCATTTGGGAAACGAAATCATAGAGAGAGCAGCCAAAGTGCTCAACGTTCCGGTAGAATCAATTAAAAATTACAACGACGATGCAACCTTAAACGTAATTGCAAATACAGAGGTTCTTGGCCGATAAAAAGGATCAATTCGCAACTTGAGCTATGAGGCTCAGATACCTCTTTGAATACGACTCTTTAACACCAACCTGATTGGATTGAAAAATCGTGCAAACAAACTGATATTCTCTGTAATGATATCTGCCATTCCATTCATCTCTTCGCCCGACTCAACTTGGAGGTTGTAGTTGGTGATTAACCCTTTGGGAAAACTTACATCTCCAATCATCATCCTCGCTCCGCTAACCTCAATCGGGATGGCCGAAATATGGGTAATGCACCCCTCCACCATCCCAAACTCCATATAAGGGAAGTTATCTAATTTAATATTGACCCGTTGCCCCACTTTTACCTTTCCAGCCCCTTGCAAGGGAATATGGAGTTTGCCGAATACGCCGGACTTCTCTTGAGGCACAATGGTCAGTACCAAATCGCCTGCCACCACATTTTGAAACTCCTGCCAATATTGAGAAAATTGAGCCTTTCCGTTAATCGGACTCACAATCAAATTGGTTTGTTCCCATTGATCCATTGCAGACACAAGGTTATCAAAAGCGCCGGTGAGCGTGTTTTGGTGTTGCAAAAGCCGGTCAGTTTGCTCTTGAGATAACTCAAAGATCACTTGTTCAGACTGTAAGATTGTCAAACGAAGATTGGTAATGCTGCTTTTGAGGCCTTCGTATTGTTGCATGGTAACCAAGCGTTTGAGGCGGCTCTGCTCAAGATCGGCCTCCGGAATCACTCCCTGTACAAACAGCCCGGAATCCCTTGCAAACACGCCCTGTTGGATCATTACCTGCTCTTCATAATTGACTAACTGACGCTCTCCCTGATACAATATCTCCTGCTGTGCAACCATCTGCCTGCGAATCAAAACCATTTTTTGCGCGTGATAATTGGCCGCCATAAAAGACTTGTAATCACTCAAACTCTTGAGAAATTGAGTGTAAGAAGATTGGATAACGCCAAGTTTTAAATGTACCGGAAAAGTTGCCTTCTTGATCCCATCTTCCATTGTCTCAGTTGCCAAAAGATCTTCTCTGAACAGGTTGCATAACTGCCGCAACATTTGAACATCGTGGTAATCGGTAGCGCTTTCAATCATCGCCACCACACTTCCCACGCTCACGGAATCCCCATCGCTTACCAAAAAGCGCTCAATCTTGCCGCTTGACTTGGCCCGTAGATGCACCGGCATATTGGTTGAAGAGATGGTAACTTGAGCCCCAATAATATCCGGATAGGTAAAGAAAACGCTGCCAATAAAGAGAATGGCAATAACCGCAAAAAACAGCGTAATACCCCACCTTAATATCCAAGCAGGAGGGCGCGAGAGGATATCATTTACCTCCTCCGTATGTATCTCAATTTTTTTATGCTTTATATCGTTCATCTTGTACTTCTATTCCTCTTTTACTACCCTTCGCTTCGACAGGCTCAGTGCCCTTACCCCCCCAACTCCAACTGATTCCTAACCAACCCATAATACGCCCCTTGTTTGGCCGCCAACTCCGTATGCGTTCCCTCTTCAATAATCGCCCCCTTCTCCAACACCACAATCTTATCGGCGCTCTTTACCGTACTCAATCTGTGCGCCACCACCACAACCGTTTTGCCGGCAAAAAAGTGTTTCAAATTCTCCATAATCACCTTTTCGTTATTGGCATCCAAAGCGTTGGTTGCCTCGTCAAAAAAGAGATAGTGCGGATCTTTATATACCGACCGTGCAATCAGCAAACACTGTTTTTGACCCTGACTCAACCCCGTACCCTCCTGTCCGATTTTGGTGTTGAAGCCCAAAGGCAAAGAATCGATATACTCCCCAATGTTGGCCATCTCCACCGCTTTGGCCAATTGCTGTTTGTCCATCACCTCCACCCCGGGAGCAATATTGTTAGCAATGGTATCCGAAAAGATAAAACCATCCTGCATTACCGCTCCGCACTCCCGCCGCCAAGCATCCATACTGTAACTGCCCAAGCTGTGCGAACCCAAAAGAATTTTCCCTTTGGAGGGCGGATAAAAGCCCAGCAATAACTTAACAATAGTCGTTTTACCGCTTCCGCTTGCCCCAACAATGGCCGTTACCTTTCCCGCAGGAATAGTGAGGTTAATATCTTTTAGCACCAAATCTTCTCCGCTGCCCGCATACCTGAAGGAGAGGCGCTCCAAACGCAACTCCTTAGATTGAGGAATGTTGGATACCAACCCCATGTCGGGATTCTCTTCATCCTCTTTGGTATGAATCTCCGCCAAACGCTCCAAACTGATCTTGGCATCCTGAGTCTGCTGTACAAAACCGATGATTTGACCAATGGGGGCGTTCAACTGCCCAATGATGTACTGCACCGACATCATCATTCCCAAGGTCAAATGTCCGTTGATTACGGCGCTTGCAGCAATCACCGTAATCAGGATGTTTTTGAATTGACTCAACAGCGTTGCGCCGGCCTCCTGATACTGACCCAAAGCCAATCCCTTGATGCTGATCTTAAACAACCGTGCCTGAATACGCTCCCACTCCCAACGCTTCTGTTTTTCGCACGAATTGAGCTTGATCTCCTGCATTCCGGTGATCAACTGTATCACGTTGCTCTGATTGGCGGCATTCTGCGCAAAGGCTTTATGATCCAACTCCCGCCTCTTCTTTAAAAAGAGCACAATCCACATTATATGCAATGCCGATAACAGAAAAAAGACCCCAAAGATAGTAAGGTGGTAATAAAGCAACACCGCCCCAAAGATCACAATGTTGAACATCGAAAAGAGGATGTTGAGTGCCGATCCGGTCAAAAAGGATTGAATCCTGCGGTGATCGCCAATGCGCTGCATCAAATCGCCCGTCATCTTGGTATCAAAAAAGCCTACGGGAAGTTTCATCAGTTTGGTCAAAAAGTCCGAAATGAGCGAAATGTTGATTCGCGTTCCCAAATGCAACAATATCCATCCTCGAATAAAGTTTACACTCGACATACTGATGGTGAGCACCATTTGCGCTATCAACACCAACCACACAAACTGAATGTTGCGGGTGCCGATTCCCACGTCCACAATGTTTTGCGTGAGAAAAGGCAATACCAACTGCAACAGACTCCCCAGAGCCAAGCCCACAGCCAACTGCACAATCAAGCCGGTATGGGGCTTGACGTAGTGAATCAAAAAACCAAAGCCAATGCGGTTGATCTTTTCGCCCTGTGCGGCATAAAAATCGGGGGAGGGTTCAAGCAACAAAACAACCCCTTTATCTTCGCCATCGCTTTTGGTGCTTATCCAGCACTTCTTGAACTCAGATTCGGAATAGATAAGTTTTTTGGAGGCAGGATCGGCCACAAATACTTGATACCCGCCACGCCTCTTTTTTACGTCATACACCACCACAAAATGGCGCTGATTCCAATGCACAATGCAAGGGTGGGGGGCTTGAACCAACTCTTCAAAACTCAACTTTGCCCCAAGCGTCCTTAGTCCGATGCTTTCGGCAGCATTGCTGATCCCCAACAGAGATACGCCCATACGGGTGTATTCGCAGCGCTGACGCAATGTGTCCAAAGAGTAGTTCTTGCCATAATGCTTGCAAATCATTCGCAGGCAAGATGGACCGCAATCCATGGCATCTAACTGGTAAAAATGAGGGAAGGGCACAAGCAGAATTTTAGATATCTCATGGCAAAGGTAGCGTTTTATTTGAGTTGATAATGATTCTCTTTTTACTACTCATTTACTTTGGCAAGTTTGGTATTACCTCCGATTTACAACTGCTTTCTATTTTATATCGTTCATAGGATGATATTTTTTGCTGAACAGGTGAGGCAAAAGAGCTGTTCATGGCCTTTGGGTGAGAAAGATGAAACAAACAGGTATCCACTCGATGGATTCTAAAGCATAGTCGTTCAAAACGATAGAATCGATCAAAATCATCGTCTCCCCATCCATAATGCTTTTCATTCTCCATACCCGCATAGATATATTTCTCTCTGTCTACTAACACAGCGCCTCCAACCAATGTACGGTGGTGCAACAAATCCATTTTTTTTTGTGCCGATACAAGACACGAATATCTTTTCGTTTGAAAAAAAAGGAGCGAAGAGGAGCAGAGATATTGAAACAGTTTCCGTTGTAGGGATAGGCTACGTCAGCGGCTTCATTTCGCAAGATGGTT
>Ga0082212_10003692_pt1 | contig 21562 bp, 16 predicted proteins | sample TergutNt197P3_FD_71548 | JGI IMG/M metagenome (GOLD analysis project Ga0082212, IMG submission 71548) | Neocapritermes taracua P3 segment gut microbial communities from Petit-Saut dam, French Guiana - Nt197 P3 | ecosystem: Host-associated > Arthropoda: Insects > Digestive system > Gut ... | reverse complement strand
TCTCCGAGGCGGGATCCGCTTGGCGGGCAAAGCCGAGCAGCCGGTGCGTGATATGGCTTGCGCGGTCGACATTCTGTTCGATCCTGTTCGCGGCTTTTCGTATTTCTTCATAGCCGGCGATCTGTTCCGGGCTTTCATCTTCAAGCAGATCTTTCACCCAGCCCGCGTGTTCGCGGATGAGCATGAGCGGATTATTGATTTCATGCGCCACGCCTGCGGCCATCTTGCCCAAGGCGGCCATTTTGCTGGATTGCAGCAAGCCGGCGTCATAGGCGGCCTTTTCCTTGTCCGCCGCCACGAGTTGTTTGATAATGGCGCGCGTGGTCAGCCAGGTGCCGAAACTCACCGCTGCCAGCGCCAGCGTCACCACGCCGATGGACAACGTCCTGGCGCCTGCGATCAGCGAAAGGTGTTCGCTCGGGTCTTCCGCCACGACCAACATCCAGGGGATCTGGGTCAGAGGGACTTTTGCCAGCAGCATCCGCCGACCGGCCAGCTCCTCTTCATTGATGGCGTTTCGCCCCGACCAGGCGACCGGAGCTGTGTCCATCATCTTGCCGACCGTACGCGAATCCGTCTGCAACACGCCGTCGCGGTTGATCACAAATGAGTCGCCCAGCGCGCTCAAACGGCTGCCCAACACAATAGAGCCAAGCACCGCCGAGTCGATGGTGGCGCGTAAAATCCACGCCTTGTCGGCTTCTTCGCGCAGCACCGCGATGATGATGTGCGGAAAATGGCGGAAGCCCATGAACACATCGCTGACCATAATGTTTTTGCGGCGCACTTCGGCAAACCATTGTTCATTCTTGTAATTCGCGTTGTGTACGTCATAGGGGCCTGCATACACTATGTGCTTGCCTTCCATGTCAATTACGCCAAAATCCACATAAGACCGGGAGTTTGCCTTCATAAAGGCGAGAATGGAACCCAGTTTGCCGGCAGCGGTAATTTCCTTGAAGGAATACATATTGGCGATGGCTTTAAGCTGAACGATGCGTTCGTCCAAAAAAAGATCCAGCGCGCGCGCCCGGCTGGCGGCCACGTTCTCCACCTCGCGCAGGGTTTTTTCATAATACAGGTCGGTGAATTGCGTGGGAATGACCACGCCGACAAACAGCATCGGCGCTATGGCGAAACACAGGATGGTGACGACAATGGTGGTGCGCAGCCGGGTATACGTGCGTTGCGTTCCGGTGCTCATATGTGCCTCCCGCAGACTGGCGCAAATTTTATACATACCTCAGGCACGGCTTTTCTTCAATGCTGCAAAAAAGCAGTAAGTGTTTTGCTATAAAGTCCATGCTCCGATTGCATCGATCAAAAATTCGGGTATGCTCGCAGGAAGTGTATTACAGGAGGCTTCTTTCAATGACTTTTGGCAGACAGGTGTTTGAGTTTCTGATGGCGGGCTCCAAAGCCTATGCCCGCTGGGATTATGACGTTTCCATGTCCATTATTCGCAACCGGAAAAAATTGATGCTGCTGGCAGTGCTCGTCCTGCCCATGGTGCTGCTGTCCTTTGCCGAGGCGGCGGATGTGCTCGGCGGTAAAACAGCGTACGCGCCGGCTTTCTATTCCACAAAAATATTTCTTGTTTCCATTCTCGTGGGCATGGCTGCCGGGCTTATTACCGGCTGCATCGGCGCCGGGGGCGGCTTTATCATCACCCCCGCGCTCATGGCCGCGGGCGTAAAAGGCATTTTGGCTGTCGGAACGGACCTGTTCCATATTTTTGCCAAAGCCATCATGGGAACCACGGTACATAAAAAACTTGGCAATGTTTCGGGTTCGCTGGCTGTTGCCTTTCTGGTGGGTTCCGCCGGCGGCACGTTCATTGGCGGGGCAATCAACAAGGGGCTGTATAATAAAGATCCTCTGCTTTCCGAGGTGTTCATCAGCTCGATTTATGCCATCCTGCTCGGCTTTCTCGGATTTTATGCGCTGTATGACTTTCTTGCCGCCTCCAGGCAAAGCGGCCCCGAGAGCGGCGACGCGCACGGCGGCCCTTCCGGCATGACGCCTCTTTCCGGGCGGCTGCAGGCGGTAACCCTGCCGCCCATGATTACCTTCGATGAAGACCTGGCGCCCGGCGGAAGGCGTATTTCCGGCTGGATTGTGGCTGCGGGCGGCATGGTGGTCGGCATTTTGGCCGCTATCATGGGAGTCGGCGGCGGCTTCGTGACCTTTCCCATGTTCGTGTACATTTTCGGCGTGTCGTCCATGACCACGGTGGGCACGGATATCCTGCAGATTATCTTTACGGCGGGCCTGGCTGCCATCGCGCAATACGCCGTCTACGGCTTTGTCTTTTATACCCTGGCTATGGGCATGCTGCTCGGCTCGCTGCTCGGCATTCAAATCGGCGCCCTGACCACAAAGGTTGTGAAGGGCGTCCATATCCGTGGTTTCTATGCTGTTTCCATTCTCGCGGGCTTTGTGAACCGCGCGGCCACCCTGCCCAAAAAGCTGGTGGAACTGGAAGTCATTTCGCTGCCCCCAAAGCTCGTCGAAGGAATCGAGTTCGGCGGCAATATCCTGTTCTGGATTGTGGTGGCTGTTTTCGGGATATGGGTGACAGGCAAATTCATTGCAAATGTCGGCAAGCTGAGAGCGGAGGGCTGATATGATCATCGTCAACAAAAAAAGCTTCACAAAGGGTTTGCTGCTCCTGGCCTCCTTCGCGGCCGTGTTCTTTGTCATTCTTATGCCCGTATTCCCAGGCGCACAAGGCAAGCTGACCGGCCTTGATTATGCCGACAACCTTTTTAACCGTCTCTCCAAGGGCTCTTCCTGGTTCATTCCTGAAATCACGCCTCGCGTACGCGCTGTGGAGGGCAAAGAAATTGAAATACGCGCGCCATTGAAAAACGCCGCTTCCGCCGATGCCGTGATCAAACTGTTCACCGCCGCCGGCGCCGCCGCCAGCGCGGAGGGCGAAATTGTGCGGGTCAACGCGGATTTCGGCAAAGTCCTGGGCGCCGTTCTGCTTGACTGCGAGGCCATGTACAACGACAAGCCCGAGCCTGTGTACGCGCGATACGGCATGGACGGCTACAAGGCCCTTGTCTTCTGGTGGGAAGGGCTCCAGCCCATGATCAAAGAATTGCAGAAGATGAAGCATATTCCCGAAGCCCAACTGGTGGATCTTGTCATCCGCAAAGGCATTGAGCCCGCGTACAACTTCCGGGGAATCACGGCGGGCGACGTAAAGCAGGAATTCGTCATCATGGTTGCGCTGCTGGCATTTTATGTCGCGTATACCCTTTGGTACGGCTTCGCCATTTTTGAACTTTTTGAAGGCATCGGCCTGACCATGAAGAAGGGCAAAAAACAGGAAGCCTGACCGCTGCCGCAGACCCGGGGACAAATATGGAAGCTATCCGCATTCTTCTGGTTGATGACGAACGCGAGGCTACCGAGCTTCTGTCCAAACGCCTCACCCGCCGAGGCTGCATATGCCGATGCGCGCACAGCGGCGAGGAGGCTCTGGATGTTTTAAGCCGTGAACGGCCCAATGTCGTCGTTTTGGATGTCAAAATGCCCGGCATGGGAGGGCTGTCCGCTTTGGAAACAATCAAAAGACTGTACCCGGAAATTGAGGTCATCATGCTTTCCGGGCATGCTGACCCGGATTCGGCAATCAACGGACTGCGCTTGGGCGCTTTCGGCTATGTCATGAAACCGCCGAACTTCAATGAACTCTGGCATCTGATCGAGGACGCCGGCCATTTGAACGCGCTCAACAGAGCACCAGATTAAGGCTGACAGATGCTGCGTTTTTTGAAGCGGCTTGTCGGTAAGGACAAGCCCCGGCAGTCGGAGGGCGAGAAGGATCTGTTCGCTGCCAGATATTACCGCTTCAAGCTTTTTCTCAATGCATGGAACCAGCTTCAGGAAGCCATGGCCAATATGGAAGCGTATCTGTATGTGCCCCGGCCGTACAGCATGCAGGCTCTGCAAGCTACATGCACCAATGTGTCCACTCAAGGGCTGCAATGCCTTCGCCGCCTTTCCGAACTTTCCGAAAAAAGCGCTTTCGAGCTTGAGCTGAGTTTTACACGTATCCAGAGCGCCGTAAGCGCACTGCTCAAGGAAGAACTTGCGCCCCTGCGCGGCCCGCTTTGCCTGCCGCTCGGACATGAAGAACTCACCCCCGAACTGTGCGATCCCGCCATGATCCGCTTGGCGTTCCTGCAAGCGGCCTTTGTCAGCGACTGCGTGCCGCCGGGCTACGTCTTCACCGCCGCAGCCTGCCAAATGACCCTCGTGCATGAGGGATTGCAGGAAGAACTCAACCGTCGCATCCAAGCCGCAGGCGGCATGAAGCCGGCCCATCTCCATGAATTATGCGCAGCCCTGCGCGACTGCATTCTCCATGCGCCGCTGCCGGCAGCGGTGGAAGACGCTCTTTTGGGCACTATCCATCATTTGCGCGACAATACGCTTTTGCCGCGCCAGCGTCTTTTATGGCGAGGCCGTGTCTGGCCGGGCGGCACAGGGGACATGGGGGGCATGTCTCTCTGGGGGCCGGTGCTGCCGCTCGAGGGATCCACCGACGAAGCAATCATGACCGCTTTCAAAACGGTGCTGGCGAAGAAATACGATCCCGAGGCGGTCATCTACCGTTTCAATCGAGGCTTGCCGGACGCAGGCGCCAATATCTGCGTGGGATGTTTTGCGGTGGGCCGCCCACAGGTGGGCGGGGTCTGCTATTCCCGCAACCCCTTCGACCTTCCCGATACAGACGTCTACCTCTATGCCGGCGATTCTTTACCGGAAACCGTGGAGCGCGGCGGCGCCTTAGTAGATATATACCACATGGCGCGTGGCGGCGGCTATGCCGTCAAGCTGCAATGTCCCGGCATGGGCCATGAGTCCGCCCCGCCCCTGCTGACGACATCGCAAATCCATGCCGTCGCAAGCCATGCCGAGGATGCGGAGTTGCTTTTCAGCGCCCCGCAGGAAGTGGAATGGTTTTTCGAACCGGACGGCGCCCTGCGCATTGTCCATGTGCGCCCTTTGCGGCGTCTGGCGGCCCTGCCCGGCATAGATGCGTTGGATCTGAGCAAAAAAACCGTTCCCCCGCTTATCTGGGGCGGCAATACCGGCAGTCCCGGCGTCGTGTGCGGCACGGCGTGCAAGGTCCGCAGCAAAGAAGACGCGCGGAACTTTCCGGAAAACGGTATTTTGATCGCCGACTTTGACAGCGTGGAATGGTGTTCCGTGCTGGATCGCGCGGCAGGCATCCTGTGTGGACGCGGAACCGCAGCCGGCCGTTTGGCGGGCGTATGCCGGGAGTTGGGCATTCCCGCCCTGTTCGGCCTGAACAACGTCATGGAAGCCGTGGAACAGGGGCAGGAAATCACCCTCTGTGCGGAATCCGGTTCCGTCTATCCGGGCAGGGTGGAAGCACTGCTGGCTCTGGCAAAAACGCCGCCCAACTTCATCAGCACAAGCCCCTTGCACGAACTGATGAAAAAGGTGGCCCAACACGTGCTGCCGCTGACCTTGGTGCCGGATGCGCCGGAATTCAAGGCAGCCAATTGCGTCACCTTCCACGACATCGGACGCTATTGCGCGGAGCGTGCCGTGGACGCCATGTTCCGCTTCGGATCGCACAAAGATCATTCCCTCACCCGGGTCAAACAGCTCATGGCCGAGGTAGCCAAACAATTCTGGGTTATCAACCTCGACGACGCCTTCCCTGAAGAAGTCCAAGGCCCGTATATCTCCTTGGAGCACATTGCATGCGAGGCCATGCAAGCCCTATGGCAAGGCATGAACGCCAGAGCCTGGGAAGGGCCGCCCCCCATGGACGGCAAGGGTTTTCTGTCTGTGCTCTATGAATCCACAGCAAACCCGCACCTTGACCCGGCCAGCCAGTCGACCTTCTTTACGGAAAAAAACTATTTTCTCGTCTCCCGCCAGTATTGCGGCCTGCATTCCCGCTTCGGCTTCCATTTTGTGGCCGTGGAAATAGTCGCCGGCGCGCGTAAACGGGAAAACCACGTGGTGTTCATCCTGCGCGGCGGAGCCGCCGACCTGGCCCGCCGCGTCCGGCGTGTGGAATTTGTGGGAAGCATTTTGCAGGAATTCGGCTTTTCCGTCTCCATCCGCAACGACTCCCTGCGCGCCAGGGCCGAAAACGCTTCCTTGCCGCGGGTGCTGCGCATCGCCCGAGTCGTTGGCTATCTTGTCATCCATACCCGCCAACTCGACATGATCATGGCCGATACGGCGCAGACTCAACAACGCCGGGAACACATGCTGCGGGATTGCCGCGCCCTGTTCGCCCGGGACGCATCCCGCGCAAACCCCTGCGCCACAGCATAAGACAGCGGGAGGAACATGCGCAAAGGCAGTCTGATTGGTTCACTGTTGCATCGGCTTCGCGGAACTGCGCCCCAGTCTCAGCCTGGCCCCGAAGAACTTGCCCGCGAAGCCGAGTTCAGAAACTTCTTTATCGCGCGTTGCACGCATTTCCGCCTGCTGCTCGCCGCCAATAAAGCCGCCCTTGAAGGCATGAGCGCACTTGAAAGCATGCTGAACGCTCAACCTGATCCCCGTTCCGTCCGGGCGCTTTGCCTTGATGTAGCCGCACGGGTTGAGGACATTGTCGCCAGCCTCGACGCCCTCTCCGACAAGGCGTACCCGGCCCTGTCACAACGTCTGCGCGAGCTTGGCTCCGACCTGCTTGCAGCGCTTGACCTCCTTGCGCCGCCGGAGCCGACGCGTCGCACCGGAGCAGAGCCGGCCAACGGCGATATTCCCCTGCTCGTCCGTTTCGGCGCCTTGGAGGCGCTCAAAGCTGCCTGGTGCGGGCCAAAAATGGCAGGGCTGGCCCGCTATGCCCTGTATCCGCCTTTGCCGCATGTCATGGTGCCGCAGGGCTTCGTCACTACCGTACAAGCCTTTGCGCTGTTTATGGAAACAGGAGCCCTGAACGCACAGATCGCCGGTCTCCTTGATGCATTGCAGGGCATGCCCAAGACGCCAGAAAGTGTCGGCAGACATCAGGAATTGGCGCGCTTGCGCCGCATTGCCGCGGCTATCCGCGATCGCATCATGCGCGCGCCGCTTCCCCCTGCGCTTGAACAAAGCATCCTGAGCGAAGTTGCGGCATTGGAGCGGCGCAATCCCGGCTGCTCTCTGGCGGTACGATCGAGCGCCCTGGATGAGGACAGCCATGAACATTCCTTTGCCGGGCAATATACCTCCCTCCTCCATGTGCCGCCCTCCGAAGCCGGGCAAGCCTGGAAAGAGGTCCTGGCCAGCCAGTACGGCGTCAACATGCTCAGCTACAGAGCCGATCGCCGCTTGGGCGGCGACTGCGCCATGTGTGTGGGCTTTCTGGTCATGCTGGACGCGGAAGCCGGCGGCGTCGCCTACAGCACTGACCCGCTGGATTCCAAGAGCGTGGATTGCATCATCAATGCTGTCGCCGGCTTACCCGGAGCGGTCGTGGACGGCAGCGGCATGCCGGATGTGTTCCGCGTCAGCCCCGGTCCGCCCCTGGCGGTGCGATCCCGCCATCCCGGCCAGGGCGGAAACGCGACGGTGTCCATGAGTGACGAGCGGGCACTGCTAGTCGCGCGGCTTGCCTTGGCGCTGCATGCGGAACACGGCTGCGCCCAGGACCTCGAATGGACTTTTGACAGAAAAGGCGTGCTGCACTTGCTTCAAAGCCGCCCGCTTGCCCGTGGCGAGACGCAGGAACTCCATGCTGAAGACGAAGAGGCTCTTGCAAAACTTCCCCAACTGCTCAGTGGCGGCATTGCCGCCAATCGGGGAGTGGGGGGCGGACCGGCCCATCTTGTCCGGACAGACAGTGACATGACGCGCTTCCCTCAAGGGGGCGTGCTTGTGGTGGCGCATGCGCTGCCCAAATGGGCGCCTCTTGTCGGCAGGGCCAACGCCCTGATCAGCGCGTCCGGCGGTACGGCAAGCCATCTTGCCAGCGTTGCGCGCGAATACGGCGTTCCGGCCCTGTTCGGCATGCGAGACATCACCGCTCTGCTGCGCGCACAGGAACAAGCCCACCCGCAGATCACGGTCGACGCGCGCAAGGGGGTGGTGTGCCTCGGTAGTCCGCCGGCCGGTTTTGCCATGTCCAAACAACGCTCCATGGCGATGGATTCTCCCCTGCGCCGCCGCGTGCGAGCGGTGACGGATCTCGTTCTCCCCCTCAATCTGCTGGATCCCGAAGCTGAAGATTTTTCTCCTGCCGGATGCCGCACCCTGCATGATATCACACGCTTCTGCCATGAAAAATCCGTGGAAAGCCTGTTCGATACCCAGCGTGAAGGCCGGGGAAACAACGAGCCCCCCGGCAAACAGCTCAAGGCGGGCGTCAAGCTTAAATACTGGCTGGTGGACATGGGTGACGGCTTCAGCAAGCCCATCCGTACGCCCCATGTGGATATCAGGCACATTCGATCCCTGCCTATGCTCGCTTTATGGAATGGCATGACCGGCATTCCGTGGGCCGGGCCTCCGGCTCCTGACGGCCGGGGTTTTCTGAGCGTTGTGGCGCGTAGCGCCTCCAATCCGGAACTGGAGCCGCTTGCCGCCAACAGCATGACGGAAAAGAACTATTTTTTGATTTCACGCACCTTTTGCAACCTGCAAACGCGTATCGGCTACCATTTTTGCACTGTGGAAGCCGAAGCGGGGGATGTGGAACACGCCAACTACGCTTCCTTCCATTTCAAGGGCGGCGCGGCCAGCCTGGACAGGAGGATCCTGCGGGTTCGCCTCATGGCCGACATCCTTCAGGAGCACGGCTTTGCCGCCACCGCCTCACGCGACGCCTTGTTCGCCCATGCCGAAAACGCCTCGCAAAAAGACATCCTGGATAAGACGCGCATTCTCGGCTACCTGCTGATCCATACACGCCAGGTAGATATGGTCATGCGCAATACGAGCATGGCATCACAGCTCAACAAAAAATACCGGGACGATATTCGCGCGCTGCTCAAAATGCCCTTCCAAGCCCCGTACTTGCTGCAGAGCCTGTTGTCACTTTCAATGACCTCACTGTTCTTGTAACGCAAAACCCTCGGCCTTTGCCTACAGAATTTGCTGCAACTGCCGATAGGCACTTTGCCGCATAGTGCTCCGGCTCACATTTTTCACACGGAGATGATCCGCATGCCCAAGACCGCGACCTTGAACGAAGCCTTAGGCGAGCTTGACCGGCTTGAAGCCGATTATGAAGCAGATCTCAAGTTGCTGGATGGAATCCACACCAAAATACTCTTGACTCGCATGGCGCATGAAGAAACGCGCCGCGAGCTTGCCGCAGTGCAAAGGCAGCCAACGCAACAGCAAGCGGAACTGCCCATGCAACTACAGCGTTTCTTGCAATAAGCCGCCTGGTGGGGTAAGCCTTTTTCCGCAGGAGGCTACCATGGTCAGCATCGGGACACCCTTCACCCCTACCGCCACAAAGCTGCTTCTTCTCGGCTCCGGCGAGCTTGGCCGCGAAGTGGCCATTGAAGCCATACGCTTGGGCGTTGAGGTCATAGCCGTTGATCGCTACGCGCATGCCCCGGCCATGCAGGTGGCCCAAAAAAGCCATGTGCTGTCCATGCTGGATGCTTCCGCCCTCCGCGTTCTGGTTGAGGAAGTAAAGCCGGATCTGATCGTGCCGGAAATCGAAGCCATTGCCACGCAAACCCTGCTGGAACTCGAAACGGAAGGCTACACCGTAATTCCCACAGCCAAAGCCGCCTCCTTGACCATGAACCGCGAAGGCATCCGCAAATTGGCCGCCGAGGAACTTAAGCTGCCCACGTCGCCGTATGCCTTTGCCGACAGCTGCGCGGAATGCGAGGATGCGCTCAAGCGCATTGGTCTGCCCTGCGTGATGAAGCCAGTCATGAGTTCTTCCGGCAAGGGGCAAAGCGTACTGCGCGAAGTCGCCGACCTGCGCAAGGCATGGGATTACGCACAGTCTGGCGGCAGAGCCGGCCAGGGCCGCGTGATCCTCGAAGGGTTCATTGACTTTGACTATGAAATTACGCTGCTTACCGTGCGCCATGCAGACGGCGTCCTGTTCTGCGATCCCATCGGCCACTACCAGGAAGACGGCGACTACCGCATGTCCTGGCAACCCCAGGTCATGAGCGCCAAAGCCCTGGAAACAGCCCGCCATATCGCATCTACAGTCACCGGAACCCTCGGCGGTCGCGGCATTTTCGGCGTGGAGCTGTTCATCAAGGGCGATGCCGTGTGGTTCAGCGAAATCTCTCCCCGGCCGCATGATACCGGCCTTGTGACCTGCATTTCCCAGAACCTCTCCGAATTTGCCTTGCATGTGCGCGCCATCCTCGGATTGCCCATCCCCGGTCTGCGCCAGAACGGCCCTGCCGCTTCAGCCGTAATCCTGCCCGCAGGCGACAGCAGCCAGCCCGTTTACACCGAGTTGGAATTGGCCCTCAAAGAACCCGATACCAGCCTTATGCTCTTTGCCAAACCCGAACTGCGCGGCAAACGCCGTATGGGCGTGGCCCTGGCTTTGGGTGACAGCACGGAACACGCCCGCGCTAAAGCCGAACGCGCTGCCCGCGCTGTGAAAGTGGTGATGTAGGGAAAGAGAGCGCCTTGATTTCCCGGCCTATATTTTTTTGTGAGCGCGTGCGCCGCTATGCGGACACGGCAAGCCCAGGGGGCTTGCCGTGAGCGGCACAAAAATTGATTGCCGTTTTTCTCCGACGCACGTACAAGGAAAAACATCCGCCGGGTCAAGGGCGGTGCCGGAAAAAATCTTTTGATGCCAGTGCTCTACCACAAGAGGGACCTGTGGACGACATAGAGGATATCACATCACAAGCCAGGAACAAAACCGCCTTTCGTTTCCGTAACGGCAACATCGCCATTTTCGCGCTCGCCTCCGCGGCCATGGCTCTGGCGATATTCTGGGCAGTCCAGGACATGACAGGCCAGATCTCCGCGGACTATGCAAGACTCCATGCCATCAACACCGAAAGAAACCTCAGCATCTACACCCACCAGGATATCGGGTTCATAGCCAATGCGGCCCGCTCCAGCACGATACGAGACTGGTTCGCCGACGAAAACGACCCGCACAAAAGACGAGAAGCCCATGCCTTGATGATGAACGTCATCTCCTCGCTGCATGGCAGCAGCCTGTATATCGGCATCCAGAAGACGAATGCCGAATATTCCGTCGAGGCGGAATGCACGCTCGACGGCTTGCAGCCCCATGCCCGACTCGATCCGGCCAATCCCGAAGACGTCTGGTATTTCGATCTCATGGCCTCCGACAGAGACTATGTTCTCAACGTGGACACCGACAAGAAGCTGCACCAAAAGCGCGTATGGCTCAACCACAAGGTTGTTTCTCCCACCGGGGAACTGCTCGGCGCATTTACCGCGGGCGTGCCGCTCACCTGGGCGGCCGAAAAAATATTCTCCGGATACCAGGACGCGACGGTACGCACCGTGATCATGGACGGGAAAGGCATCATCACGATGGACAGCGCCCTGCTCGGCGAGGGGGAACTCATCCTGAACGCGCCCCCGACTCCCATCCAAACAATATCTTCCGATCCGGCCTTCCTTGCGTCCATGGAAAATCACCTTTCCGACACGCATGACCGGCTGCAATCAGGCTGCTTCGAGGTAATTCAGCTCACATCAAACAGGCACGGATATGCGACCATAGCGCACATCGAATCCACGGATTGGGCGGTCGTTACCTTATATGAACCCTTCTCGCTCTTCGACCCCACAAAACTCCTGCCGTTCGCCGCGATCATGGCGGCTCTGCTCGCCGCCTTCGCCATCGCCAGCAGCATCCTCAGCTACCGGCTGATCTTCAGGCCGCTCGGACAGCTTATCCTCAACCTGTCACGCCTCAGAAGCGCGGAAGAGAGTATTTACGGGCTTGAGCGCGACGACGAATTCGGAATCCTCTCCAACACCATCCATCGCCTGTTGCATGAGGCGCACCGCGATGCGCTCACCGGCCTGCACAACCGGCGATCCCTGGAAAGGGAAATGCAGCGCATCATGGGGATTTTGGCGCGTTCCGGCGGCATGCTCAGCGTCATTATGGCTGATGTGGATTGCTTCAAAGGCTACAACGACACGTATGGACATGACGCCGGAGACGTGTGCCTCAAGGCTGTCGCATCCGTGCTCGAGGAAAACGCGGGCAGAACCGATGACCTTGCCGCCCGCTACGGCGGAGAGGAATTCGCCGTCATCCTGCCGAATACCGACAAAGACGGCGCAGGCATAATCGCACAAAGAATGCTCGACGCCGTACGCGCACTCAAGATGCCGCACAGCGCCAACGTTGCCGCAGACCATGTGACCTTTTCACTCGGCGTGGCCACCGGCATTGTGAACCGCACGCAAAGCCTGAACGGATATCTCAGGAAAGCGGATGAGGCGCTGTACGCTTCAAAGCACACAGGGCGAAACAAGTATACCTGGCTGCCCATGCAGGACACTTCCTTGTCGGATTGACGGGTTTTACCTGAGTTCGCCCATCACCGTGTTCAACTCCTGCGCCATCCTGGACAGTTCCTGTACGGCGGCGGCGGCCTGAATCATGCCGTCCGCGGTTTCCGCCACAATCTTGCTGATTTCCTCAACCGAGTGGTGAATCTCTTCGGAGGTGGCGCTCTGCTCATCTGCGGCCGTGGCGATGGAGGCAACCACCGAGGAATTGGTCGAGGCCAAACCGACGATCTCCGCCAGGGCCCGGCCGGAAGTATTGGCAAGTTCCGTGGCCTCGGCAATCGCCCTGATAGCCTCGCCCACTTCCCTGATGTTGGTGTGGGTTGACTGCTGAATGGCCGCGATGCTGGACCCCACTTCATTGGTGGCTGACATGGTCTTTTCAGCCAACTGGCGCACCTCGTCCGCCACAACGGCAAAGCCCCGTCCCGCCTCGCCCGCGCGGGCGGCTTCAATGGCCGCGTTCAGGGCCAGCAGGTTGGTCTGGTCCGCAATGTCGGAGATAACGCCCATCACCCCGCCTATGCTCTCGGCCCGGCTGCCCAATTCCTGCATGTTCACATGGAGCGTGGCGCCCACCTTGTTCACCAGGTTGATGGCATGCACCACCTTGTCCACCAGGGCGGACCCCTCATCGGCCTTGTTCCTGGTCGCCTCGGACTGCTCCGAAGCCTGGCCGGCGTTTTTGGCCACCTCCAGCACGGTAGCGTTCATTTCCGTCATGGCCGTGGCCGTGCTTTCCACGCGTACGCGCTGCACTTCCGCCCCGCGCGAGACTTGCTCCACCTGGGCCGAAAGCTCTTCGGATGCGGCGGCTACCCGGTTGGCAATGCTTGCCGCCTGTTCGGCCACGTTGTGGATAGTGGTCTGGGTCTGTTTGAGGGCCGTGATGTCCGTGCAGACCTCCATAAAACCGCTTAAGCTTCCGGCCCTGTCAAAAAGCGGGATGGCGGTGGCGGAGAGTTCGATCTTGCGCCCGGCGTCCGGCAAGACGGCCACTTCCCCTGAGATCGGTTTTTTGGCGCTTGTGGCGCGGGTGGCGAGGCAGTCGGCCGTATTGCATATGGCCGTCTTCAAACACTCGCCGCAGGTCCGGCCCGTCTTGTCGCCGCCGAGGACGGCCGTGGTAAGACTGTTCATATACACCATCTTGTGATCGAGTTCGGCCGTAAAGATGGCGAGCGGGAGATCGTCGAGGGTTTTGGTGTATGCGTTGCTCACCGCATCGATAGAGTTGATCAGATCCTTAAAGGCGCCGGGGAAGGCTTTGGCATCCAGCCGAATCCTGTAGTGCCCGGCAAAAATTTTGTCGGCCACTCTGTGCGTCTCGGAGATAAGCTTTTCCAGTATGGACGGAATGGCCTGCATGGATGCCAGCAGAACCCCGATTTCCCCTTTTTCGCGGCTGTCCACCCGGGTCTGGAAGTCCCCCTCGGCTATGGCCCCGGCAAAGCGGCTCATGTCGCGCAAAACCCGGATCAGGCCGCGGATGATAAAGAACGCCAGCAAGCTGCCGATGATCAGCCCGACGGCAGCGGTGATGAGCATGGAGTCCTGGGCCGCCTGGTTAATCTGTACGGTGCGCTTGCCCTGATCGACCTGTTGTTGTTGCACGTTGGCGCTGATCGCCTTGACGCCATCCTGAAGTTTGTTGTTCATTTCCAGGAGAAGCTCGTTCTGCTGCACCACATTCAGCACGGCCTCACGCATGGACGCTGTGGCGGCGATCATGTCGTCATGGACCTTCCTGGCCTTGTTGTACACAGCGCGCTCCTCGGGCGAGACCAACTGAGACGACATCACGTCCATATCCTTGGTGACGGCCGCCATTTCCCGTATGACGGCATCCGCGTTTTCCCGCGTGCGATTGAATACGAAGCGGGTGTTCGCCGCGCGGGCGGCCGCGAAACTGATCAGGGTTTTGCCGGCCATATGCAAGATCGCACTGTTGCCGTCAGCCGCGAACAGGTCGATCATTTCCCCGATCGTCTCGCCGAAAGCCTCAATCGCGGGCTGCTGCTTCTTCGCGTACAGATCCATTGCGCCAAGCAGGGCTTTTTCCAGGGCGGTGATGGAGGCGAGTTGCTCCTCTGAGCGAGCATACACTGCGTCAAGAATATCCTTTGTTTCCTTGCGCTTCACAAAGGCTCCAGCTTCCTTGGAGAGCGCCTGGTTGTATTTGATCAAGCTGCGGGCCTCGTCCATGAAGCTCGGATCCGCGGAGACGCGGAAGAACCCCACGGCAGCGGTGGACGCGGACTGCTGGAAGCGCAGATCGGCATAACGCACGTTAAGCTGCGCCACGCGGCGGTATTCCGTGAAGGCGTCGGTTGCGTTGTTGACGCTGACATATCCGATGCCGGCGACAAGACCCACCAACAGGATCATGACGACAAAGCCTGTGATGATTTTCCATTTTGTAGGCATAAAATCTCCTCGTATTGCATATCTGCCGAGCATGCATATATTTTATGTGAGTATAGAGTAGTGCCCTGGAAAAGAATCGTATGTTGCGCGGGCAACATGTTTGTAAAAATTTTTCCCTGACTGTATATGGTTCTAAGGTCCGGCGTTATGGGCAAACAGATACATAAAGGCAAACAGATGCATAAAAGAGAATATACAGGCGAGCCAAGTCTGGCTTTCAGAGCCATCAAGGATATGAACTCTTCCTGGCGTTCAGTGTTGCCTCTTGCCAGGCAAAGCAGACGCGCAAAGGGAGAACAGGTGCAACAGGGGGAGGAGTTGCTGTTTTTAGATCGTGGCAGGGTGCGTCTGACGTATCAAAACCGGGACGGCGCGGAAAAAATTCTCTGGCATATCCGCGAGGGCTGCCTTTTTGGCGAGGCCCCCTTCTTTGATCCCATGCCGAACGAAGGTATTTTTACCTGTGTGACCGACTGCGTGATCTATGCGTTTTCCGCGCAGGCCGTCAGCCAGATCTGCAAAGAGCGGCCGGACTTGGTGCTTGACCTGCTCCGGATCATGTCGCGCAAACTGCGGATCATGTCCTACCATGCGTCATCGCTGTATCTGGACACTGTGCTGGTGCGCATATGCAAGTTTCTGGCACAACGGCTGGTGCCGGACAGTGACCCCTTGACCGCGAAGATCGGCGTTTCACGGCAAGAAATGGCCAGCCTGCTCGGCATACACAGGATTTCACTGTACAGGGTGCTGCGCCAACAGGAGGATCGTGGCCTGTTCGGCCCCGCCAGGGGCAAAACCATGACGATTCTGCGGCCGCAGGAGTTCTATACCCTGGCGGAGCAATGATGGGGGGAGTCGCCCCCTTCCTTCCAGCGCCCTATGGGCTGGGGCACTCCTTTGGCCCAGAGCCGAAGATATTTGCCATTCGTTAAAGAATTGATTATATGTCCACCACGCACCGAAGAAAAACGATCAGGGTTTTCTAGAATTTGCATAGTAATATGACAGCATTTCCCCAGGCCGTGCTGACAGAGGCACGTTAAAAATTCACGGAAAAGAGGTCCCCATGGCAACAAAATGGAAAATCATCCTGGGTTTTATCGTTATGATCCTGCTGATGGGCGCGGTCGCCACTATCGGCTACGTCAGCCTTTCCGGCGCGATGGACGCCTTCATGGAATACCGCCGCCTGGCGCGGGCCAACGTGTATTCTTCCGATCTGCTTGCCAACCAGTATGCCGCCCTGAGCGACGTGCGCCTGTTCCGCTCCAGCGCGGATCCCAAACTGACGGCAGAGGCCCGCGACCGCATCAAGGCCAACCGGAAGGTCGTCGAGGACGCCAAAGAGTTCTTTAAGCTCAAGGAGAGCCGGGATCTCCTGGATGATGCGCTGAAGCGCGGCGATGCGGGGCTACAGGCGATTGACTCGCTGGAAAAGAACCTCCTGGAGGTGATGTCGGAGTATAACCAGCTTCTGCTGCCGGCCTCGCGCGACTTGAACGCGGCGGTGGTGGCGCTGATCGACGGAGCGGTCGCCACCGGCAACGCAAAGGTTATCCATGCGGCCGCCTTGCTTATGTCGGATTTGACCAGCGCCCGTTCCGCAGCCAGCCGGTTCGCGTTCAATTGCACGCAGGCGAACGCGGATAGGGCGCTGGAAACCATGGGCATCGTGGGCAAGTCGGTGGATGCGGTTCGCGGGGCGCTGGCCAATGACCAGGAACGCGCGCTTTTCGCCACTGTGCAGAAGTCGCAAGCCGACCTGCTGGCCGCCACCACCTCCATGGCTGCCCACGCCACGGCGCTGGAGCAGGGGGATGCGCGTTTTCTTGAGGTGAGCAATGCCATCAAGAGTTCCGTCAGCACGCTCAGCACCGCCGTCAACGAACAGATGCTCACACAGGGCGCGCGTACAACAGAGGTGAACGAGACGGCCAAGGAATTCATGCTCATCGTCACCGCCGTCGGGCTGGTCATCGGCGGCTTGCTGGCGTTCATCATCGTCTTCCGCCTGGTTCGGGCTCTGGGCAGCATGCGCCGCCTGGCCGCCGCCATCGCCGCGGGCGACTTCAATCCCCCGTCGGAAAAGCGCGAACCTGGAGAAGTCGGCGACACGCTGGCAGCCATGCGGGCCATTCCCAACGTCCTGCAGTCCATTCTCAACGAATACCAGCAGCTGGAAAAACGGATCGAAGGGGGCGAACTGAATGTCAAGGCCGACGCCGGCGCGTATAAGGGCGGCTTCGCCAAGATGGTCGAGGACACCAACGTCATCTTGGGCCGCTTTCTCCATATCCTGGAAAACATCCCCTCCCCGATCATGACGCTGGATAATACGCTCAAGATGATCTACATGAACTCCCCGGGCCGGGAAGTCGTCGGCAAGGACTACAAGGGCAAGACCTGCAAGCAGCTCATGAACCGCGACGATTGCGGCAGCTCTTCCGACGCCCTGCAAAACGCCCTGAACTCCCTGCGGCCGGCTTCCGGCGAAACCCGCGCCCTGCCGCAGGGCAAGGAGATGGACATCAGCTATACGAGCATTCCCATACTGAATAATGAAGGCAAATTCGTCTCCATGCTCCAGTTGGTCACGGATCTCACCGCCATCAAGCAGGCCCAGCGCACCATCCAAAGGGTGGCTGATCAGGCGGCCTCCATTTCCGACCGGGTGGCCGCCGCTTCCGAGGAACTCTCCGCCCAGGTGGAAGAAGTCTCGCGCGGGACGGAACAGCAGCGCGCCCGCGTGGAAAATACGGCCACGGCCATGACGGAAATGAATTCCACCGTGCTGGAAGTGGCCCGCAACGCCGGCCATGCTTCGGAACAGTCCGAGGCGACCAAAAACAAGGCCGGCGACGGGGCCGCCCTGGTGGACAAGGTGGTGCAGTCCATCAACCTGGTGAACAAGGTGGCCGCCACCCTCCAGACCAACATGCAGGAACTGGGCGGCCAGGCCGAGAGCATCGGCGGGGTGATGAACGTCATCTCCGACATCGCGGACCAGACCAACCTGCTGGCCCTGAACGCGGCCATTGAAGCGGCCCGCGCGGGCGAGGCGGGCCGCGGTTTTGCCGTGGTGGCGGACGAGGTGCGGAAATTGGCGGAAAAGACCATGTCCGCCACGCAGGAAGTGGGGGCCAACATAACGGCCATCCAGCAATCAGCGCGCACCAACATCAACGAGGTAGGCACCGCGGCCAAGGCCATCACCGAGGCCACGGACCTAGCCAACACCTCCGGCCAGGCCCTGACGGAGATTGTCGAACTGGCTTCGGTCAACTCCTCGGTGGTCGCTTCCATCGCCACGGCCGCGGAGGAGCAGAGCGCCACCTCCGAAGAGATTCACCACGCCATTGAGGAAATCAGCAAGATAGTGTCGGAAACCGCGGACAGCATGCACCAGGCCTCCCAGGCCCTGCACGAACTTTCGCAGATGGCCCAGGAACTGAACAGGGTCATGGCTGAACTACGGTAAATTCGTCGGGAGGATGTCCAAAGTCCGCCTTGGCTTTTTGAGCCTTGGCGGACTTTGAGTCGCTCTTGTTTTGCCGGGCAGAGGGGAGGCAGGCCACTAGTCCAATGGCAGATGCTTACAGGCAGCATCCCGTAGTCTGAGAGAAAGCCAGTCGTTGGTGATGTGGGAAAGCGTGGAGACGACTTCCACCTGACCGTCATAGAGATTATCCGGGTCTCCGACGCAGACTATCATGGGCCGTGAGATATGGGACGCTTTCCCTTTCAGTGCGCTGACCTTACTGACGAAAATACCGCGGTCGGCGTTGTTGCCCGACAGAATGACAGCGTCGATGTCCCGCGAAATCTTGATTTTCTTGAAATAGCCAGTGAACGTATAGTATTTTTGGGGGTCGATGGTATAAGGCGCGTCATCATCAGCAAAAATTATTGCGGCTTCGGACAGCATGGATAAAGCAAGCACGGCTATGAGGATTTTTTTCATGATCTCTCTCGCTGTAGTCTGTACGGACGGAAAAATAGCCCCATGTTGCGAAAAGCGCAAGACAACTGAGATGACACAAAAAGCTCCCGCCTCCAGGATAGAGACAGGGGCACGGTTGCGGCGTCGGTGAACCAAATAGTATTCAGGAGACTGACATGGCTGAATTTCTGGCTTTTATCGCATTTTGCGTGTTTATGTTTTTTGTCCTGCGGATCGTGCGGGAATCGGGGATTTCTCCTTCTTCTTTCGGAAGCTGCTGAGCGCCCAGCTACCACACCCGTGAGGTGGACAACAACGCGCCGAAAAAAGAATAACTGAGCCACCCCTGCCGATAACCACCTTCTGCCCGGTTCTCTGCGTCGGCCATTTCCTTGATGCGCTCGTAACCGACTTTCGCCAGCCAGAGCTTGATGGGCTCCGCCTTGGGACTCGACACGGACTGCACGAGACGCAGGAGGGTTTCGGCGTCGGCAACGTCGGTAAAATATTTCTTGCCGTCTTGGGCGGTTAGCTTCAGTTGGTGACAATTTGTCACCGACTCACTGCCTTCCTTTTTGAGGCGTTCTTTCAGTTTGTTCCAATACTTGCGGGCGGCTTGGCAGTCCGGCTGGTCCGTTAACGCCTGAGTCAGGACATGGAGGAAATCATGAGCGGCGGACGTTTCGACTATTCTCAGAGATACATATTGGACATTGCCCATAGCTTGGGCGGCATTCTCCGCACGCCGGAAGAGTACGGGATCAAAAAACCGGAAGTTCTGGCCGAAGTCGAGAAGGGACTCATTTTGCAACGCTTGGCGTATATCTATGCCCAGCGGATCGACATGCTGGTTTCAGGCGATGACAGCGAAGAAAGCTTTTTGCAGCACCTGCGGGGAGACCTGGAGGCGCCGTGGCAATATTGCGCGGACTGCGGCTTTGTCACCGTGGACGATGGCTCCGGTTCCGAGTGCCAGGAATGCGGAGCGGAAGGTGGTCGCGGAAAAAGATTTGCCGTAAGTGGGTAATCACCCCATTTTATGTATGGGTCAGACAGCGGAGGTTCTCTTTTACCGGGGTCGAGGGGGTGGCGCCACCTGCCAGCCGCATGTGCGCCTGTGGCCACGTTGCGCAGGCTGGCGCTCTCGGATATGACTTGGAAGGGGGGTGAGCCATGATTCTGACAGTTATTCTGGTTTTTTTAGGCTGCTGCATTATTGTTGGCGCCGTAGTGTATTTTTTCACCATGAAAATGCTGTAGCGTGCTGCTGCCGAGGTGAAGGCCGAGGGCCGGCAGAAATGGAGCGACTCAGCTGTCGTCCTTATAGGCGAATATAGAAATCAACGCGGTAACGGCGATTATAACTGCCGCTCCGGACAATAGTATGTAGGGTGCGTATGCCATGACTATTCCCTCCAATAAGCCCAAAAAAGTCAAAAAAAGATTGTCAATGCGCCCCTCTGCCCGGCAGGGTGAGAGGCGTGGAGTGCCCGCTGGCCAAGCGCATGCTCATGGTCAGGCTTCCCATCAGTTTGCCATCGCGCCGCGCCTTGAGAGCGAGTATCCGCCTGAGTACGCCGAGTGGAGGCTTCCTGTGCAATGTCTTGTCGAGAATCATAATTACAGCTCCATCAAATAATGAATATCGGGCAAAGATAGAATCGCATAGGCAAGTGCGTTCTGCTGTTGCATGGGCAACTTTTTTCCACTTTTTGCGCGAGCCTGGGCGTGAAGACAAAACGGTCGTATGACGAGAAGGGCAGAGCGCATAGGAAGGCTCTTGACGACGTACCAAAAAATGATACTCTTTATGCAAAGAGGCTGTTAATGTGGGAAGTTAAGCTTGCGCGGAAAGTCGAAAAAGCCTTGCAGGGCTTGCCGCGCGCTATTAGGGATGCTTTATCGACTTTGATCCTCGATATTGAAGGATACGGCCCGGTACGTGGGAACTGGGATAATTACGGCAAGCTCGGAAAAAACCGCCACCATTGATGCCACTTGAAAAAAGGGCGTCCAACGTATGTTGCCGTATGGGTGGAATATGCGGATGGTGTGCGGATTGTGGAGGTGGAATATGTTGGAACGCATGAACGTGCCCCATACTGAAACTGTGCGCCTCGCCTTTGAAGTTCCTCCGGTTCTTGTGGATAAGGTTCTTGAGACGATGCGCGGCTATGGCCTGCGTGAAGAAAATGAAGCTGTACCCTGGCGGGAGGCTCTTAATATCCGTGATGAGGATTTGCCCGCCACCTGCTTACGGGGAGGCCGCACCAAAGAAGGGCTGACGCAGAAGCAGCTTTCCGAAATCACGGGCATTCCGCGCTGCCATATAAGCGCAATGGAAAACGGCAAGCGCCCTATAGGCAAGAAGATGGCTCGTACTCTTGCGGCGGCATTGAAGCTGGATGCCCGCCTTTTCTTATCTGTATGACGAATTTCCCGCCTCTAGCCTTGGTCTGATCCACCAGGGCGAAAAGCCTCTACCTCTGGAGGCCGGGGCGGGGAAACAAGAGGACAACGGAGAGGGGTTGAAGATGCAGACAAATCCTCCAGTTTTGTATTGCCCAGCATTGGCGCAAATGGAGGCTGAATATATCACTGCGGAAGATTGGCGAAGAGCGTGTGGTTTTAGCCCGTCCCGATTTGTTGCTTATCTTAGGGCAAATCGTGTACCCCTTGTAAGTGTGCTTTCTGATG